>Ga0209577_10000327_pt1 | contig 48223 bp, 48 predicted proteins | sample GraSoiAngelo_109_FD_185874 | JGI IMG/M metagenome (GOLD analysis project Ga0209577, IMG submission 185874) | Grasslands soil microbial communities from the Angelo Coastal Reserve, California, USA - 14_0903_12_20cm (SPAdes) (version 2) | ecosystem: Environmental > Terrestrial > Soil > Grasslands... | reverse complement strand
TGACCCTCAAGCTCGAGAAGGTCCAGGTCGCCGCCCTGTCCCAGAGCCTGGCCAAGCTCCTGTCCGGCCTGGGCCGGACGGCGGCGGCGTCAGAAGCGGTGGACCTGGAGGAGCCGACCGAGCCGGAGTGGATCGTGGGGACCCTGGGTGTCGGCTACGACGAGGACAGCGATCGCATCCTCCTCATCGCCGAGGAGCTGACGCCGGACGACGAAGACGACCTGCTGGCGGGGGTCGCCCGCTTCGGGACCACCCGGGAGCAGGTCGCGGCCCTTGCCATCCGGGGGACGCAGCTGGTCGAGGCCGGGCGGCCGTCATGTCCGCTGTGCGGCTATCCCCTCGACCCATCGGGACACGCGTGTCCGAGGACGAACGGGCACCGGCCCCCGACGCTCTGAGGCCCCCGTCCGGACCCGACGCCCCGGGTCCGCGGGCCGGGCCCGAGCGCGCCGCCGACGTGCTCACCGTGCTGTCCTGCGGTGAGGTCGAGATGCAGGGGCGGATGCCGTGGAGCTCCAACGCCACCTTCCTGGTCACGGCCAAGCTGGGCGGCCATTCCCTCCCCGCGGTGTACAAGCCCCACCGCGGCGAACGTCCCCTCTGGGACTTTCCCGATGGCATCTACCAGCGCGAGGCCGCGGCCTACCAGCTGTCGGTGGCGCTGGGCTGGGACCTGGTGCCCGAGACCGTGGTCCGGCCCGACGGACCCCTGGGCCCCGGCTCGGTGCAACGCTTCGTGCCCGCCGACTTCTCCGAGCACTACTTCACCCTGCTCGAGCAGGGGGGGCACCACGAGGCCCTGCGCGCCATCGCCGCCTTCGACCTGGTCGCCAACAACGCCGACCGCAAGAGCGGTCACTGCCTGCTGGGCGAGGACGGTCACATCTGGGCCATCGACAACGCCCTGTGCTTCCACCCCGAGGCCAAGCTGCGCACGGTGGTCTGGGACTTTGGGGGTGAGGACATCCCAGAGGGGCTCCTCGCCGACATCGGCCGCCTGGCCCAGGACCTCCCCGACGGACTCCGGACCTTGCTGACCGACGAGGAGTGCGAGGCCGTCGTGCGCCGGGCCCGCGCCGTCGTCCGCCAGCCGCGCTTCCCCGCGCCCGGCCCCGAGCGGCGCGCCTACCCGTGGCCGCTGGTCTGACCGAGGGCGTGATGGGGGATCTGCAGGGAGAGTTGATCCGCCTCATCGAGCTCGGCGATCTCGACGAGCTGACAAGGCTCATCGACCGCCTGGGCGCCGCCGGGGACTGGGACGGTCTGGTCGATCTCCGCGACCGTTGCCGGGCCGCGCTGGAGCGGGGCAAGCAGCTGTGGCCGGCTGCGTCGCTGGCCGAGTACCGCCTCGCCCTGGAGGCCCCCGGCCCGTGGGCCGCCTCCGTCCTCGTGCCCGGGGCCGGCCGCTTCGCCCTCGGTCCCCTGTCCGAGGTGGCCGCCTCCAGCCACACCTGGGCCGAGCTCGCCCCCCACGTCCCGCCCGGTCCGCTGGCCGCGGTCACGGCCAACGAGCGGGTGGTGCGGGGCGAGGACCTGCGGGCCGACGGGAGCATCGACGGCTCGGTCCTCGAGCTCCCCCTGGCCCTCGAGCCCTGGGAACCCGCCTACCCGGTGGCGGCCTATCACCCCGACCGCGTCGAGGCGCCGGCGCCGTCCCCACCCGCGCTCGGAGACCTGCAGGTCATGCAGGACGCGGCCGCACCCGACGACGCAGCCGCACCCGACGAGGGCCGCCGCGCCCTGCTCGAGCTGGTCACAGCGTGGACGGCGGAGTCGAACGGGCGAGCCGAGGCGGTGGCGCTGACGGGCGGGGGGCCCGACGCCCTGCGGGCCCTGGGCGTGCGCCGCTACCGGACCGTCCCGCTCGAACCCGCCGCCGCCATGGCGACCATGGCTTGGTGCGGGGCCAGCGGCGGCGCCCACGGGCGGCGCCGGGGGATGGCCGCGGGCCGCTTCGCGGCGTGGTGGGCGGTGGCCGCCCTGGCCGACCTGCTCGATGCCTGGCCCCTGACCGGGGCGGAGTTGGGCCGAGCCGCCCAGCGGCTGCGGTGGTGGCTGTGGGACGTGGGTGAGCCCGAGACGGGGTGGGTGCTGCACCTGGCGGTGGAGGACCCCGGCAGCGGCCGGGCCTGGGCCCTGAACGCCGTGGACGCCGCCAGTTGAGACAGAGACAGCTGGGTCAGCCGGCCACCGGGCCCAGCACGCGCTCGGTGTAGGTGTTGGCGAAGCGCCCCTCGGGGTCGAGCCGGCGCCTGAGGGCCTGGAAGCGGTCCCACTCGGGGTAGCGCCCGGCCAGAGTGAACGCCGTCTGGTAGTGGAGCTTGCCCCAGTGGGGACGCCCCCCCAGCTCCCACATGATCTGCTCCACTCCTCGGAAGTACTGCTCGTGCTGCATCCCCCGGTACACGTGGATGGCGATGTAGCAGCGATCGCTGCCGTTGGCGGTCGACAGCGGGATGTCGTCGGCGGCGGTGAAGCGCACCTCGACCGGGAAGCTGATGAGCAGCCCGCTGTCGTCGACGAACTGACGCAGCCTCTGAACCGCGGTCACGGCCTGGTCCCGGGGGATCGAGTACTCCATCTCGACGAAGTGCACGAGGCGGGGGCTGGTGAAGACCCTCCAGCTGGCTTCCACGTACTCGCTGCGACCGCTGCCGGGGGCCAGACGGGCCAGGCGGGGGATCCACTCCGGACGCATCCTTCCCAGCCGGCAGATGGCGCCGAAGAGAACGTTCTCGAACAGGACGCGGTCGCGCAGTTCGCGCCACCGGCCGCGCCCGCCGACGGGGTCCTCGGTGCGGTTGTTGCGCTTGGTCAGGGCCCAGCCGGTGTGGGGCACCCAGTAGAACTCGAAGTGGTCGTTGCCCTCCACCAGCTCGTCGAGGGACTCCAGAACGGCGTCGACCCGCATGGGCTCCTCCACGGCTCGCAGGTGGAAGGCGGGCACGCACCGCAGCGTGAGGGCGGAGATGATGCCCAGGGCGCCCAGGCCGACGCGCCCCACGGCCAGGACCTCGGGCTCCTCGGCGGCCGAGGCGGTGAGCACGGAGCCGTCGGCGGTCACCAGCTCGAGGCCGATGATCTGGGTGGCCAGCCCCCCGAGCCTGATGCCGGTCCCGTGGGTGCCGGTGGACACAGCCCCCGAGATGGTCTGGTAGGCGACGTCGCCCAGGTTGGGCAGGGCCAGGCCCCGTGTGCCCAGCTCCCGGCTGAGGCGGGCCAGCGAGATGCCCGACTGCACCGTGGCCGTGGCCGCATCCCGGTCGTAGCGGAGCAGGCGGGCGTAGCCGTCCAGCTCGACCATGGTCCCCGATGTGCAGGCGGTGTCCGTGAAGGAATGGCCCGCGCCCACCGCCTTGACCCGCCGGCCTTCGGCCGCCGCCGTCTTGACCGCCCGGACCAGGTCGTCGAGCGTCGTCGGGCGCGCCACCGTGGCAGGCACGCACTGCTGGTTGCCCGCCCAGTTCCGCCACCGTCTCCGCGCCGACCGCGTCCGGCTCGCTGTGTGGGAATCGCTCACGGGACGGGAGCCTAACCCCCTGCCCGGCTGCGGGCTCAGCCGCCCGGGCTCAGCCGCCCGGGCTCCGCCGCCCGGGCTCAGCCGAACCGCTGCGGGCTCAGCTCCGCGCCCTGAGCGCCTCGATGAGCCGGGGCACCACCTTGTGCACGTCTCCGACCACGCCCAGGTCGGCGATGGAGAAGATGGGGGCCTCGCGGTCCTTGTTGATGGCGACGATGTTCTTGGATCCCTTCATCCCCACCATGTGCTGGGTGGCGCCGGAGATGCCGCAGGCGATGTACACGGTGGGTTTGACGGTTTTGCCGGTTTGGCCGACCTGGTGGGAGTAGGGGACCCAGCCGGCGTCGACGATGGCGCGAGAGGCCCCGGGCGCGGCCCGCAGGAGCTTGGCCAGCTCCTCGATCATCTCGTACTTGGAGGCCTCCCCGAGGCCCCGGCCCCCGGAGACGACGATGGCGGCCTCGTCCAGCTTGGGCCCCGTCCGCTCCTCAACGTGACGCTGCAGGATGCGGGCCGCGTTGGTGGCACCCGGGTCGGGCGACTCCACCTCTACGACCTCGGGGGCGCCCCCTCCGCCGGGCTCGGCCGCGAACGACTTCGGTCGCACCACGAAGATGTTGGGTGGCTGGCCCTGGCCCGAGCCGCTGAACCTGGACTTGACCACCTGGGCGCCGCCGAAGACGGTGTGATGAGCGATGGGAGAGCCGTCCTCGACGCTGAGGTCGACGACGTTGCTCAACACGCCCCTGTCGATCTTGGCCGACAGCCGGCCCGCGGCGTCGCGCCCGTCGTAGGTCGTGCCGAAGACGATGGCGTCGGGCGCGTTGCCCCCCTCGATCTGGGCGGCCATGGCCGCGGCCAGGGGCACGCCGGGCAGGGCGCCGCCCAGGTCGCCCAGCGAATAGACCTTGGTCGCCCCGTAGGAGCCGAGCTCGCCCGCGTACGAGGCGACGTCGTCGCCCCAGGCCCAAGCCGAGACCTCGGACCCAAGCTCGCGGGCCTTGGTCAGCAGCTCCTGGGTGATGCTCAGGGGCTTGCCCTCGAAGGCTTCGGCCAGCACCCACACCTTGTTGATCGCCATTGCTCCCTCGACCCCCTAGATGACCTTCAGCTGCTCGAGGAAGGCCACGATGCGCTCGTGGGCATCGCCTTCATCCTCGATGATCTCGCCCGCCTGGCGCTCCTCGGCCTCGGCCACCTCGGTGATCTCCTGGCCGAAGGCGCGGGGCTCGCCGCCACCCACGTCCACCCCCAGGTCGGCGGCCTTGAGCTGGTCCACGGGCTTGCCCTTGGCCGCCATGATCCCCTTGAAGGAGGGGTAGCGCGGCTCGACGACACCGGCCGTCACCGTGACCAGGACGGGGAGAGGGCACTCGACCTCGTCGTAGCCCGCTTCCGTCTGGCGCTGCACCCTGACCTTGCCGTCGCCCACCTCGACGTGCTTGGCGAACGTCACGCTGGGCAGCCCCAGGAGCTCGGCGATCTGCACGGGCGTCGTCCCCGTGTAGCCGTCGGTCGACTCGGTGGCCGCGATCACCAGGTCGGGCTGGGCTCGGCGGATGGCCGCGGCCAGCACCTTGGCCGTGGCCAGGGCGTCGGCGCCCTTGAGCGTGTCGTCGCTGATGAGGATGGCCTTGTCCGCGCCCATGGCCAGGGCCGTGCGCAGCCCGCTGACCTCGTCGTTGGGCGCCATGGAGACGAGCGTGACCTCGCCGCCGCCCGCCTTGTCGGCCAGCTGCAGGGCCATCTCCACGCCGTAGGCGTCGGAGTCGTCGAGGATCAGCTTGCCCTCGCGCACGAGCGTGTGGCTGGCCGGGTCGAGCTTGCCCGGGGTGGCGGGGTCGGGAATCTGCTTCACGCAGACGACGACGTTCATGATGAGGATTGTTCCCGACGGGAGGTGGGAACTACCAACTCGGTCCTCTTGGTCGCCGACCATCTTCGGGTCCGCCCAGCGGGTGTGCACTAGTTTTCGCTGGTGGCCGACCCGACGCTGCCGGCGCCTTTAGCCGGCGTCGCCTCCCGCCGGTCGGGACCGGCCGGAGCGGCGGCCGAGGTCATGGGAGGCCAGACCAGCCAGGACAAATAGGGTACGAAGGAGCGAAGCCGTGGCCGAGCAGGACGAGGTCCGCCTGACGGTGCCGGCCATGCCGGAGTTCCTCCGCCTCGCCCGGGTGACGGCCACCGGCCTGGCCAGTCGCCTGGGGTTCACCTTCGACGAGGTCGAGGACCTGCGCCTGGCCATCGACGAGCTCTGCTTCGCCCTCATGGGGACCCGAGGGCGCCCGGGAACCATCCGGCTCCGGTACCTCGTCACCGAGCAGGCCCTCGAGGTCGAGGGTGTGGGCGACTTCCGGGGCGAAGGTCCCGAGCCCACCTTGTCGGACCTGTCCAGCCAGATCCTCACCGCCCTCGTGGACGAGCACGACGTCCGCCGCGGGAGCGACGGCCTGCCCTGCTTCCGATTCCGTAAGGCCCGAATGGAGTACGGGCGCCGATGACCTCCGAGGCGGCGCAGCGCGAGGAGCTGCGCCAGAAGTTCGCGGACTTCGCCACCAGCCGCGATCCCGCCCTGCGGGACGAGCTGGTCGAGCGCCATCTGGGCCTGGCCGAGTACCTGGCCCGGCGCTTCTGCAACCGGGGCGAGCCCCTGGACGATCTCGTGCAGGTCGCGTCGGTGGGTCTGATCAAGGCCCTCGACCGCTTCGACCCCGGCCGCGAGGTCGAGTTCTCGACCTACGCCACCCACACGATCGTGGGCGAGCTCAAGCGCCACTTCCGCGACAAAGGGTGGGCGGTGCGCGCCCCTCGCCGCATGCAGGAGCTCTACCTGCGACTGGGCAAGGTCATCGGCATCCTGTCCCAGGAGCTGGGCCGGTCACCGACCATCCAGGAGCTGGCCGCCGAGGCCGAGGTCTCCGAGGAGGAGGTGCTCGAGGCCATGGAGGCGGGCCAGGCCTACCGCTTCACCTCCCTCGACGCCGGTGGACCCAGCGACGAACCGGGCGAGTCCCTGCACACCATGCTGGGCGAGGAGGACCCCGGCCTCACCGACGCCGAGAGCAGGGCCGCCCTCTCCCCCCTCATCGCCGGACTCCAGCCCCGGGAGCAGCGCATCCTCCATCTGCGCTTCTTCGAGGGTCTGACGCAGTCGGAGATCGCGGCCCGCCTCGGGATCAGCCAGATGCACGTGTCCCGCCTGCTCGCCCGGAGCCTCGAGCAGCTCCGCTCGGCGTCCGAGGAGGGCTGAGGACAGCAGCGCGTGCGACTGCTCCTCATCGTCAACGCCTCCGCCTCCTCGGTGACGCCCCGGGGCCGGGTCGTCATCCAGAAGGCGCTGGGCGCCGACCACGATGTCACCACGGCCGAGACCAGCCGCCGGGGCCACGCCGCCCGGCTGGCTCAAGGCGCCGCCGTCGACGGGCTGGACGCGGTCGTCGTCCTGGGCGGGGACGGGACGCTCAACGAGGCGGCCAACGGCCTGGCTGGGACGCAGACCGCGCTGGGCGTGTTGCCCGGGGGCTCGACCAACGTGTTCGCCCGCACCATCGGAGCCAGCGTCGATCCCATCGAGGCCACGGGCCAGCTCCTCGCGGCCATGACCCGGGGCTCGAGGCGGCGCATCGGCTTGGGCCAGGTCAACGGCCGCTACTTCCTCTTCCACGTGGGCATGGGCTTCGACGCCGCCGTGGTCGACCAGGTCGAACGGCGCGCCGACCTGAAGCGCTACATCGGCCACTCCCTGTTCGTGTACGCGGCGGTGGTCACCTGGCTGCGCCACTACGACCACCGCCAGCCTCGGCTCACCGTGCAGCTCGACCAAGAGGCGGAGGGGATCCCCTCCTATCTCGCCATCTGCCTCAACACCAACCCCTACACGTTCCTCGGCCCCCGCCGCCTCAACCTCGCCCCCGACGCCACCCTGGACGGACCCCTCACGCTGGTCAACTTCCGCACCCTGCGCTTCGGCAACGTCGCGGGGGTCGTGATGTCGGCTCTGGGCTCGGGCCGCTGGGCCCGCAACCACCCTCGCATCGACTACCGCCGGGACGTACACGCACTGGTGGTGTCGGCCCGGGACCAGCCCTTTCCCTACCAGGTGGACGGCGACTTCGTGGGCGACGCCGACCGGCTCGAGCTCCGCTACGAGCCCGCCACCCTGGAGGTCTTCATGCCCTGACGGGCCCTTGGTCAGGCCCGCCCCAGGACCGAAAGGGCCACGTCAGGGACATTGGTGATGATGGCGTCGACTCCCATCCCGGCCAGCTCCCCCATCCGAGCCGGGTCGTCGACGGTCCAGGTGGTGACGGCCACGCCGGCGTCGTGGGCCTCCTCGACCAGGGCGGCGTTGACCCCCCGGTGGTGGGGATGGAGCTGACGATGGCCCCGTTCGACCACCGTCCTCAGCGCCTGGGACTGGTCGAAGCCGGGAAGGGTCAACCAGGCCGTGGGCAGGACCGGGTCGGCCGACTTCACCGCCTCGAGCGTCGCCAGGCTGAACGAGGACACCACCACGTCGTGCGCCTGCCGCTCGCCCACCAGGGCGGCCAGGGCCGAGGCCACGGCCTCCGAGGGGTCCCAGTCGGGCTCGCTGGGAAGGTTCTTGATCTCGAGGACCGTGGTCATGCCCGCGCAGGCGTCCAGCGCGGCAGCCACGAGCGGGACCCAGGCAGGCAGCTCGACGACCGTGAGCCGGGCCACCGCTCCCAGGCCCGGGATCTCGGCGTCGTGGTGCACGACCAGGGCCCCGTCGGCGCTGGCCCGCACGTCGAGCTCCACCCCGTCGGCCCCCAGACTGCGGGCTTCGACGAACGCCTCCAGGGTGTTCTCTCGGTGGCGGGCCCACGCCCCTCGGTGTGCGATGACAGAGACGTCCGTTTGGGTAGGCAAAATCCTGGTTATCCCTCCTTGCAATTGGCAAGGGCCCCAGCTAACGTTGGGGGTCCCGAAACCGCCCGTGGACGCAATGGCGCCGCGAGGCCTATGTGAACAGATTCACAATCTTTCTTGGGTTGCCGAGGAGGCGTGCTGTGGCCCTGACCTGGAGCCGCTCGATCGACTGGGACACCGCCGACTGGCGGGAGCTGGCAGCGTGCAGAGACACCGATCCAGACCTCTTCTTCCCGGTCGGCACCACCGGCCCTGCCCTGCAGCAGATCGACGCGGCCAAGGCCGTCTGCCGGGCCTGCGAGGCGCAAGGCCAGTGCCTGGAGTTCGCACTGGCCACCAACCAGGAGTCGGGCGTCTGGGGCGCCACCTCGGAGGAAGAGCGGCGCAAGATCCGCAAGGGCTGGCTCTCCCGCCAGCGCCGCGCCTCCTGACCGCCGCGCCGGGCCCACTTCTCCCACCAGCGCCGCGCCTCCCGACCGCATAGCCGGGGCTTACCCGAGCCCGTCCCCGGCGCCGGGACCGGCGGGGATGCGCAGCTCGACGTGGGTGCCCTTCCCGCCGTACATGGCGATGCTCCCGCCCAGCTGGGTCGTGACCAGGTCACGCACGATGGACAGCCCCAGGCTGGTCGTGCTCTCGAGGGCGAAGCCGGGCGGCAGGCCCCGTCCGTTGTCCCGCACGTCGACGGTCAGCCAGTGGCCGTTGTTGGCCAGGGCCGCCTCCACCCGCCAGGGACGGTCGTCGCCCGCGGCGTCGCCCCCTGGGCTCTCGCCGTCCTCGTCGGGCTTGCCGTCGTCGGGAAAGGCGTGCTCGACCGCGTTCTGGAACAGCTCGGTGATGATGACGGCCAGGGGGGTGGCCACGTCGGCGGGGAGCTCGCCGGCGTCGCCCTCGGTGCGGAAGCGGACGGGCTTGCCCAGCGAGTGGGCCGTGTCCTCGGCCATGCGCACCAGCGAGCGGATGATCTCCTCGAAGGCCACCTGCTCGCTGGCGTCGCGCGAGAGGATCTCGTGGACGATGGCGATGGAGCGGATCTCCCGCTCTACGTCGTCCAGGGCCGTCCTCCCCAGCCCGGGGTGCAGGCGCCGGGCTCGCAGACGGAGCAGAGACGAGATCGTCTGCAGGTTGTTCTTCACCCGGTGGTGGATCTCGCGGATGGTGGCGTCCTTCGATATCAGGAGGCGGTCCCGGCGGCGCAGGTCGGACACGTCGCGGATGAGGGCCAGCGCCCCGGTTATGCGCCCCTGGTCGAGAAGCGGGATGCACCTCAGGCTGATGACGACGTCGTTGCGCCGCTCTATCTCCTCGTTGACGGGCAGGACGGTGGCGAAGGAGCGCTCGACCGCCGTCTCCTCCATGCCCAGCTCGTCGAGGCGCAGCCCCTCGGCGTTGGTCGTGATGCCCATGCGGTGGAGGGCGCTGACCGCGTTGGGGGAGGCGTACTCCACCCGGGCGCCCTGGTCGAGCACGATCACGCCGTCGCCGACACGCGGCGACTCCTCGGTGGTGACGTCCTCGCCCAGGAACGGGAACTCCCCGTTGACGATCATGCGGGCGAAGCGGTCGAAGACCTGCACGTAGATGCGCTCGAGCTCGCCCGGGCGGCGGCCGATGCTGAGGGGCGACTCCCGGGTGAGCACGGCCAGGAGCTGGCCTCCGAAGCGCACGGGGATGCACTGCACGCGCGCCCGCTCCCCCCTCCCCCCGATCCCGCTCTCACCCTCGACGATCTCCCCGAGGCGCCATGCCCGGCCCACCAGAGGGCGCTCGACCTCGTCGATCAACCGCCCGACGAGGTCCTCCTTGTGCAGCGTCTGTCCCGTCGTTGGTCGCATCTGGCCGATCACCGAGAATCGGGAACCCGACTCGTCGGCGAACGGGAGCAGCAGGAGCAGGTCGGAGATGCACAGGTCGGCGAGCATCCCCCAGGACGCCATCAGGCGCTGGAGGTGGGCCTGGCCCGGGTCGGAGACGACGACCGCGGTCATGACCTCAGATCACCACCTGCCTCGGGACGCGGCCCCGGAACGCGGTCAGGGTCTCGTAGCCGGCGTCGGCCACCAGCTGGCGCAGCTCGCAGGCCCGATGGGCCACGGTCGCCAGCTCGTGGGCGTCCGACGCCGTGGTCACGGGCACGCCGGCGGCGTGGAAGCGGGCCAGCAGGTCGGACGCCGGGTAGGCCTCGGCGGCCGGCTTGCGCCACCCGGCCGAGTTGGCCTCGGCCGCCATCCCCGCCCGCGCCGTCGCCTCGACCAGGCGGGCATGGAACTCGTCGGGCACGGCCGGGCGCCGGCCCGACACCTTGATCAGGTCGGGGTGGGCCAGCACGTCGCACAAGCCGCAGCTGGCGAGCTCCTCCACGGCGTTGGCGTAGGCGTCCCAGATGGCCTCGACTCCCCTCCGGCCCCACTCCTGGGCCGAGGTCGGGTCCTCCAGGTAGTCGAAGAGCCACGCGCCCAGCCAGTGCACGGACCCGAGGAGCACGTCGAAGGGGTATCCCTGAAGGACGCGGGCCACCACGTCCATGCGGTCCCGGTAGTGGTCCACCTCGAGGCCAAGCAGCACGGGCAGGCCCGCCTCCTTGGCCCGCTCCACGGTGTCCACGTAGACGTCGAGGTCGGCGTGGGCGTGGTCGGTCCAGTAGCGGGCGGCCGAGGCCCGCAGGTGAGGATCGGGGTCGTCCTCCCACCAGCCGGCCAGGGCGGCATCGGCCTGGACGAAGCGGAACAGGTGCTCGGTCACCGCGACCTCGCCCACGCCCGACGCCGACGCCCGCTCGCAGTAGGCGGCCAGCTGCTCGAGGGTCGGCCCCACGGCCCGCTCCCCGTGGGGCCACAGGTGCACGTGGTAGTCGAGCATGCGGCCATGGTACGGGTGCCGTGCCCCGGCCCCGACCGGCGCCGAGCGACCCCGGCGCAGCTCCCCCGCCTACCGACGGCGGATGAGCGTCACCCCGTCGCGGACGGTGAGCTGGACGCACACCACCCGTTGGTCGGCCACGACCTTGTCGTTGAAGGCGCGGATGGCCACCGAGTCGGGGCTCTGGTCGGCCTCGTAGATGACGTTGCCGCTCCACAGAGTGTTGTCGACGGCGATGACGCCGCCGGGCGCGACCTTGGGGAGGACCGATTCGAAGTATGCGTCGTAGCTGGTCTTGTCGGCGTCGATGAACACCAGGTCGAAGGGGCCCTGCAGGGTCCCAAGGGTCTCCAGCGCCGGTCCCACCCTGACGTCGATGCGCCCTGCGTAGGGGCTGGATGCGATGTGCCGGCGGGCCACCTCGGCGTGCCGCTCGCTGATCTCACAGGTCACGATCGTCCCCTCGGGAGGCATGCCCGCGGCCATGGACAGCGACGAGTATCCGCTGAAGGTGCCGATCTCCAGCACGCGCCGGGCCTGCAGGGAGAACGCCAGCATCTCCAGGAAGCGGCCTTCGAGGGGCCCCACCATCATCTGCGGGAGCTCGAGGGTGGTCGTCGTCTCCTCGGCCAGCGCCACCAGGTGCGGAGGCGGCGCTGAGCTGTGTGCCTGGGCATAGGCCTCGATGCGCGGATCGACGATGTCCATCGTCCGAGCTTGCCAGAGGGGTTGGGCGGCCGAGTCCCAGGTCTTCCCCCATGGGTTCACAGTGTCAACACAGAACGCGCCCTTACGGTCCGGGGCGTGGCAAAAGGGACGGGGCCAAGGCGCCGCGGGGGCGACCTGATCGCCGTGATGGTGGGCCTGGCCGTCCTGGCCACCGCCTGCGGGTCGGGCGCATCCAAGACGGCGTCGCCCGCGACCACGACCACCACGTCGGGACGGGGCGCGGCCTTGCAGGCCTTCCGCCAGTGCATGGCCGGGCGGGGCATCACCTTGCCCCAGCGCCAGCCCGGCACCGGTGGCGCGGCCACCGGGAGCGCCGGGGACGGAGGTGGCACCGGAGGTGGCGCGGCCGGCTCCGGACCGCCCGACGCGGGAGGAGGCGGGGGCCAGGGCTCCGCCCGTTTCAGCCAGCCGCCGCCCGGGGTGGACCCGGCCAAGTACCAGGCGGCCCTGGCCGCCTGCCGGTCGCAGCTGCCCGCGGCGGGGACGGGCAACGCCCAGTTCCGCACCGCCTTCGCCGCCTACGTGACCTGCCTGCGCAACCACGGGGTGACCACGGGCGACCCGGCCCAGGGAAACCAGGCCCTGGCCGGCGTCGACCGCAATAGCCCCACCTTCCAGGCCGCCGACCAGCAATGCCGGGCCCTGCTGCCCCAGCGCGGTCCCGGCTCCACCACGACCACGACGAGCTGACCGTCATGAGGCACGAGGACTGAGAGGGCATGACCAGAGGACAGCGAGGACTGAACATCGTGCTGTTCGTCGCCGTGGCCGCGCTGGTGGCCGCCGGGGTGACGTCGGTGGGCAACCCGGCCAAGGCCAGGGCCGTCCTGCGCACCGCCTCGGTCCAGCGAGGTGACGTCCAGGCCACGGTGTCGACCACGGGCAACGTGACCGCACCCACGACCCTGGCTCTCAACTTCACCACCGGGGGCCGGATGACCGAGGTCGACGTCACCCCAGGCACGCGCGTGGTGGCCGGCCAGGTCCTCGCTCGTGTGGACGACGCCTCCCAGAAGGCCGCCCTGGCCTCGGCCCAGGCCAATCTGAACGCGGCTCAGCAGCGCCTGTTCCAGGCCCAGAACCCGCTGAGCTCGGCCCAGGCGGCGGTGAACTCGATCGCGGCCAAGCAGGCCGCCGCGGCCGTGACCGCGGCCCAGACGTCGCTGGCCGACCAGCAGCACACGGTGGCCATCAACGCCACCGTCTACCAGGGCACGGTGAACACAGCCGAGACCCAGCTCCAGGCGGACCAGGCCCAGCTGCAGGCCGACCAGGCCCAAAGCCCGGTCGACCAGCAGAAGGTCAACTCCGACAGCCAGGCCGTGAACAAGGACCAGAGCGCCCTGACCAGCGCCCAGACGGCACAGACCCAGGGACTGGCCCGGGACGAGCAGGCGCTCCACTCGACCCAGTCGGCGCTGACCGCGGCCCAGAACTCCGAGCAGGCCACCCTGGCCGGCAACGCCCTCAAGGCGGCCCCGCCCCTGTCCGGCGACCTGGCCGCCGACCAGGCCGCCATCGCCTCGGCCCAGACCGCGCTCACCGCCGCCCAACTGGCCGAGGACGGCGCCGTGCTCACCGCCCCCGCCGCGGGCACCATCGCCTCCGTCAACGGTCAGGTGGGTCAGACCGCGGCGGGCGGGGGATCGTCGGCCTCCTCGGCCTCCTCGGCCTCCTCGGCATCGTCCGGCTCGGGTGGGACGTCTGGTGGAGGCGCCAGCTCCGGTGGGTCGAGCGCCGGCTCGACGAGCCAGGCCCTGGTCACCCTGATCGACCTCGACGCCCTCCAGGTCAAGGCCGGCTTCAGCGAGACCGACGTGGCCCGGGTGGCGGTCGGCCAGCCCGCGACGGTGTCCTTCCCGGCCCTGCCCAACGAGCAGGCGGCCGCCCACGTCGTCGCCATCGACGCCACCTCGACGGTGGTGAGCAACGTGGTCACCTACAACGTGACCATGGCCCTGGACAACCTCACCCCCCTCGTCAAGCCGGGGATGTCGGCCAACGTGTCGGTCGTGGTGGCCAAGGCCGACAACGTCCTGCACGTGCCCACCGCCGCGGTGCGGGGCAGCGCGGCCACCGCGACGGTCACGCTCATGAACGCGGGCAAGCAGACCCCGGTAGTGGTGACCGTCGGGGTGCGGGGCGACGACGCCACCGAGGTGACGAGCGGGCTCAACCCCGGCGATCAGGTCCTGGTCTCCACCGGCCAGGCCAGCTCTTCGACGGGCGGGGCCACGGTGCGGGGCGTCGGGGGCCTGGGCGGCGGCGGCCTGGGCGGGGGCGGACTGGGCGGCGGCGGACTGGGCGGCGGGGCAAGGGGAGGCTGATGGCGGCCCCGCCCGTGATCTCACTCTCCCGGGTCACCAAGGTCTACGACGCCGGGCGCCTCTCCGTGCACGCCGTGCGGGGTATCTCCCTCGTGATCGAACGAGGGGACTACGTGGCCATCATGGGCAGCTCGGGAAGCGGCAAGACGACGCTCATGAACATCATCGGCTGCCTGGACGTGGCCACCTCCGGGCGGTACCTGCTCGACGGTGTGGACGTGCGCCGCCTCGACGACGAGCGCCTGGCCGCGGTGCGGAACCGCAAGATCGGCTTCGTCTTCCAGAGCTTCAACCTCATCCCCCGCACGACGGCGTTGCACAACGTCGAGCTCCCTCTCATCTACGCGGGCCAGCGAGGCCCGGAGCGGCGCCGGCGGGCCTCGGCCGCCCTGTCCACCGTCGGGCTGGGCAGCCGCATGCACCACCTCCCCAGCGAGCTGTCGGGTGGCCAGCAGCAGCGGGCGGCCATCGCCCGGGCCATCGTCACCAACCCCGCCATCATCCTGGCCGACGAGCCCACGGGAAACCTCGACAGCGTCTCCACCCAGGACGTCCTCGGTGTCTTCGACCAGGTCAACGCGGAGGGGCGCACCGTCGTGCTCATCACCCATGAGCCCGACGTGGCCAACCACGCCAAGCGGGTCGTCCAGCTGCGCGACGGCCAGGTCATGGAGGACGTGCGCCAGGCCCCGGTGGACGGCCTCCCGCCCCGCCACCGGGCCCGCACCCAGCAGGGTGTGGCCTGATGTTCAGCACCGAGAGCCTGCGCATCGCCGTGTCGGGCCTGATCGCCAACCGGCTCCGCTCGGCGCTCACCATGCTGGGGATCCTCATCGGCGTGGGCGCGGTGATCATCCTCGTCGCCGTGGGGAACGGCTCCTCCCGTACCGTCCAGAAGCGCATCGAGAGCCTGGGCACCAACACCCTCACCGTGTTCCGGGGCAGCTTCGGGCGGGGCCGGGGCGGACGCGCCTTCGTCGGCACCCAGAGCCGCCAGTCCCAGCTCAGCCTGGGCGACGTGACCGCTCTGCAGAACAAGGCCAACGCCCCCGACGTGGCCAGCGCCTCCCCGGTGGTCAACGCCACCGTGACCGCCACCTACCAAGGGGCGAGCTACAGCCCCCAGGCCTTCGTGGGAACCGCGCCTACCTACTTCACGGCCCGGGCCTTCACCGTGGCCGAGGGACGGTTCTTCGACCAGTCGGACTACGACAGCCGGGCCCGCGTGGTCGTGCTCGGCCAGACGGTCGTGGGACAGCTGTTCGGCACCCAGGACCCGGTGGGGGCCACCGTCCAGGTCAACGGGGTGAACTTCGCCGTGATCGGGGTCACGGCCAAGAAGGGCAGCAACGGCCCCCAGGACCAGGACGACGTGGCCCTGGCCCCGCTCACCACGGTGCAGGACCACCTCACCGGGGTGGGCAGCCTGAACCAGATCCTGGTCCAGGCCGCATCCCGCAAGCAGACGACGGCGGCCCAGGACGAGGTGACGTCGCTCCTCTTGGCCCGCCACCGGATCGCCGACCCCACCCAGGCCGACTTCAGCGTGCTCAACCAGGCGACCCTCCTGCAGACCAGCGCCGCCACCAACCGTGTCTTCACCGTGCTCCTGGGCGCGGTGGCGGCCATATCCCTGCTCGTAGGGGGCATCGGGGTCATGAACATCATGCTCGTCACCGTGACCGAGCGGACCCGGGAGATCGGCATACGCAAGGCCATCGGCGCCCGCAGGCGCGACATCCTCAGCCAGTTCCTCATCGAGGCCGTGCTGCTGTGCGTGGCCGGGGGTGTGGCCGGCGTGGGCGCGGGCCTGGCCGGGAGCCATTTCAAGATCGTGGGCGTGCACCCGGCCGTGGTGCCCTACTCCGTGGCCCTGGCCTTCGGCGTGGCCGTCGCCGTGGGCCTGTTCTTCGGCATCTATCCCGCCAACCGGGCCGCCTCTCTGCGGCCCATCGACGCCCTCCGCTACGAGTGACGCCTGAACAGGAGCCGGTCATGACCGCCAGCGAACAACCCATCGGCGACCAGGGCGAGGACTGGGAGGCGGGCGTGGACGAGGAGTTCGCTCCCCCGCCCCGCCGCCGCTTCCCCTTCCTCACCGGCGGCCTCGCACTTCTGGCCGCAGCCGGGGGCGCCTTCCTGGCCGGCGTCCAGGTCCAGAAGCACCACGACCGCTCGCTGGTCACGACCACGGCCGCGGCGACGACGACCGGCGGCGCCGGCCAGCGGGCCCGCGCCGCCCTCGGGGCCGGAGGCGGAGCGGGCGGAGGCGGGGGCGCCACCGTGGGCCAGGTCAAGCTGGTCGACGGATCGAACATCTACGTCACAGACGCGTCCGGCAACACCGTCACCATCGCCACCACCTCCTCCTCGCAGTTCACCAAGCTGAACCCGGCCACCCTCAAGGACATCCAGCCCGGGGACACGGTGATCGTCCGGGGCGCCCAGCAGGGCGACGGTTCGGTGAGCGCGGCCAGCGTGTCCGACAGCGGCCCCGGCGGAGCTGTCGGGGGTGGAGGCCGCTTCGGTGGTCGGGGCGCGGGCACGGGTACCGGGGCGGGCACCGGCGCGGGCACGGGTAGCGGCGCGGGCGCGCCGGGCGCCGCCGCCGCAGGCGACTAGGAAGGCAGCGGTCAGGGCGGGGTGAGCCCGGGCCGGCGTCGGCGGTGGTCGGCGTCGTCCCTGCTCGTCCTGCGTGTGCTCCTCCTGGCCGACGCCGTGGTCCTCGCCGTCGTCGGGGGGATCGCGGTGGCCTTCGTGGAGCGACCGGCGGGGCTCGTCGCCGCGTGCGGGGCCTGGCTCCTGGCCGGGGCTCTGCTCGCCTGCCTGCCGCTGACCGATCCCTACCGCCACGAGAGGAGGCGGCGAGCCGGAGGCTGAGCGGCTGAACGACCGGCGAGCTCCGTCAACGCAGCGCCGGAGGCATCCCCACCCTGGGTCCAGCGGAGTAGCTCGGACGCCCGTCCTCGGCGACGCCGGCTTCGGGCGCGTCGTAGAGCGTGAGGCGGGGAAGGAGGGAGCCCCCGGCACGGTCGGCGTCAGCGCTCATCACCCTCCAGGCCCACAAGGCCAGGGCGACGAACGCGGCGCCGGCGACGACCCGGTCCGCGCTGCTCCCGGGTGCCGCCGCCCGACGCAGGTCCAACGCAGCAGATGGTGCCGGCGTCGAGGTCACCGGGCCGAGGGAGGCTGGACCGGGCACCAGCGGCTGCGTGGCCGTGGGCCCCAGCGCGGAGGCGGCCGGGACGAACGCGCTCGACGGCGCGAAGATCGACGAACCGGGAGTGACGCTCGCAGGCGATTCGGGTGGAGTCAGGGCACCGGCGGAGCCCTGAGCGGGTGCTGAGGTGACCGTCACATCGGCACCGGTAGGCCGTTCGAAGGTCAGGTCGTAGGCCGGTGCCGAGCTCGGCGGAGGAGGAGCAGGCGGGGAGGGCAGGCCCGGAACCGGACTCGGCGGAGGCGTGGCGGCAGGCTCTTGGGGTGGCGGCTGGATGACCACGTCCATCTCGCTGCCGCTGGCGAGCGGCGTCAGATCGAAGGTCATCGTCGTCGCGTCGTCGCTGAGGACTCCTGCGACCTTCCCGCGGCCGCAGTCCGATGCCGGCCGGTTGCTCCATGCTCCGGCGGTGGCGGGTTGCCACGGTCCGGTGGTCGAGCAGGCGACGACCGCTGGTGGCCCCGAGGACTGATTGCTGTGGACTCGCAGCCGCAGCACCAGAGACGACTCGCCCCCGTCGAGACCGAACCGCACCGCGGAGACCGCAGAAGGGCCGGCCGCGTCGCTGGCAACCCAAAGGCCGCCGTCAGGGACCTGAGGGGGTGGGGGGACCGGCGCGCCGTCGGGTTGCGACCGCCACCACGAGCCCGTCTGCACACTCTGGACCGCACCCGCCGGACGCCATGGCAGAACGATGGCCAGGACCAGGCCCAAGGAAGCCGCCTCGACTGCGGTCCGGCCCCTAAGCCGGGCGGTCCCGGCCAGGCGCGGTGGCGTCACCGCCGGGTGGGCGAGCGGCGGCCTGCCCGCGCGTGTGCCTTGCCCACATCCGCCTCGGCCCCGTCCGCCTTGGTTCCCCCGCCCACTACGGCCTCGGCCACAGCGCGGGCTCCCGATCGGGCTATCACCCGTGCGTCGGCCCCGAGGTAGGACGCCACGACATCGGGATGGTGCACCACCTCGGCCGGCGAGCCGGCCGTGACCACGTGGCCGAGGTCGAGCGCGACGATCGTGTCGGCGATGCCGGTCACCAGGGGCATGTCGTGCTCGATGACCAGGAGGCTGCAGTCGGTCTCGCTCTGGATGCGCCGGAGCATCGGCCCGAGCGCCTCCGTCTCGCGCTGAGCGATGCCCGAGCTGGGCTCGTCCAGGATGAGCACGGCGGGACGGTGGGCCATAGCCATGGCCAGGTCCACGATGCGGCGGCTCCCTGTCGAGAGCTCGCTCACGAACTTGTTCCGAAAGGCGCCCAGGCCCATGAGCTCGATGAGCTCGTGAACGGCCCAGGCAACTTCGGTCTCCGACTCGGCCACGGCTGGCAACCCGAGAGCATCTGCCAGCGGGTCGCGCACCGCGATGTGGCGTTCGAGAGCGACTGCGATGTTCTCTGCGACAGTCAGGGACGGGAACAGGCGGGCGTCCTGGAATGAACGACCCAGTCCGGCCCAGGCCCGTCTCTGTGGCGGCCAGTCGGTCACGTCGGCTCCCTTGAGCCGGATGCGCCCACCGTCTGGCTGGAGAAATCCCGAGATCAGGTCGAAAACCGTCGTCTTGCCTGCTCCGTTGGGACCGATGAGCCCCACGATCTCTCCCTCGCGGAGCTCGAACGTGATCTCGTCAACGGCGCGGATGCCGCCGAACCGCTTGACCACCTCGATGAGCTCGAGCGCTACGGGCCGCTCGGCGAGCCTCTCCCGCCTGATCGCCCGGTCCCGGCTCTCGGATCCGGAGACGCCTCGTTCGCGGTCCCGCGCTTCGCCCCGGCCTTTGCCGGCGGGCGCCGCGCTCGCCTGGGCGGCCGGAGCCTGCCCGCTGGCGACAGCCCTACCGGCCGCGGCGCCCTCGAGGAACACGGATCGCAGGATGTCGTCACGGTCGAGGAGCTGTGCGGTGGGGCCGGTGAAGCGCACCTCCCCCTTCTCCATGAACACGGCCCGCTGGGCCAGCATCAGCGCCGTGTTCACGGATTGCTCGACCAGGAGGATCGTCGTGCCCTGCTCGTGGATGGCGCGGACGATGTCGACCAGCCGACCGACAACGGTGGGCGCCAGCCCAAGCGTCAGCTCGTCAATCATCAGCAATCGGGGCTTGGCGATGAAGGCCATGCCCAGCCCGAGCATCTGCTGCTCGCCGCCGGAGAGGTTCCCGGCGATGGTGTCCCCTCTCTCGCGGAGGACCGGGAAGTAGTCCAGGACCTGGGACGTGGCCGAGCGGACGAAGCCGGGGTCGTGGCGCTTGTAGATCCAGCCCGCAAGCCGGAGGCTTTCATTGACCGTGAGCGTCGGGAAGATGCTGCGGCCTCCGGGCATTTGGATGATCCCTCGTTGCACGGTCCGCCTCGGATCCGTGTGGGTCACATCCTGGCCGTCGAAGAAGATGGCTCCCCCGCTGGGGTCGACCAGTCCCGACACGGCCCTGAGCAGGGTCGACTTCCCGGCCCCATTGGTACCGAGGAGGGCGACGATCTCACCCTCCTTCAAGTCGAGGTCGACGCCGAAAAGGACTTGAACCGAGTCGTAGGCGACGTCCACGCCGGCGCACCGCAACAGCGACCGCTCTCCAGCGTCGAGCCGCTGGCGGCGCAGCTCGGCCGTGGTGGCCAGCAGCCGGAGCGACCGGGCCGCGTCATCGCCCACGAAACGGGCCGCAGATGCGAGGACGGCCGCGAAGATCACCCAAAACGGACCAAGGACGAAGATGCCCCAGCGGATCCCGTAGCTGTCCGAGATGGTGCTCAGACCGGTCATGTAGAACAGCACGACGACGCCCAGGACCAGGAACACGGCGGCGAAGCTGAAGGCCAGCGTCCGGACCCGGGCCGGAGAAACCAGCGCCTGCACGGCGGTGAGGGGCGGCCAGAAGACGCCGGCCGCGAAGCTGGTGGCCAGGCCTATGACAAGTGCTAGGGGCAGGACTGGAGTGGCCGCGAGCAAGGCGAGCCCCACGCCCACCGCGGCTATCCAGACCGCGGCGCGACGCAGGGGTTCGCCCAGGCCCTTGGCGAACCACCCCCGCGCCCAGCGGCCGCCGCGCATTACTCCGAAGAGGGTTACGCCCGCGTTTGCAGCGCCGATTACCCCTCGCCAGAACGGCCCGATGTGGAACGTGCGTTCGAGGTACAGCGGCAGGTACGCGGCCAGCGGGAGTAGCCCCGCGCCCAGGAACAGTGCGGCGATGAAGAGTCTCCGCAGCGTCGGCACGGCCCACAGGGTGCGGACACCCTCGCGGAAGGGTGTGGCCGACTCCTCGGCCGCCAGCGCGGCCGAGACCGGGTCATCGGCGCCTCCGCGCGCCGGCTCGCCGAGCCGCATCGCCACGATGGAGGTGGCCAGGATGGGCACGATCAGGATCATGAACGCGGCCCGCCAGCCCAGAACCGCGCCGACGACGCCCGCCAACGCGGGCCCGGCGATGGCGCCGAGGTACATGGCGTTGGTGTGGTCGGCGTACACGGCCGGGCGCGTCTCGGGGGGGTAGTAGTCGGCCAGCAGGGAGTTGTGGATGGGGATGTTGGCGATCAGCCCCAGGCCATTGCCGAAACGGACGACGAGCAGTAGGCCGGCCGTACCCACGATCCCAGTCGCAAACGAGAAGACCCCAGCCAGCATCCCCGACAGCACCACGAGGGGAGTTCTGGGCATCCGGTCGGCCAGGTAGCCGACGGGTACCGCCAGCAGGACGAGCAGCCCGACGTTCAGGACGACGAGGCCGACGAACTTCTGATCGGTGAGGTGGAACGACTTCTCGATGTCGGGAGCGAGGACGCCGAAGGCGGCCGTGTCGAACTCGTCAAAGAAGTACAACAGGCAGAGAACGACCAGGGAGAAGATCGCGACTCCTCCGGTGTCGCGTTCCAGGCGCCGGCGCAGCCAGGCCACCCCACTCATCGCTGCGCCGCCTCGAGCTGGTGATGCCCGTCGGTGCCCACCGCGGTGGAGGCCTGCTCGACGGCCGCGGCCGCTTCGACCATCACGTTGGCCTCGCGCGCCGCACTCTCCGTGCGGACGTCTGCCAGGAGGCTGGGGACCACGATGCCCCTCCGTTGAGCGATCCACCGTAGAAGGCCGTCCCTGGTCGAGTAGAACAGTTGAGCCAGTCCCCCGGGCACGACGTAGAGGAGCAGCAGGGCGCCAAAGCCCGTGGCCAGGAGCTGGCTCTGGGTGCTGAGGTCGCCGTACTTGAGCACGCCGATGTAGAGCGTGCCGAGGAGGGCCCCGGGGAGCGAGGTCACGCCGCCGATGACGACGATGATCAGAAGCGTCAGGCTGAGGTCAGGCGAGAACGCCTCGGTCGACAACGTGCCCTGGTGGTAGGCGAACAGCGCCCCAGCGATGGCAGCCCAGAAGCCGGAGATGGCGAAGGCCCACAGCTTGGCCCTGGCCGCCGCCACCCCATAGGCCTGAGCTCCCCGCTGATTGTCACGTACGGCGATCATGATGCGACCCGTCCGGCTTCGCCGCAGGGCCCGGGCGGAAACGAGGCACAAGCCCAGGGCGACGAGGCAGGCGTAGAAGAAGGCCCGGTCGCCGGACAGGCTGTAGCGCTGGTAGAGGAGAGGCCGGGGAATGGTCTGACCGTGGGCTGGAAGGAAGGACCGGAAGTAGACGGGTGACAAGAAGTAGTTCTGCACGGTGATGCCGAAGGCAAGGGTCGTCACCGCCAGGTAGAGCCCACTGATGCGAAGCGCAGGCAGGCCGATTACCACGGCGGAGGCGGCCCCGACCACACCGGCGACCACGAGCGTCACGAAGAAGTCGGCATGGTGCCGGGCCGCCATGTTGCCGGCAACCGCCGCCCCGACCCCGGCAAAGGCCCACTGGCCCAGGCTGATCTGGCCTGCCCAGCCCGTGAGGATCACAAGCGAGACGGCCACGATGCCGTAGATGACGACCACCGAGGCCAGGATCTGCTGCTTGAGCCCGATGGCGCCGAATCCGAACACCAGTACTGCCAGCGTCCCGACCGAGAGCCCGAAGCGGCTCCACACCACCTCCGGCAGACGACGCAGCTCCGGGGGAATGGGCCGGAACTCCTTGACCAACGCCCACGTGCTGATGCCGGTGTCCTGGCCCCGTGACAGCGTCCGTCGCTGCACGAGCATGGCTACGAGCAGGATGGGCAGGATCAGCGCGCCGGCTATCGAGGGGTCCCGGGAGAAGTAGTAGAGGCACTGTTCGAGGACACCGAGGGCGATGCCGGCGACCACCGCGACCCCCAGGTGCTCCATGCGGGCGATCACCGCCGCACCCAACCCGTAGAGGAGGATCACGGGACCCACGAACACACCGATGGGCAGGCCTATGACGGGAATGCGGAGGAAGATGCTGAGCGACGACAGCACGGCGGCCAGCATCCACACCACAGTGGAGACGCGCTTGACGGGCACGCCCAGCAGGGCGGCGCGGTCCGCGTTCTCGGCCGAGCCGCGCACCGCAATCCCTATGTCGGTGAGCTTGAAGAAGGCCGCGAGGCCCACGATCACAACCGCAACCCAGAACAGCACCACCAGGGAGTTGCCGTCGAAGATCTGGTGACCGACGTTGAAGTGAAGGCTCGAAAACGGCGTCTTGGGCGGGCTGGGATTGACGATGAAGTTCCCGCCCACCCACTTCGGCAGGAACAGCTGCACAGCGGCGAAGATCAGAGCGATGCCGATAGTGGCGACCGAGAGCACCAGGCGAGAGGCTTTGGCGAAGCGGCGCACAACTAACAGCTCGACGAGCATCCCCGCGACCAGGCCCGACCCCAGGGCGATGCCGAAGGCCAGTAGGTACGGGTAGTGGTGGACCTTGATGAGCAGAACGGCCAAGACGGCGGAGGTCGCACCCATCTCGGCCTGGGCAAAGTTGATTATCCGGGTGGCCCGGTAGATGAGAATGAGCCCGACAGCGAGCAACGCGTAAAGAAGGCCGATGATCACGCCGTAGACGTAGATCCCCGGAGGTGGCTCGTTGTGGCGCAGCAGAGCCTCGAGCAGTCCGTAGAGCGCGGCGAGTCCGCCCACCGAGCGGAGCGCGGGGCCGACGCGTGGTCTGCGCCAGATCCCGAGCAGCCGTTGTGCCAGGGGCGCGTTCAACAACGCGTCTGCCGCGGCGCGCAGGTCCCGATCAGCAGCCATTGTGGGCGGGGTCGAAAGCGTCGGGATCTCCCGTCCCCCACTCCCCCAGGTTGTACCGCTGGCCTCCGTTGACCGGGCAGTACGACCCCGGCTTTCCGTCCACCTCGGAGGGACGGGTCTGGCTCCAGTACACCTCGCGCGTGTCTTCGGCCGCGGTGTATGGGCTGGGCGCCTTGAAGCCCACCAGGATCATGTGCGGGTCGTGGGTCAGGGCCCAGCCGCCCTCGAGAGGTGCCGACGTGAGCCCGTCGTGGATCTTCTGGGGCGTGGGCTTCGGCCCCGCCAACTGGAAGCCGGACCCCATTAGCGAGAAGAAGGGGGATATGGCGTTGTCGGGCACGGTCGCCTGCCCGGAGTCTCCGGCGTCCACAAACCACTGAGGCGCGTCCGACTTGGCGAAGGGCGGGGACAGAGCCAGGTCGGAGACTCCGAAGGCATGCGCCCATTCCTGGGGGTCGTAGAGCCGGCCCAGCTGGTCGTAATCGATCAGCCCGACACCGATGATGAGCTGCTCGGGGAAGTATCCCTGAGAGTGCTCGGCTGCGGTGCCGAAGACTGGCGCGATGGGGTCACACCAGCAGATGCCCGTGGTGATGTGGTTCTGGATCATCTGCTGGACGGCGTTCTGCGACTGTTGCTGTGCGGTGTTGATGTCCGATGCATAGGGCAGCTCGAGCACCCCGCCCGGGGTATTGCACATCTTCCCCGTGACCAGGCTCTTGAAGTAGTCCACGCTGAGCTTGAACACTTCATCGCCGTTGTTCTCCGGGAACGAGACCGCGACCTTGCGTACTGGCACCGCGGTGGGCGGATTGCCCCAGCCCCGCGCCGTGGTGACGTCGGGCCCGGCGAATTTGGCCGGCTTGTTGTTGAGCTTCTTGCACCAGTACTCGGCGGTGTACAGGGCTTGGCGGGTTCCGTCCATCAACAACCCGTACAGGTACCCGTTGGCTTGGTCGTAGTACGACTCGGGTCCTTCGCCACCCCCGATGACGATGATGTGGTCCTTGGCCAGCTCGTCGTACAACGCCGTGTCGGCGATAGGGGCCAGCACTATCGCGGGGTGCATGGCCACGATGACCTTGGCCTCGGCCCGGTTGCACGGGGGGTCGGGCGGCGTGAGCTGGCACTGGCCCTGGAAGAAGGGGGTGTGGCACGAGCCGGTGTCCTGGGCCGATCCCTTGTTGGCGCTGGGCCCGTCGAGGCTCACGAACGTTCGCCCGTAGTGCTCCCAGCGCTTGTTGACCTCGGTGTTGAACGCCCTCAGGGCCTCGCATCCCTGCTGGGCCGTGGAAGCCAGTCCCTGGGTAGCCAGAATGGCATTGACCTGGGCATTGCTCTGACTGGCGTAGAAGACGTAGTTGATGTGAGTGGCGTCGACCCCTGTCATGGTCGTTCCGCCGTTGTCGCCCCCGTGCCAGACCGGCGCGCACGGAGGCATGTAGACGTAGCCCGGGGGCCCGATCTGACGGCCGTTCTTGTCGCAGTGGCTCAGATCGGCTGCGGCGGCGGTCGCGGCTCCGTTCGGGCCGGCGGGGCCAGTCCCTCCGCCACCTCCGGCTACGCCTGGCGCGCCCGCTGTAGCTCCCGCGGCAGCGGAGCCGCCGACGGCGACGCCGCCGGGTCCCGTCGCCGCGCCGCCGCTCACGGCCGCGTTCGCACTCCCGGGCCCGGCGGCCACGCTCCCTCCTGCGGACGACGAGCCCCCGCCTTGCGGCCCCTTCGATGGCGCCAAAGCCACCAGGAGAACCTGAACAGCGGCCAGCGCGATGAACGGGAGGTATCGGCGCCCGAGCGCCCCTGGCGTCACAGCCATGGTCTGACTCCCCCAGCAATCTCCGAGAAATTACGGCACGTGTGCCGGCTATTCCGTCTCCCCCGCTCGAGCCGCGTTGGCCGTGATGGCGTCCACGATCTGAGGCCAAGCCCCCTCCGGCAGGTCGTGACCCATACCTTCGACGAGTAGCAGCTCCGCGCCTGCAACGGCCTTGGCCGTGGCCTCTCCGCCGTCGGGGCCCACCAGGCGATCGTCGGTGCCGTGGATCACCAGGGTCGGCGCCCCCACGGCGCCCAGGGCCTCGGTCCGGTCGCCCGAAGCCATGATCGCCACCAGCTGGCGGGCCGTGCCCATGGGTGAGAAGCACCGGTCGAACGCGGCCATGGCGTCCCGGCGGAGCTCGTCCTCGTCCACCGGGAATCCCCGGGCGCCCCACGCCCGGTGGGCATCCACCCTGCGCTGGGCCGCCTCGTCACGGCTGGCCGGGGGCGGCTGGAGGAGCACGGACATGGCCTCGGGAGCGGGCTGCCCGACGGCCCGGTCGCCGGTGGTGGACATGATCGAGCACAGGCTGAGCACCCGATCGGGATGGCGTATGGCCAGCGCCTGGGCGATCATCCCCCCCATGGAGGCGCCGACGATGTGGGCCGCCGGGATGCCCAGATCCTCCAGCAGGGCGGCGGCGTCGTCGGCCATGTCGCAGAGGGTGTAGGCGGCCGACGAGACGTCACCTGAGAGAGCGGCGATGACGTCGGGGGTGGCGGCACCGTCCATCTTGGTCGACAGGCCCACGTCGCGGTTGTCGTGGCGCACGACGTAGAAGCCCTTCCCGGCGAGGAGCTCGCAGAAGCGGTCGGGCCACATGGTGAGCTGGGCTCCCAATCCCATGACGAGGAGGAGGGCGGGGTCGCTCGGATCGCCTGTGCTCTCGTAGGCGATCTCGAGTCCGTTGACGCTGGCTAGGGGCACGGGCCGAGTCTGCTCAGACTTGACCGGCCGGTCAAGAGGGGGCCCGGTTCCCGCGCCGCAGGCTCAGCCGTGGCTCGCCCACATGCGCTCGCCCAAGCGCAGGAGGCCGGCCAGGTCGTGGATGTCGACCTCGAAGAAGGGCACCGTCACTATCACCTCGGGGGTGAGGGCGAGCTCGGCCCGCTGCTCGGCCTCCCGGCGGGCGACCACCTCGAAGTTGCAAAAGCTGTCGGCCACCTCCCGCAGGACCCGGGCGATCTGTTCGGGGTCTCCGGCGCCGTTCGCCACCTCGCCGGCGACCTCGTCGGCCCGCGCCCTCATCCGCTCCGCGACGGCGGCGGTGTCCTCGTCGAGCAGGTAGCGGGGGAGGACCTTGTTGAGCACGACCGCGCCCATGTGGAAGCGCTTGTCGGCCAGGGCGTCGATGAAGAACTCTGCCTCCCGCAGCGGCGCGGCCTCCAGGGTCGAGACGACCACGAATGTCGTGCGCCGGTCATGCAGGAGCCGGCCCACGGCCTCGGCCCGCTCCACGAAGCCTGCGTACATGGTCTGGAACAGGATGAAGAACTCGGCGATGTCCTGGAGGAACTGCGAGCCCAGGATGCGGTCGGCCACCTGGTAGAAGGGCCGGGAGGCCAGGTTCACAAGCCGGGAGCGGTAAGGCACGGTGAGCCAGCGGAGGAAGCGGCTGGAGAAGAAGTCCGCCATGCGCTGGGGCGCCTCCAGGAAGTCCAGGGCGTTACGCGTGGGGGGCGTGTCCACGACGATCAGGTCGTAGTCCCCCTCCGAGTGGATCTCGTAGAGCCGCTCCATGGCGATGTACTCATGGCTCTGCACGAACCGACCCGACACATTCTGGTACAGCGGGTTGTCCAGGATGCGGCGGGCCGTGCGGGCATCGGGCGAGTGACGCTGCACGAGGCGGTCCCATGCCTCCTTGGTGTCGAGCATGGCCGCCCACAGCTCGCCTCGGGGCGTCACCCCTGCCGCCGCGAAGGCCTCGGGCGGCACCCTTTTCTCCGCGTTCCCGAAACCTTCCAGGCCCAGGGCGTTGGCCAGTCGCCGGGCCGGATCGACCGTGACCACCAGCACCTTGCCGCCCTGCTTCACCGCCACCATGGCCGCCGCCGCTGCCGCCGCGGTCGTCTTCCCCACCCCACCCGATCCGCAGGTGATGGCGATCTCTTTGGCCGCCAGGAGCTGCTCCAGCGAACCGGCGCGAGGTCCCTTGGCGGTCGTGGGTGGGCCCGGCACCGATCAGTACCCGAGCTCGGCGCCCAAGGCGTCGGCCAGCTGTCTCGTCGATCGCAACCCGTGCGATCGGGCGAAAAGGTAGGGCACGTACAGCATGGGAACGGACTGTTCGACACCGGAGCGCAGGCGCTCGAGGTGAGCTGCTCTGGTCCGTCGCATGGTGACCGCCAGCCGGGCCGCGGCCATGATCGGCCCGACGTCACCGCCGACGGCCTTGCTCAGCGCCTCCACGCAGTCGGGCTCGGAGAGCTTCTCGAAGACCTCCTCCTCGCCACGGCCGAAGAGCTCGGGGAGGACACGGTTGACGATGATGGCAGCGAGGTCCACCGACGTCTCCCGCTCCACCCGCCCGGCGAGCTCGATGGTCTCGTTGACCGGCATCTCCTCGGGCGTGGCCACGATGCAGAGCCCGGTCGTGGTCGGGTTGGACAGGATGTCGAGCAGCCAGCCCGTCTGCTGGCGCACCAGGCCCACCTGGACCAGCTCGTTGATGGCCTGGGGGGCGGCCAGCTGGCCCACGATGTGGCCCGTGGGGGCGGCGTCCACCACGACCAGGTCGTAGTGGCGCTCGCGCACCTCGTAGCACAGCTTGCCGACGGTGAGGATCTCCTTCACGCCGGGAGCGGCGGTGGCGACGAACTCGAAGGCGTGGGCCAGGGGCCCGATGCGCCCCATGAGAGGCACGCGCAGGTTGAGGTTCAGGTACTCCCGGAGCGACTCCTCGGTGTTCATGGACATCGCCCACAGACGGGGTTGGATCTCCCTGGGCCGGAAGGCCGTCGGTGCCGTCTCGAAGAAGTCGGCCAGGTTGCCCTTGGCGTCCACCTCGCACACCAGCGTGCGCTTGCCCCGGTGGGCGGCCAGCAGGGCCATGGCCGCGGCCACGGTCGACTTGCCCACTCCCCCCTTGCCTGTGACGAACACGAGGCGGCGGTCGAGGAGGTCAGTCACGGGACCGATCCCGTCGAGCGGCCCGGGGGACGGGTCAGTGGGCGCCGAACCCGACGCGGCGATCGTCGGTGGAGGTGCCGATCTCCACGTAGGCCACCTTGCCCGACGGTATGCCGATGCGCCGGCCCCGGCGGTCGGTCAGCCACAGGATCCCATCGGGGCTGCCGAGGGCCGCATCGATCTCCTTCACCAGCTTGTCCCGGTCGACGCCGTCGCCCAGCTCGAGCTCGATCTCCTTCGGCGTCTGGGTGATGCCGATTCGGACATCCACGGCTACTCCTCGGGTCGGTCGGGGTCGGGCCCGTCCGCCATGGTAGGCCCGGGCTCGCGAGGCTCCCCAGTCCCACCAGCCTCAGGCGCATCACCAGCCACCGGGGTCTCGGTCCCGGACGCGGTCCGCGGGAGCCCGGACTCCGGCCCCGCGGGCGGCGGATGCGGAGGAGGCCGATGTTCGGGCGGCGGCGGGATCGACGGCACCGGCGGCGGCTCGGGAGGCGGCGGTGGCGGTTCCGTGGGCGGCAGCGGGGGGATGGGCGGGGCCGGTGGCGGCTCGGGCAGAGGCGGCGGCGCCGGTGGCGGCTCGGGCACAGGCGGCGGCTTGCCTCTCGGGGGAGGGGGGGGGCGGGGGGCGGCTCAGGCAGAGGCGGGACCGGTGGAGACGGAGGGACCGGGGCCGGGGGCTCGGGCAGAGGTCCGGGTCCAGTGGCGCCGCGGGGCGCGGCGACGGCCTCGACCTCGGCCGGGACCCTCTCCTCGCCCGCCCCATCGGTCGCGGCGACCTCAGCGACGACCGCCGCGGGCAGCTCCTGCTCACCTCCCCAGCGACCCCACGAAGGCGTGCGCCGCCGCACCACGACCACGTAGAGGCAGGCCAACAGGGTGACCATCGCGGTGATCTGGCTGCCGGTGAGCCCCAGGTGGCGCACGTCGTCGCGGAGGAAGTCCTCGATGATGCGGTCGACCGAGTACCACGCCCCGAACAGCAGGATGAGGAAACCGTCGTAGCGGGGCGTGCGCCGCACGTGCAGCAGCACGGCCAGCAGGATCAGGGTGAGGACCAGGTCGTAGAGGGCGGTCTGATGCACGACGACCCCGGGCGTCTGCACCACGATCCCGTTGACCAGCCGGCCGCAGGGCGAGGCCGTCCTCACGTTCAGGCCAGGACAGCGGTAACCGAGGAAGAACGAGGTCGTCTTGCCCAGGTGGTCGGCCACGATGAGGTCCCCGATGCGCCCGATGACGACGCCCAGGGCCATCCCCGGCGCGGCCGCGTCCATGACCTTCCAGAAGGAGTGACGGCGCCGGTACATCACGGGAAGCCCCAGCAGGATGGCCCCGAAGAACCCGCCCAGGAGGGAGATGCCTCCCTGCCACACCTTGAAGACGTCAACGATGCTGGAGTAGTCCCCGGCGTGGTTGAGCACGTAGGCGACCCGGGCGCCGACTATGGCCCCGACCGCGGCCCACGTGAGCATGGGATAGACGTCGTCTTCGGGTATCCCCTTGGCCGCGGCGGCGGGAAGCATGAGCCGGGCGCCGGCCAGGAAGCCCACGGCGATACCCACGCCGTGGGGCGAGATCGACAGCGGCCCGATGTGCACGTGCACGATGGGGTGGTAGGACAAGGCGCCGAGCACTCCCCCGTTGTAGTCCGCCGGGCCTCGGCCCCGGTGTCACACCCGACCGGTAGCGTGGCGGCATGGCCGCGCAGCAGCTGTCGGGGTTCGCCACCGCCCACCAGGCGGCGCCCGTCGGGGGCGCGCCCGCGGGCCTGCTGGGGCGCGAACAGAGGGAGGAGGGGGAGCACTCCGCCCTGGCGCCGGGAGCGACCAGGGCGGTCGGGGCGGGCAATCGGGCCCGGCCCGAGGCCCCCGACGCCTGGCGCACCTGCTTCGAGCGCGACCTCGATCGCATCCAGCACTCCAGGCCCTTCCGGCGCCTGGCCGGGAAGTGCCAGGTGTTCATCGCACCCGAGGACGACCACCTGCGCACCAGGCTCACCCACGCCATCGAGGTGGCCCAGGTGGCCGTGGGCATCGCCCGTCCCGCCGGGCTCAACGTGGCCCTGACCGCGGCGGCGGCCACGGGCCACGACTGCGGACACGGCCCGGCCGGCCATGCCTCCGAGGAAGCCCTCTCCCCCTTCGTGGAGGGCGGGTACCACCACGCCGTCTACGGGGCCGACGTGGTCCTCGCCCCTCTCAACCTCTGCGCCGAGACCCTGGACGCGGTCAGGAACCACTCCTGGAACCGGCCCTCGCCCCTGACGGCGGAGGGGGAGGTCGTGGCCTGGGCCGACCGCATCGCCTACGTGTGCCACGACTTCGAAGATGCGGTGCGGGCCGGGATCGTCACACCCGCCGACCTCCCCGAGGAGGTGGCCGGCGTGGTCGGAGCCCGCAGGTCGGGGCAGCTCAACGCCTTCATCACGGCCATGCTCGAGACGATCGTGGACACGGGAAGGGTGGGGATGCGCCTGGACGAGGCCGCAGCCCTGGACGCCTTCCGGGCCTTCAACTTCGAGCGCATCTACCTGCGCCCCGAAGCGGTGGCCCAGGCCGACCGGGTGGTGGAGCTCCTGAGGGCCCTGGTGGACTGGTTCTCCGTGCATCCGGGCGTGATCGCCGAATCGCCGGCCCACGCCGACGGACCCGGATCGCCCGACGCAGTGGCCGCCGCCGTCCGCCACGTCAGCGGTATGACCGACCGGTACGCATTCACCATGGCGGTCGAGCATCTCGGCTGGGAAGCCGCCAAGCTCCCCCGGGGCGCATGAGGGGGACGCCCCCGCGCCTGTTGGCGGCGCTGGCCCTCATCGTCGCCGTCACCGCTCCCGTGGCCCTGGGCCTGGAGGGGCCGCCCCCGGCCGGGGCCGGCACCAGCCCCATCCAGCCCGGCAACCAGCCCACGGCGCTCCCCGGCCAGAGCAACGGCGAGGTCGACCCCGGCCAGCTCGTCCTGGTCGAGGGACCCTGCAAGGCGGCCCGGGCCGCGGCACCGAGCCTGGCCCGGCTCCTGGCCGCGGCCCGGGGCGACCATGTCGCCCTCGGCACCGAGGTCTGCTACCGGCCCAGGGAGCGCCAGGTCGTGCTCAGCGGCAACGCCTGCTCGGCGGGCAACTGCGCCTGCGCCGGGCCTCCTGGCCATTCCATGCACGGCTGGGGGAAGGCCGTGGACTTCCTCGACGGCGGCCGCCCCATCGTCTCGGTCAGCTCGCCCGGATACCGCTGGCTCAAGGCCAACGCCGCCCGCTACGGATGGAACCACCCCGGGTGGGCCGAACCCGGGGGCAGCCCCTGCCCGGAGACGTGGCACTGGGAGTGGGTCGGTGACGGAGGGACCATGGGCGCCGACCCCATCCGGGCCGACGTGGTCGCCCTGAGCTCGACTCCGAGCGGACAGGGCTACCGCATCGTGACCGGATTGGGCGCCGTACGGGTGCACGGCGACGCGTCCGACGCCGGCAACGCGGCCGGCATCCCCCTCGCGGCGTTGATCGTCACCGCCGCCGCCACCCCGGACGGCAACGGGTACTGGCTGGTGGCCTCGGACGGCGGAGTCTTCAGCTTCGGCAACGCCTCCTTCCACGGCTCGACCGGCGCCATCCACCTGAACCAGCCCATCGTGGCCATGGCCGCCACCCCCGACGGCAGGGGCTACTGGCTGGTGGCCGCGGACGGCGGGGTCTTCAGCTTCGGGGACGCGTCCTTCTTCGGCTCGACGGGCTCGTTCCCGCTCAACCAGCCCATCGTGGCCGCGGCGTCCACCCCCCGCGGTCAGGGGTACTGGCTGATCGCTGCCGATGGTGGCGTGTTCAGCTTCGGGGACGCGTCCTTCCAGGGCTCCACGGGTGGGATCACCCTCAATCACGCCGTCACCGGCGCGGCCGCCGCGCCCGACGGCAAGGGCTACTGGCTGGTGGCCGCCGACGGCGGCATCTTCAACTTCGGGAGCGCGGCCTTCTTCGGCTCCGCCGCGTCCAAGCCTCTGAACGAGCCCGTGGTGGGACTGTCCCGCACGCCGGGCGGCAAGGGCTACTGGCTGGTTGCCGCGGACGGGGGCGTGCTCACCTTCGGCGACGCCCTGTTCACCGGATCGGGCTGAGACCCCAGCACCTCTACGTGCCACAGCGGCGCGTGTGACCGCGCCCACCGGGCCGTGACCCATCCCCGCAGCATGGCCCGCAGGGCATCGCGATCGCGCAGCGCCACCACGATGTGGCCGGCGATGGCCACGGCCAGCAGCGCCGCCACCCAGTCGTGCACGAAGGTGGCGCCCGTGCGCCAGCGGAGGGGGAAGGGCCCATACCAGCGCATGATCGAGCCCGTCGCCATCATCACCACGGCCGCCCCGGCGGTGAAGGCGGCATTGAGCTTCTGGCCCGGGTTGAACTTGCCCAGCCGGGCGAAGCCGTCCCGACCCAGTGACCGCATCCAGCGCACGTCGTCGGCGCTCCAGCGGTTGATCCGGCCCAGGTCCCGGCGCAGGCGACGGCCCCACGGACCGGCCGCCGACAGCAGCAGGGGAACGGGCAGGGCCAGCCCGGAGTAGACGTGCAGGGCCTTGACCATCTCACGCCGGCCGACCAGGGCCGACACGGAGGGGATGTAGAGCGCGGCCGCGGTGGCCAGGAGCACGGCGAAGAGCACCGCGTTGACCCAGTGCACGGCCCGCTCGATGCGGTCGAACCGCGAGAGGCGCTGCGATCCGTCGCCTGCCCGCCCCTCGGCGGCCCGCCTCATCCCCGGATCCTCACGACGTGGGCCGGTCGCCCCGCCCGTTGGAGCGACCCACCCAGGCGTCCACGTCGTAGCCCCTGACCTCCCAGTAGCCGGGCACCACGGAGGGCACGACGCGGATCTCTTCCAGCCACTTGCACGACTTGTAGCCGTACATGGGCGCCACGTAGAGCCGGGCCGGGCCGCCGTGCTCGGCGCCGATGGGCTTGTCCTGGAGCTGGTAGGCCACGATCACGTCGTCGCGGCGGGCCTGGTCCATGGTCAGGCTCTCCGTGTAGGCCCCGTCGAAGGAGCGGAAGCTCACGGCGTGGGCCCGCTGGTCGGCTCCGGCCGAGTCCAGCAGGTCGGCCAGGCGCACCCCCGTCCAGGGCACGGAAGGGACGCGCCAGCCCGTGACGCACTGGAAGTCGCGGACCACGCGGGTGGGAGGGAGCGCCTGGAGGTCGGCCAGGGTGAGCTCCAGGGGCCTGCGCACCAGGCCCGTCACCCTCAGGCGGTAGTCGGCCGCGCTGCGCTCGGGAAGCGAGCCGACCACGGAGTAGATCCGGAAGCGATCGGACCCGGGCAGGAAGGACGGGGTGCCCAGACGGGTGAGGAACTGCTGGACACGAGCGCCCCACAGCACGCCCGCCCCGCCCAGCCCGAGCATGGCCACGACCACGCGCCGGCCCACGGGGGTCCCCGCGGGCCGGGCGCCGTCAGGGACGGCGCCCCGTGCGGGATCCGACGGCACGGGTACGACGGAAGAGCTCATCTGCGTCTCCCACGAAGGCTACGGCCCCGGCCGGCTCCGCAGTCGGCGCCCGGGCCGGGGCCGGTGCTCAGCGGACGGTGAGCTCGGAGCGGAACACCCGCGTCGGACCCAGCTCCTCCATGCGCTTGGCCAGCGCCTCGAAGGCCCGGGCCACCTCACCGCCCGGGTCGGCCACGGTGACGGGCACACCCACGTCGCCCCCCTCCCGCAGGGCGGCCACGAGCGGGACCTGTCCCAAAAGGGGCACGGCCAGCTCGTCGGCCAGCTGCTGCCCGCCGCCCGATCCGAACAGCTCGTATCGGGTTCCGTCGTCGCCGGTGAACCAGGCCATGTTCTCGACCACGCCCCGCAGCGCCAGGCCGACCTTCTTGGCCATGTAGGCGCTGCGCTGGGCCACCCTCTGGGCCGCGGGCTGGGGCGTGGTGACGACGAGGACCTCCGAGCGGGGCAGGTACTGGGCCATGGACAGGGCCACGTCCCCCGTTCCCGGGGGCATGTCGATGAGCAGGTAGTCGAGGGGGCCCCAGTACACGTCGGCAAGGAACTGCTCCAGGGCCTTGTGGAGCATGGGCCCCCGCCAGATGACGGGTTGGTCCTCGCCCACGAAGAAGCCCATGGAGATGCAGGCCACGCCGTGGGCCACGGGCGGCACCATGAGGTCCTCGATCACCACCGGGGTCTCGTCCAGACCCAGCATGCGGGGCATGGAGAAGCCGTAGACGTCGGCGTCGAGCACGCCCACGGCGTGGCCCAACCGGGCCAGGGAGACGGCCAGGTTGACCGTCACCGAGGACTTCCCCACCCCGCCCTTGCCCGAGGACACGCCCACCACCCGGGTCCGGGCGCCGGGCCGACTAAAGGGATTGGCCTTGCCCTCCTCGTGACCCAGGGGGCGGCCGGGGCCTCCGCCGCCCTGCCGGGCCCCGTCGTCGTTGCCGGGGCTGGCCCCCATGGCCGCCCGCAGCCGGTCCCGAAGGCGGGCCCGTCCTTCGTCGTCCATGGGCGCCGTTCGCAGCTCCACCGAGTCGACACCCTCCAGCGCGCCCAGCGCCCGGCGCACCTCGGCGGCCAGCTGGTCCAGGCCTGGGTGGTCGGGGACGGGCAGGGCCAGCTCGAGGCGCACGTCGCCGCCGCCGACCTCCACCGCGCCCACCAGGCCGAGCTCGGCCAGGCTCAGGCGCAGGCGAGGGTCCTGGACCGCGCCCGCGGCCTCCCGCACATCGGATTCGGTGACGGCCATGGGACTGGAAGCCTCCTGCGAGGTGGGAGGGATTTCCCCTATCGCCATAGGTAGAATACCCAGCGTGGCGCGTGGGGCACCCAGCTCACCCATCTCAGCCAGCTCGGCCGACTCAGGCCGCTCACCGGCCTCGTCGCCTCCAGAGGGCCAGGGCGAGGGCCAGGCGCCGCCCACCCTCACCGACTCCGAGTTCTCCGCCGCGGTGGCCGCCGTCACCACCGCCTTCGGCGATCCCACCCGCCGGGACATCTACCTCTTCGCCCGGGAGGCCGACCAGGGCGTGACCGCGGCGGGGGTGGCCGACCACTTCACCCTGCACGCCAACGTGGCCCGTCACCACCTCGACAAGCTGGCCGCCGGCGGATACCTCGAGGTGCACATCGAGAGGACCGAGGGGGGCGGGGCGGGGCGGCCGTCCAAGCGCTATCGCGCCTCGGACAAGGGCATGGGCCTGGAGTTCCCGACCCGGCGCGACGACCTGCTCATCAACCTCCTGGGCCGGGCCCTGTCCATGCTCGCTCCCTCGGAGGCCGAGGCCATGGCCGAGGAGGTGGGCGCGGCCTACGGCATGGGGCTGGCCGCCCACATGTCGCCGGGCGAGGGCCAGCGCTCGGTGCGCGCCGCCCTGCACGCCATCGCCGATGCCCTGACCGCCCACGGCTTCGCCGCCCACGCCGAGGCCCGGGGCGGCTCCCTGGCCCTGATCCGGGAGCAGTGCCCGTTCTTCGACACCGCGGTGCAGCACCCTGTCATCTGCGCCGTCGACCGCGGCATCGTGCGGGGCATGCTGGCCGGCCTCTACGGCGACGCCGTGCCCTCGGGCCAGTCGTCGCGCGCCCTCGGGGATCCGGCCTGCGTCACCGTGGTGTGAGCGCGGCCGGGCGCCGGTGAGCCGCCACTACCTGGACCACGCATCCACCTCGCCGGCCCGGCCCGAGGCGGTCGAGGCCATGCTGCCCTGGCTGACGGGCCAGGGCGCGGCCGACCCCGGCCGGGTCCACACCGAGGGGCGAATGGCGCGCGCCGCCATCGAAGAGGCCCGTGAGCAGGTGGCCACCCTGCTGGGGGCGCGGTCCCGGGAGGTGGTGTTCACCAGCGGGGGCACCGAGGCCGTGAACGCCGCGGTGTGGGGGGCGACCCGGGCCCGTCCCGGGGCGGCGGTGGTCTGCGCCGCGGTCGAGCACTCAGCGGTGCGCGACGCGTCCCATCGCCACGCCCCCGTCGTCGAGCCGGCGGTGGACGGCTGGGGCCGGGTGCGGGTGGAAGCCGTGGTCGAGCTCGATCCCTCCCAGCTCGCTCTCGTCCACTGCCAGTGGGGCAACCACGAGGTGGGGACCCTCCAGCCCGTGGCCGAGGTCGTCGCCTGGGCCCGCGAGCACGGCCTGCTGACCCACGTGGACGCGGCGGCCGCCGCCGGTCACGCCGTCGTCGACTTCGATGGGCTGGGAGCCGACCTGCTCTCGGTCAGCGCCCACAAGCTGGGTGGGCCCAAGGGAGTCGGCGCCCTGGTCGTGCGCCGGGGCCTGCGCCTGGACCCTTTCATCGTCGGCGGGGAGCAGGAGCGGGCCCGGCGCGGTGGGATGGAGAACGTCCCCGCCATCGTCGGCTTCGGCGCCGCGGCTGCGGCCCTGGCCGGCGACGCCGGCTCACGGCTGAGGTCCGAGGCCGACCAGGCCCGGACACGCACGGACGGCCTGGCCGCAGCCCTCACCGCCATGGACGGCGTCCGCCGCTACGGCGACGCCTGGCGCCGCCTGCCCCACATCGTCTGCGTCGGGGTCGAAGGCATCGAGGCCGAGGCCGTGCTCCTCGGTCTGGACCAGGCCGGGATCGCGGCCCACTCGGGCTCGGCCTGCTCATCTGAGTCGCTCGAGCCTTCACCCGTGCTCGAAGCCATGGGCGTGGACGCCGAGCGATCGCTGCGCCTCTCGGTCGGCTGGTCGACGACCGATGACGACGTCGGGGCCTGCGTGGCCGCCCTGCCCGGCGTGGTGGAGCGTCTCCGGGCCCTGCGCTGAGCCACGGCCGCCGCTCCCGGGCCGGAGCGGAGCTCAGCGCGACACGGGAGCGTGACGCCGGCGGGCGCCCGAGGCGACCTCCTCCGGAACCTCGATCCACAGGCGCAGCAGCGAGGCGCCGTGGGTCTTGCCCAGGTTGTCGCTGCGCAGGCTGCGGGGGGCGCCCCCGCCCAGGGCCTGGTGGAGCACGAACTTGAGGGCCAGGACGTTGCCGGCCTCGTAGCGCTCGACAGGCCCGGCGACCAGCGCTCCGAAGTGGGCCTTCACCCGCTCGGGCGTGACCTCGGACAGGACGGCCTCGTAGGCGGCCAGGTCGTCGGCGAACAGCGAGATGTCGCTGATGTCGCCCTTGTCGCCGCAGCGGACTCCGCACAGGTCGCGCAGCTGGATGCGGGCCACGCTCAGGCCTCCGCCACCGACACCCGCACCTGGGCGTCGACCAGGGCCCGCTCCACGGTGAAGGGTTCCACGGCCAGGAGCTGGGTGGGTCTGCCGTCGCGCCCCCGACCGGTCCCGCTGATGCCGGGCGGGCCCGACAGCCCGAGCACCCCCACCTCCCGTCCGAGGCGACCGGCCGACTCGGGATCGGCCGTGCGCCACGCCAGGCGTGCGATGACCTCGGGCGGCTCCCATCCGCTGGCGTCGGCCGCGGCCAGGTCCACCGTGGGCCCGCCGTAGGCGTTGACGCCGAAGTACTCCTCGCACCACTCCTCCACCGGGAGGCCGGTCGCCTCGGCCCGGCTGCGCACGTACCGGACGGCGGCCCGGGCCTTGGCCTCGGCGTCGGGCCAGCAGTAGGCGACCCGCAGCTCGCCCGCCCATCCCGCCGGGGTGCAGACCAGGCCCTTGTAGGTCTCGGGCGCGGGCCCGCCCCGGGCCGCGGAGAGGCGCACACGGTCCTCGCCCAGGTCGGTGAGGGTGAGGGAGGTGAAGTCGGCCACCACGTCGGGGTTGAGGTAGCGGGCGGGGTCGTGCACCTCGTAGAGGAGCTGCTCGCGGACGGTGTCGAAGCTCACCATGCCTCCAGCCTTCTCCGGCTTTGTGATCACCGCGGTGCCGTCCTCGTCCACCTCGGCGATGGGGAAGGCGATGCGCAGAGGATCGGGGTTCTCCCACCACGCCCCCGAGTAGTTGCCCCCGGTCACCTGGCCGCTGCACTCGAGCAGGTGACCCACCGTCACCCCAGCGGCCAGACGGTCCCAGTCGTCCCACTCCCAGCCGTGCTCGTGCACCAGGGGAGCGAGGAACAAAGAGGCGTCCGCCACCCGGCCGGTCACGACCACGTCCGCTCCGGCCCGCAGCGCCTCCACAATGGGCCCGGCCCCCAGGTAGGCGTTGGCGAAGAGGGCGTCTGGCGGGAGCGCGAGGTCCGAAGCCCGCGGCCGCAGGTCGTCGCCCACGACGGTGGCGACCTTGAGCCCCGTGGCCCCAGCGCTGCGGGCCGCGGACAGGGCGGCCCGTCCGGCGGCGATGGGGTTGATGCCCCCGGCGTTGGTGATGAGCCGCGTCCGCCCGGCCAGCACGTGCGGGAGCGCGGCGGCGAGATACAGGGGCAGGTCGCGCGTGTAGCCCAGGGACTCGTCCCGCTGGCGGTCCTTCTGGAGGATGGCCAGGGTCAGCTCGGCCAGGGCCTCGCACACCAGGTAGTCGACGCCCGCCTCGAGCAGGTCGGACACGGGCGCCAGGCCGTCGCCGTAGAAGCCCTGCCCGCCTCCCAGTCGTACGGCCACGGCGGCAACCGTACCGGCGGACTAAGGCGGAGGAGACAGGGGCGCCGTGGTGGTGGTCGTGGGCACCGGCGGCTGCCCGCTGGCCGCCAGGGCGCGGTTGAGGACCTCCTCCACCGCCGACCTCAGGGCCTGGGGCGGGTTGGTCGTCAGGAACAGGCGCAGCTCGGTCACGGCCGCCACGGGCTGGTTGCGGTCCTCCAGAAGGATCACCCCACGGAAGAAGTGGGCGTCGGCGTAGGAGGGATCCGAGGCGATGGCGGCCTCCACCGATTGCTGGCCCCGGTCCACCAGCTGAGGGGCGGAGGCGGCCACGCCGGCCAGGCGCAGCAGCCATCCCCGATACGCCAGGGCCTCGGGCTGACGGGGATCGGTGCGCAGCACCTCGTCGTACTTCTTTATGGCCTCCACGGTCTTGCCCTTCGAGAGCAGCGAGCGGGCCTGGTCCAGCTTGTCGGTCTGCCCCACCGACGGGCCGCCCGACACCGTCTGGCCCGGGAGGCGGTCGCCCGCCGACGCCGCCACCAGGAGCCCGGCGAGCGCGGCGACGGCGCCCACCAGGGTGGCGACGATCACTGGCCTGAGGAACCGGGGCCGGCGCGGGGACACCGCCGGCTTACGGCGTGGGCTTCCGTCTGAGGCCGGTGCCGGCCCGATCGAGGACCGGGCCGCCTCCAAGGCGCGGAGCACGGCCGCGGCCCGGGCCGTGTAGCCGTCGCGGAGGGCCAGGAAGTCGGCCTCCTCCATGTCGCCCGCCGCCCGCTCTCTCTCCAGGTCGCTCAACGAGCGCAGGAAGAAGTCACGCTCCTGCTCCAGGTCCCCGACGTAGGCCGACGGGGGCGGCGGGCCCGTCGCCGAACCGGCAGCCGCCGCCGGTCGCGGCCTCAGGGTCCTCATCTGCGCAGGGCCCTGTCCACCAGCACCCGGTCCTCGTCGCTGGGTTTGGCGCGCGTCACCGACGACCATCTCCTGAAGGCCATTGTCAGGCCGGCCAGGGCGAGCACCACGGCCACGACGGGCAGGGCCCACACCAGGGCCGCCACCCCGCTCCCCTGGGGGCGCAGCAGGATGTCGGCGCCGTAGCGGTCGGCCAGCGCGGCCCGGATCTGCCCGTCGCTCTGACCCTGCTGGACCCTGGTGCCGATCTCCTCGCGCACGGCCTCGGCCGTCTTGGCGTCGGACTCGGCCGCCGACAATCCCCGGCACGTCGGGCAGCGCACCTCGCTGGCGATCCGCTGCACCCGGTGATCGACGCTCTCCTTGCCGCCACCGCGGCCTGCGCCGATCACCAGCGCCCCCACCAGCACCACCACCAGGACGGCCCACGGCAGCCACACCCGCCACCGCCGACGGCCCCGGGCCCCGGGCGGCGCGGTCGCGGCCGGCGCGGTCGCGGCCGGCGCGGCCGTGGGCTGCGGGGTCGCCGCCCGCGCGGTGGCTGCCTCGGCCGTCGGCGGCTCGGGCGCAGCGCCTGCGGGCCGGGATGAGTCGCTCACGCCCGGGCCTGCTCGGCCTGCCGGACGAGGGCGTCGAGCTGGGTGGCCTTCACCTCACCGATGAACTTCACCAGCACCACGCCGTTGGGGTCGATCAGAAAGGACTCGGGCGGCCCCCGTACCCCGAAGTCCAGGGCGATCTTGCCCTTGGGATCCTGAACCATGGGCCAGTTGACGCCCTGCTCGGCCACGAACCGGCGCACCGACGCGGCGTCGTCCTCGAAGACGACGCCCAGCACCGAGGCGTCGCCCGCGGCCTGGTGGTGCTGGTTGAAGGCCGCGAGCTGGGGGTGCTCGTGCTGACAGGGCACGCACCAGCTGGCGAAGAAGTTAACCAGGAGGAACCGGCCCCGAAGGCTCTTGAGCGTCACCTGATGGCCGTCCATGTCGGTGGCGACCACGTCGGGGGCGGACTTACCCAGAAGAGGGCTGCGGGCCTGGACGGCCTCGGAGCTGGGCCGGGTGGCAAGTACGGCGATCAGCACCACGGCGAGCCCGCCCACGCTGGCCGCGGCCCACAGCGCCGTCCGCCGCCGTGGCCGGCGCAGCGGTGCCGCCCCTTCGTATGTGTCGGTTTCGGTTCCGCTCAGCCCGCTCAGCCCCTCACGTCCTGTCCCCGAGCATCACGCCCCCGGCACCCCGGCGACGTCGCCGGCCACCGAGACGGGCTCGAGCACACGCTCGTCGCGGGGGGCGGGGCCTGCCCCCGGGATTTCGTCGGCGGAGACCTCCGATGCCGGCTGGGTGCCCCGGCGGCGCCGGCCCGGCGCCGCGGCCAGCAGGGTCCCCAGCCCCATGAGACCGCCCCCCACCCACAGCCAGGACACCAGGGGCTGGACGACGACGCCGATCACCGCGTCCCCGCCCGCTGGCGATGGGGCCGAGACCAGCGTGAGGTACACGTCGTCCACCGGACCGACCCTCACCGAGGGCGTGCCCACGGCCTGGGTGGCGAAGGGGAACTCCGACAGGGCGGGGCGCATGACCCGCTTGCCGTCGACCCGCACGCTCGCCTCCAGGGCCAGCCGGTTGGCGTGACGGACCTGGCGGGTTGCGAGGTAGGTGACGCGGTGGCCGGCCAGGCGGGCCGTCTGTCCTGGCGCGAGCCGGAACTCGGCCCGATGCCCGAAGGACTGGCTGGCGGCGAAGGCGACGGCGATGACGACCACGCCCAGGTGCACGATCATCCCCCCGTTGGCCCGGCCCACGAGACCGGCCCACCCCGACCGGCGGGCGGCCAGGACCAGCTGGCGCACGGCCGCTCCGGCCGCGAAGGCGCCCAGCCCGAAGGCGGTCAGGGGCTCGATGCCGCGCACGCCGAACGCCACGCAGGTTGCCACGGTGGCCACGGCCGCCCACGCCGGCCACTGCAGGCGATGGCGCAGCAGCTCGGTCGAAGCCTTGCGCCAGGGCAGCGCCGGCGCCACGGCCATGAGGAAGAGCAGGGCCAGAACCACGGGCTCGGTCATGGTGTCGAAGTAGGGCCGGCCCACCGAGATTCGCTGGCCGTTCACGGCCTCGGCCAGCAACGGGAACACCGTGCCGAGGAGGACGACGAAGGCGAAGAGCGAGAACAGGAGGTTGTTGCCGAGGAAGGCGCCCTCCCGGGATATGGGCGAGTCGATGGACCCGGGCGAGCGCAGCTGATCACCCCGCCAGCCGATGAGCACCACCACGACGGCCACGACGAAGCCGAAGAAGGCGAGTATGGCCGGGCCCAGGGCCGACTCGGTGAAGGCGTGGACGGAGTCGAGTACGCCCGAGCGGGTGAGGAACGTCCCCAGGATGGTGAGGCTGAAGGTGGCCAGCAGGAGCGAGAGGTTCCAGACGCGCAGCATGCCCCGTCGCTCCTGGACCATGACCGAGTGCAGGTAGGCCGTGGCCGTCAGCCAGGGGAGGAAGGAGGCGTTCTCCACCGGGTCCCACGCCCAGTAGCCACCCCACCCCAGCACCTCGTAGGACCACCAGGCGCCCAGGACGATCCCCAGCGTGAGCAGGCCCCAGGCCAGCAGGGTCCAGCGCCGGGTCTCCACCAACCATCCCTCACCCAGGCGCCCGGTCACCAGCGCGGCCACGGCGAAGGCGAAGGGCACCGTGAACCCGACGTAGCCCATGTAGAGCAGGGGGGGATGGAAGGCCACCAACGGGTGGTTCTGCAGCAGCGGGTTGGGCCCGGGCCCGTCCAGGGGGATGATGCCCTTGACCGTGCGGAAGGGGTTGGCCGGTCCGAGCATGAGACCGAAGAAGAAGGCGGCCACGGTGTAGCTGGTGAGGGTGGCCCAGGCCACCAGGGGGTCGGCCGCCCGGGAGCGGAAGCGCACCGCCACCGCCCCGATGTAGCCGGCCAGCACCAGGGACCACAGCAGGATCGATCCCTCCAAGGCCGACCACAGCGTCGTGATGGTGAACAGGAGCGGGGTCTCGCGGCTGCCATGATCGGCGACGTAGCGCAGCGAGAAGTTGTGGGTCAGCAGGGCGTGCTCCATGGCGAGCACCGCCACCACGGCGCCGCCCAGCATCAACCAGGTGTAGTGCTGCCCGCTGCGCAGGAGCGACCGGCGCCCGCGGGCCAGACCCCACGCCAGGGTGACGACACCGGTGACGGCGGCGAGGAATCCCAGCAGCACCGCCCCTCGACCGATGGCTGCGTCCATCAGGGCGCCGGCGGCGGGGTCGGGACGGTGACGCGCTCGGGATGACGGGCCACGTAGCTGGCACTGTGCTTCACCAGGATCCGGTCGCTGCGGTAGACGTCTCCGGCGAAGTGACCCTCCAGCACAACGGGGATGTTGGGCCGGAAGAGAGCGGGCTGCTCCCCCGTGTGGATGACGGGGACGCGCGTGCCGTTGCTCTCGATGGTGAAGCTGATCTCGCCGTGGCTCAGCTCCTGGACCGAGCGGTCCACGACCAGGCCCTCTATGCGGAAGCGGCGGGTGCCGAGCTGGGCCCGGGACGCGACGGCCTCGTCCGCCGTCTTGAAGTACACGGTTGCGCTCCCGAGTCCCTCCACCACCAGGAACACAAGGGCCCCGACCACCAGTGCCCCCGCCACCCACAGCCGGCGGGTCCGGGCCCTGTCACGGGCCCGCACCCGAGGAGCCGGGCCGACCGCGCCGGGGCCGCTACGCAGCCCCGACTCCTCCGCCTCGGCGCCCGCCTCTGTTCCTGCTTCCATGGTCAAGGCGTCGGCCCCGCCTCTGCTCGGCGCTTGTCGCGCGCCAGCTGCCGGCCCCGCCGGACGACCCAACCGGCGTAGGCGGCCAGGGTCGACAGCGAGACGAGGTAGCCGGAGGCCACGTACCCGTTCACGACACCACCTCGAGAAGCTCGTCGGCCTCGGCCCGCCGCTCGGCCAGGGCTGTCTCGAAGCCGCGGTCCTCGAGCCGGGTGGCCAGGTCCTCCACCCGGTAGCGGTGCACGACCAACCAGGCGTAGATCAGGGCGAAGGCGACGAACCCCAGCAGCATGGCCTCGAGCTGGACGCCGTGGATCAGGGGCTTGCGCCGCAGGAGGGTGGACCCCTGGTGCAGCGTCCGCCACCAGTTCACCGAGTAGTGGACGATGGGAACGTCGACCGCGGCCACCAGGCCGCCGATGGCCGAGCGCGTCGCCCTGCTTCCGGCCTCGCCCGGCACCCGGCGCAGGGCGAGGTACCCGAGGAAGAGGGCGAGCAACAGCGCCGTGGTCGTGAGGCGGGCGTCCCAGGTCCACCACACGCCCCAGGTCGGGCGCCCCCAGATCGAGCCCGTGACCAGGGTCAGGGATGCGAACACGACACCCACCTCGGCCGACACGCCCGCGAGGAGATCCCACCTCCGGTCGCGCGTGCGACGCCAGAGGTACAGGAGACTGGCCAGCGCGGTCACGCCGAAGGCGACCTCGCCCATGGTGGCGATGGCGGGGTGGATGTAGATCAGGCGGACCAGCTCTCCCTGCACCACGTCGGGAGGCGTCGTCCACAATCCGAGCACCACGGTGCCCGCCAGCGTCACCAGGGCGCAGAACCCCAGCACCCGGGTCAGTGTCGTCGCCGTGCCCTTCACGCTTCCTCCAAGAGGGCCCCGAAGGCGACCACCCCGAAGGCCACGTACACGACCGCGAAGATGACCAGCAGGCGCAGCCAGGGGCCGGCGCCATCACCTGCCCCTCCGGTGCCCAGAGCCACCTCCCAGGCCCGGGTGGCGGAGAGAAGCACGGGCGCGGCCACGGGGAGGAGGAGGAGGGGGAGCAGTGTCTCGCGCACCCTCAGCCCCGCCGACAACACCCCGTAGACCGTCCCCGAAGCAGCCAGGCCGATGGTGGCCGCCGCGCACGTGGCCAACAGCACCACGCCACCCCTGAGGTCGGTTCCGTAGAGGAGGACCACGCCCGCCGCCAGCAGAGCCTCCAGGGCGACGAGCTGCAGGGCCACCGCCCCCGCCTTGCCCAGGAAGATCCCGGCGGGGTCGAGGCCGGACAGGCGCAGACCATCGCGGGCGCCGTCGGCCGACTCGACGGAGAAGCTGCGCTGCACGGCGAGGATGGCGCAGAACAGCACCGCCACCCAGAAGAGCCCGGCCGCGGCCCGGGTGAGCAGGCCCCGATCGGGATCCAGGGCGAAGGCGAAGAGAACGAGCACGACCACGGCGAAGGGCGCCACCTGGTTGGTCGTCACCCGCGAGCGTCGCTCTATGCGCAGGTCCTTGCCCGCCACGAGCAGGGCGTCACGCAACATGGGCGGGCTCCCCTCGTGGGGCCGAGGCCGCCCGCCGGTCGGGCTGGTGGTGGACCTGGCCACCGGCCATAGTCACGGCCCGGGTAGCCAGGGCGAGAGCCCGGTCGGCCTCGTGAGAGGCGAGCACGACGGTGGCGCCTCCGGCGACGGCGGCCCGCACGGCGTCGTCGAGCAGGTCACGGCCCTGGGCGTCGAGGCCGGCGTGGGGCTCGTCCAGCAGCCACAGCTCGGGCCGGCGGGCCATGCAGATGGCCAGGGCGGTACGGCGGCGCTGGCCGGCCGAGAGCCGGGCCACCGTGACGTCACGCAGCCTCCCATCGAGGCCCAGTCGCTCCAGCACGCCCGCCGCCCCGTCGCCGTCGTCCCGTGACCGACCTCGGGCGGCGCGTACCGCGAACCGGACATTCTCCGCGACGGTGAGGTCGTCGTAGAGCTGGGTGGCGTGACCCAGCAGCGCCACCTGACGGCGCACGGCGCGTCGATCGTCACGCAGGTCGTGGCCCAGGACTTCTGCCTCGCCGGCCACCACGGGCGCCAGGCCGGCGCAGGCCCGCAGCAGGGTCGTCTTGCCCGCCCCGTTGGGTCCCTGCACCAGCACGGTCTCGCCTGCCGCGACGTCGAAGTCGACGCCCGCCAATGCGGGAAAACGGCCAAGAAGGACAACGGCCGAGCGGAAGCGAATCGCAAGCGCCATGCGGTCGGGCCCATGGTACGGGGCCGGACCCTCCGGTTACCATGCGCCAAACGGGGGTCACAAACGCCCCGAGCCATGACCAGAGGGCTGGTGAAGCCCAGCACTACCGTGACCTCATGGCCGGCGTCGCTCCGCTGCCCGACCAGCCCGGACCCGTGCGTCGCCTGGTTGCCGGTGTGGGCCGGACCCTCATCGCCATCGGCCTTTTGATCCTGCTGTTCGTGGCCTACGAGCTGTGGGGGACGGGTTTCGCCGAGGCCCGCAGCCAACGGGCCCTGCGCCACCAGTTCCAGGGGGCCGCACCCACCTCACCGGCGCAACGCACGGAGCCGACCACCGTGGGCCCGCCGACGACGCTCGACCCCGCCAGCGCGCCGCCTCCGGTCCCCGACGGCGATGCCGTCGCCAGGATGAAGATCCCCCGGCTCAAACTGGACAAGATCGTCGTGGAGGGCGTGGCCCTGGACGACCTCAAGAGGGGCCCGGGGCACTACCCGGGGACGCCGTTGCCGGGCCAGCCCGGGAACGCGGCCATCGCCGGCCACCGCACGACCTACGGCGCCCCCTTCTTCGACCTCGACTCCCTCAAGCCCGACGACGAGATCCTCGTGACCACCAGGCAGGGGTCCTTCGAGTACCGGGTGCGGGCGAGCAGGGTGGTGAGCCCGGACGAGGTGCAGGTTCTCGACGCCAGTCCCGACAACCGCCTGACGCTGACCACGTGCAACCCCAGGTTCAGCGCGTCGCAGCGCCTGGTCGTGGTGTCCCAGCTCATCGGCACGGCCGCGGCCTCGCCCCCTCCCTCCCAGCAACCTCCCGCCGCGGTGGCCCCCGCCGGACCCGCACCCGCGGCGTCTCGCCCCAGGGCCGGGCTCTCGGGCGCCAGCGCGGCCCGCTTTCCTGCGCTTGGGTGGGGCGTGGCGGCGGGCGCGGTGTGGCTCGGGGCCTGGGTGCTCGGCCGCCTCTGGCGCCGCTGGCCCGCCTACGCCCTGGGCACGCCCGCCTTCCTGGTGCTCCTCTTCTTGTTCTTCGAGAACTTCAGCCGCCTGCTGCCCGCCAACTACTGATCCGGGGACCTGCGGTCAGTCGATCACCGCGATCAGGTCGCCCTCCTGCACCTGATCCTCAGGCTTGACGGCCACGCTGGCGACGGCGCCGCCGACGGGGGACTCCACCGGTATCTCCATCTTCATCGACTCCAGGATGACCAGGGTGTCGCCCTCCGCCACCTGCTGGCCCACCTCGACGTGGACCTGCCACACGTTGGCGGTGATCTCCGCTCGGACCTCGGTCACGACGGCTCCTCGCTCTACGGCAGACCCCCGGGCCGTCGCCCGCAGGCCGTTCGCCCGCCGCCCTGCCGGCTTCGGTGGTGCCGTCCGGCCTTGGGCCGTTTGTGCGCCGGACGGCGACCGATGACACTACCGGCGTGATCGCGCTCATCCTGCTCTGGCTGCTGAGCGGCCTGTTCATCGGGGCCCTGGGACGCCTGGCCCTCCCCGGGCCCCAGCCCATGGGCTACATCACCACCGCCCTGTGCGGCCTGGGTGGCTCGCTCCTGGGGGGGATCGCCGGGTCGGTGCTCTTCGGCGGCGCTTGGAACGCCCACCACCACCCCCTGGCCTCCCTCGTGCTGGCCGTGCTGGGCGCGGCCCTGCTGGTGTGGCTGGTGTCGGGCCGCCGTCGCGCCGTGTATTAGCGCCCGCCCGTCTCGGCGGCCTACCTGGCCACGACCTCCAGGTCGGCGTCGACCATCATCGCCACCAGGTCGGAGAAACCCACGTCGGGCTTCCACCCCAGCGTCTGGCGGGCCCGGGACGCGTCGCCGACCAGGAGGTCCACCTCGGCGGGGCGGAAGAACCTCTCGTCCACCACGACGTGGTCCTTGTGGTCGAGGCCCACCCGCCCGAACGCCAGCTCGCACAGCTCCCGCACCGAGTGCGTCTCGCCGGTGGCCACCACGTAGTCGGAGGGCTCGTCCTGCTGGAGCATGAGCCACATGGCCCGGACATAGTCACCGGCGAAACCCCAGTCCCTCTGGGCGTCGAGGTTGCCCAGGGCCAGGGTGGTATCCAGCCCGTGCTTGATGCGCGCTGCGCCGTTGGTGATCTTCCTGGTGCTGAACTCCAGCCCCCGGCGAGGGGACTCGTGGTTGAAGAGCATCCCCGACGACGCGTGCAGGCCATAGCTCTCGCGATAGTTCACGGTGATCGAGTGGCCGTACACC
>Ga0209577_10000326_pt1 | contig 48248 bp, 45 predicted proteins | sample GraSoiAngelo_109_FD_185874 | JGI IMG/M metagenome (GOLD analysis project Ga0209577, IMG submission 185874) | Grasslands soil microbial communities from the Angelo Coastal Reserve, California, USA - 14_0903_12_20cm (SPAdes) (version 2) | ecosystem: Environmental > Terrestrial > Soil > Grasslands... | reverse complement strand
GAATTCACCGGTGTGGCAAAGCCGAAAACGGGGCCATGACCGGAAGCGAATGCTTCCGCGCCGGTCCCCAGCAATAAGGCGAATAAAAGCACATGAGTGCGCATAGTTCTCTCCTGTTATGTCGGTAAACACACGACTGCCGCTTCCGTATAGAGAACGGGCTTAGATTCTCAGGATGGTTGAGCTGGGCGAGGATCGCGGCGGCGGGTGGATGGGATTCAGAGGATCTGCATTGTAGGCATTCGGCGATTCGGACGCGGCTTGGTAACTGGCAATTGCGTGGAGCTGGGGATTCACTGATGGCGCCGACGTCTTCACCAGCGAGGTCTGTGCCCGGACCTCAATTTGGCAGCACGAATGAGAGGACGACATCCTCATCGACCCACACTGCCGAGCCATGCGTTTGCAGCAGGCGTGCTCTTGCGGCGTGAGGGCGCGTCCAGGCAATAGACATGCTAACGCTGGCGCTGCCATTACGCAGAGCAACACTCGGACGACTCCAACTGATGTTGCAAGCGTCCACACCAAGCAAGACTACACCCACAGTCGAAGACGTTTCAATCCCAAAGGAGATGAAGCAATTCTTGGAACGAAGTGAATCAATTCCGTTTCAATAGATAGAGTCGCAGCAGGTGTCGTGTAGCATTGCTCGCAGCGCTTTGGAAATCACACACGGTCATTGAGGCGTGTAGTTGGCGTGGCGTGTCATTCCACGTCAAACATTCTGAGCGCCTCCTTTAATTCGCGACCGTCCAGAGAAGGCGTGGCGCCCGGACGGCTAGCTACCCCTGCAGCAAATCGATTGCCGGCTTCGTTAATGGTTTTGAGAGAAGCGCCGCGAAGGTAATGATGCGCCAGGCACGCGGTGAAAGCGTCTCCAGCGCCGACGGTGTCAACCACATTCACTCGGAATCCAGGGTGGGCCGCGGCGCTCGATGGACTTACCAGCAAACTGCCATGCGCTCCTCGGGTGACACAGACCAGCTTCAATCCATACTTCTGGAGCAGCCGCCGGGCGGAACTTTGCTGCTCGCCGAACTCCAAAGAGAGAAGATTGCACACCAGCGGCAGTTCCAGGTCATTGAGCTTCACCACATCGGAATACTGCAATGATTCGCTGAGCACCTCGGCGGAGAAGAAAGTCTGACGAAGATTTACATCGAAGACGCGCAGAGTGTCAGTTCGCACCGCCTGTAAAAACCGGCGAATGGTGGCGCGGGAACTTGGAGATCGCTGGGCCAGAGTTCCGAAGCAGACGACATCGGCCTGGCCCGCCAGGTCTTCCCACAGGGGAGTCCAGTCGAGAAAGTCCCATGCTACTGAGGGCGTAATGGTGAACTCGGGCTGTCCGGTTGGGTCAACTTTGACTCCGACGGCGCCGGTGGAATGGGTTTCGTCAGTCTGCAGGTAAGAGGTGGTGAGCCCCAACTGTTGCATTGTCGCTGCCATTTCTCGGCCGAGGGGATCGCTGCCAATGCGGCTGGCGACGATTCCGTGATCTCCCAGCAAGTTTGACATGTACGCGAAGTTGGCGGGAGCGCCGCCGAGTTGCTTGCCGCCAGGCAACAAATCCCAGAGAACCTCGCCTATGCCGACGATTTTGAGAGCGGACGTCTTCATGGCGAGCCAGCGGGTGCGAAGGGAAGGCGGCTTTGGCTTCTATTCGCCGGCCAATACTGTAGCTCAAGTGCAGGATTTGCGGTCACCCTCCCTGAACGCAAGCGGCTTTCACGGAGGTGCGCTCGAACCAGAATTCGCTGTGGTGTATCATTTTTAGTTGTCCTAGCAGACGTCTGATCCGGTGTTTCCGCATGGCTAAGATCCCCTTAAATGTGAATGGAAGTGTCTACGACGTGGACGCCGATGCGGATGTCAGCTTGCTCAGCGTATTGCGCGACCATCTCGATCTGACCGGAAGCAAATACGGTTGTGGCGAGGGCCAGTGCGGAGCCTGCACTGTGCTGATCGACGGAAACCCGCGCCGGTCGTGCATCACGCAGGTTGGCAGCGTGGGGAACAGACGGATCACAACCATTGAAGGTCTTGTGCAGGATGGACGTCTGCATCCGTTGCAACAGGCATTCCTTGATGAAGACGCCATGCAGTGCGCCTACTGCACCTCGGGAATGATCATGAGTTCGGTGGCGCTTTTGAAGACGCATCCCAATCCGTCTGAGAGTGAGATCGCGCATTTTATGGAAGGTAATATCTGCCGCTGTGGAACTTATCCGCGGATTGTGGCTGCGATACAGAAGGCGGCGAAAGCAATGAAGGAGGCCAGCCAATGAGCAACAATCCGAATTGGCGACTGGAGCCCGAGCGCTACGAACTCAATGCGCCGCCTGCCTACTATTTCGAAGTTGATCGGAGGGAATTTTTCAAGTTCCTTGGCGCCGGGGTACTAGTTTTCTGCGTGCTGAAGGATGGGCGCGGTTTGCAGGAGTCTGGCACCAGGAAACGGCCGCAGGGGGAATCACTCCCCAATGAGATTGGAGCTTGGCTGCACCTCGGAGAAAACGGTGAGGTAACCGTGTACACGGGCAAGGTCGAAGTGGGCCAGAATATTCGAACGTCGCTTAGCCAGGCGGTCGCGGAAGAGTTGCGCGTTCCCGTCGACAAGATTCATATGGTGATGGGCGACACGAAGCTGACTCCGTACGATATGGGCACGTTTGGCAGTCGCACCACGCCAACCATGAATCTGCAATTGCGGAAAGTTGCTGCGGCTGCGCGCGATCTGCTAATTGGGTTGGCGGCTGCGCAATGGCAGGTTGATCGGCGAAGACTGGTCGCTGCGAACGGCAAGGTCACAGACACACAAAGCAAGCGCGCGGTTGAATACGCAGCCCTGTTAAAAGGGCAACAGTTCACCCAGGCCATTCCGGCAGAGGATCCGCTGATACCCGCGACGCAGTGGGCGGTCGAAGGCCAGTCATTGCGCAAAGTGGATGGGCTGGACTTCGTCACCGGAAAGCATCGTTATCCTTCCGATCAGAAATTACCCGACATGCTGCACGGCAAGATTTTGCGGCCGCCGGCTTTCGGAGCGACGCTGGTCTCACTTGACACCCACGACGCGGAGAAAATGCGTGATGTTGCGATTGTGCGTGACGGCAATTTTGTAGGTGTCACAGCGCCCACCGTAGAAATCGCCAGTCGGGCGATAGCCGCACTGCACGCCGAGTGGAAGTCCGAGCCGCAGCCTTCGAACAAGGAACTCTTTGAATATCTGAAGAAGAATCCGGCCGGAGGAGAGGATCGGGCTGAATATGAAATCGGATCGTTCGAGAAAGCGACAGCTTCCGCCGATCACCGTTTGCAGCAGACTTACAACGTCAGCTACATTGCGCACGCGCCCCTGGAACCACGCGCGGCGCTGGCGCAGTGGTCGGGCGATAATCTGACCGTCTGGACAGGCACGCAGCGGCCTTTCGGCGTGCGCAGTGAACTCGCGGAAGCCTTTCGCATTCCTGAGGATCGCGTTCGTGTCCTGATGCCGGATACAGGGTCAGCTTATGGAGGAAAACACACGGGCGAAACCGCGATCGAGGCGGCGCGACTGGCGCGCGCGGCCAAGCGGCCGGTTAAGCTGGTGTGGACGCGGGAAGAAGAATTCTCCTGGGCCTATTTTCGTCCCGCGGGGGTTATTGATGTCCGCAGCGGACTGCGAAAAGATGGCACGATTCTGGCTTGGGAATTTCACAACTATAATTCCGGCGCGGCGGGAATCCGTACTTTCTGCGATATTCCCAACCAGCGAATTCAGTTTCACGAGACGCGCTCTCCCCTTCGGCAAGGGTCGTATCGCGCGTTGGCAGCCACCGCGAATCACTTTGCCCGCGAATCACACATGGACGAGCTCGCTCATCTGGTGAACATTGATCCGCTTGAATTTCGCCTGAAGAATCTGAAGAACGAACGGCTGCGAGGGGTGTTCGAGGCCGCCGCCAAGAAGTTCGGATGGGGACGAAAGAAAACCGCTGCCGGCCAGGGCTTCGGAATGGGCGGTGGATTCGAGAAGGGTGGAAATGTTGCGACCTGCGTCGAGGTGGCGGTTGATCGGAGTTCCCGCGAGGTGAAAGTCGTTCGAGTGGTCACTGCCTTTGAATGTGGCGCCATTGTTAATCCCGACAATCTGCGCAATCAGATTGAAGGCGCGAATGTCATGGGACTGGGCGGCGCACTATGGGAAGCCATTGAATTCGAAAACGGGCGCATTTTGAACGGACGTTTCTCGGATTATCGGGTCCCACGATTCAGCGATGTGCCGGTGCTGGAGACGGTCTTGCTCGACCGGAAGGATCTTCCTTCGGCGGGGGCGGGAGAATGCCCGATGATCGGATTGGCCCCGGCGATTGGCAACGCCGTCTTCGACGCGATCGGGGTGCGAGCTGTGACATTGCCCATTCGGATCGAACCTTTACCAGCCTGAACGGCGGTGAGCGGAATTTGAAGTTATGAGATTGCTCTGATGAGTTTCAAGACTGTCATTCGCGAAGCCTTCATAACGTTGACGCGGCATTGGATCCGCAGTGTGCTCACCATACTTGGCATATCGGTGGGCGTGGGCGCATTCATCTGCGTGGTGGCTATTGGCAACGCGGGGACCAGCAGCATCGAGGACCAATTACAGAGCCTGGGAGATAACTTCGTTTGGATCGAGGCGGGGAGCCGCACTCACAATGGCATGCGGCTGGGATCTCGTGGCACCAGGTCGCTGGTGCTGGCTGATGCTTATGCCATCCTGGAACAGGTTCCGACGATAAAGCTTGCAGTGCCAAACGTCGACGGACAGATACAGGTCGTCTATGGAGGCGAGAATTGGGCGACGTCCTATCGGGGAGTCACTCCGGAGTTTTTGCAAGTTCGCCGGTGGACGCTGGCGCATGGATCGTTTTTCACGAGCGCTGACGTGGATAACGCCGCGATGGTTTGTGTTCTAGGACATAGCGTGGTGGAGAATCTTTTCGGGGACGAAGATCCGATAGGAAAGACAATTCGTTTGCAGAGTTTGCCGTGCACCGTGGTTGGAGTCATGCAGACCAAAGGATTTTCAGCGACCGGACGCGACCAGGATGACTTTGTGGTGATGCCGTACACCACCGTGCAAAAGAGAATTACCGGCACGTTTTGGCTGGACGATATTTTCTGCTCGGCGGTTTCTCGCGAGGCGATGCCTGGGGCAACACGGCAGATCACAAGTCTTCTACGTGAACGTCACCATCTGAATGCCGCCGAAGACGACGATTTCAACGTTCGCCGGCCGGAAGATGTGATTCAGGCGCAACTTGCGACCAGCCGGATTATGACCGTGCTGATGGCGAGCGTAGCGTCGCTTTCGTTGCTCGTCGGCGGTATAGGAATTATGAATATCATGCTGGTGTCGGTTACGCAGCGTACGCGCGAGATCGGTGTGCGGCTGGCGGTGGGAGCGACGGAATGGGATGTGCAAATTCAATTTCTTAGCGAAGCGATTGCGCTCAGCCTGCTGGGCGGAATTCTAGGCATTCTATTCGGCATAATTTCTTCGGTAGGGGTTGAAAGGCTATTCCAATTTCCCACTCTACTGACCCCGGGAATTTTCTTGATTGGTGCCGTTTTCTCCGCCGGAGTGGGAATTCTTTTTGGCTACTATCCTGCTCGGAAGGCATCACAACTCGATCCCATCCAAGGTCTGCGATACGAGTAAGGATACGCGCCATGCGCTTCGCCGTCTAAGCCATCCAAAATGGACCACGGCAGTCTTTAAGTCGGATCTTCCTTTCATAAATTGAGCAGCGTGACCTCAGCAACTCGCATCTACCCTGCTGAAGCTGTTTAAGCAGCTACCTCATTTCATGTCCTTTGACGCAAATGTAATTATCCTGGGAGCAGGTGCGGCTGGGCTTTCGGCAGCGACGGAACTCTCTCGCGCCGGCCGGAAAGTTTTGATTTTAGAAGCACGCGAGCGCCTGGGCGGCCGCATTTTCACTCGCTATGATGCCGTATGCGATGTGCCGGTGGAATTGGGCGCAGAGTTCATCCACGGCCGCCCGCCCGAAATTTGGGACCTGCTGAAAAAGCACAAAACGGTAGCGAGGGAAGTGAAGGGCGAGAACTTTTGCGTTCGCAATGGAGAATTGTGTACCTGCGATTTCTTTTCTGAGGGGGGCAGTCTGTTGGAAAAGTTAAATGACCGCTCGCCGGATGAATCTTTTCTGGAATTCATCGAGCGGCGCTATCCAAGCTGGAAGACTGACCCGAAGCAAAGGGAGTCAGTAGAGTGGGCCAGGAAATACGTGACCGGATTTCATGCGGCAGATCCTGGCCTGGTTAGTGTTCATTGGCTGGTGAAGGGGCTGCGCGCCGACGAGAAGATTGAAGGTGACCGAGCCTTCCGCATTCCGCAGGGCTATCAATTGTTGACCGACATTTTTCAGCGACAACTGGCAAGCGCCAGTGTGGCGATCGAGCTCAATACGGTTGCTGAGAGTATCCGTTGGACTGGCCGTCAGGTGGAGGTCAAGGCGCGCAGCGTCAAAGGGACACTCACTTTCAACGGTTCGTGCTTGCTGGTAACCCTACCGCTCTCGGTGTTGCAAGCTAGTTTGCTTGAGCGGGGACAGGAAGAAGTCGGGGCAGTGCGTTTCGTTCCAGAACTGCCGCCGAAGAAGCAAGAAGCGCTCGGCAAACTCGCCATGGGCAAGGTCATTCGCGTGACACTGCGTTTTCGGGAGCGCTTTTGGGAGAACTTGCGGCCAAAGCATAGTCCCGAATCTAAGACGCTGGCGAAAATGGGTTTCCTCTTGTCGGATGAAAATCCATTTCCCACCTGGTGGACCACAATGCCGGAGAAGCTGCCCATCATTACCGGCTGGGCGCCGTTCAAATGTACCGAAGCTATCTCTGGCAAAGGCGAAGACTTCATTATTGACAAAGCCTTGGATACTCTCGGCAGATTATTAAAGGTTGATCGGCAGGAGCTTGAAGGTCTGCTAGGAGCGGCCTACACGCACGATTGGCAAACCGACCCGTTCGCGCGGGGAGCTTACAGTTATGTAAAGGTTGGAGGTGACGGCGCCCAGCGAGAACTAGCCACTCCAGTGGAGGATACGTTGTTTTTCGCTGGCGAGGCCACTGACCTTTCCGGGCACAACGGAACGGTGCACGGGGCGATCGCCAGCGGGCGAAGGGCGGCGAAGGAAATCTTGCGCAGCATGCCTTAATAGTTCTCATCTAATAAGGTTAAAGCTACCTTTTGGTGATCTCCTTTGCTGATTAGGGTGCACTCGTATAAGCTACCCCGCATTCATGTCCTCTGCTTGCGCAACGGAAGATTGCGGGCGCAGAAGGAACGCTATCATCCGCTCGCCCTGCGTGCGGAAACCTGAGCTGCGAGGAAATTATGGAGAGCACTCCAAATCTCATTCATGCCGGTCCTAAGTCTCCCGGACGCCGAAAGTTTCTCACCGCCACGAGCCTGGTAGCGGCCGCGGCGGCAACGCCGAACATCGCCTCTGCCCTGGTGAACCAAACGTCTTCGAGTAGCGACGCGGACTTGCCCGCAGGCCCCGCGCGAAAAATCCCAATTGGCGTGTTCGATGCGGTATTTCCCGACCTCTCGCTGGATCAGATGATCGACAAGATTTCCGGCTGGGGAATTGAAGCAGTGGAGATTGGCACCGGTTGTTATCCGGGAGATAAGCATTGTCAAGTTACGGAATTACTGAGCAGTCCTGCCAAGCTGCAAGCGTGGAAGAAGAAGTTTGACGATCGCAACATCCTGGTGGCGACGCTGAGTTGTCACGGCAATCCGATACACCCCGATCCCAAAAGGGCGGAGCGCGACGCTGCGATTTTCCGCAACACAGTGCTGCTGGCAGAGCGCTTAGGGGTTGGGGTAATTGTCGGATTCTCGGGATGTCCGGGAGGTGCTCCCAATGAGACGATGCCGAACTGGGCTACTTATCGTTGGCCGCCCGAATACGCGCAGATTCTGGATTGGCAATGGAAAGAGAAAGTGATTCCGTACTGGAAACAGGCCGCGAAGTTTGCTCGGAACCACGGTGTACACAAGCTTGCTCTCGAAATGCATCCCGGGTTTGTCGTCTACAATCCGATGACCCTTTTGAAGCTACGCGAGGCTGTGGGCGAGGCGATTGGCGCCAATTGCGACCTCAGCCATTTGTTCTGGCAGGGTTGTGATCCCCTCGAGGTGATTCGCATGCTGGCGAAACAGGGCGCACTATTCCATGCCCATATGAAGGATACCGTCATGTTCAAGGACAACGTGGCAAAGTACGGCGTGCTGAATTTTGCCTTCGACACCAAAGGTTTAGCGCAGGCATCGGAAACGTTTCGTGCGGTTGGTTATGGGCACAGTGCGAGCACGTGGAAAGATATTGTCCGCACTTACATGGAAGTTGGTTATCAAGGGATTCTCAGTATTGAAAATGAAGACCCCATCCTGCCCGGTGAAGTTGGTGTGCAGCGGGCGCTTTACGTGCTCAAGAATGTTCGAAATGAAATTCTCGGGATTACAACCTGATGCTGCACGCTCGAGAGCTCATGAATTGAAGTGCGTAAGAAAAGCGATTCAGTGCGGAGATTCGAATCATGAATCGGCGCGACTTTGCTAAAAGCTTAACCGGCGCCGCGTTGAGTACCGCGGTATTGCCTTTAAGTTCCGGGTTATCTTCACAGGCCAGCGATGCAAGTCCGGTTTTGCCATTCAAACTATCCGTAATGCTGTGGACCGTATATGAGCACTTGCCCTTTGAGGAGCGATTGGAGAAAGTTGCCGAGGCGGGCTATCACGCGGTGGAACTGGTAGACGAATACAAGAACTGGTCAGTGGAAGATTTTCGTAAAGCCGACACAAGGAAGAGAGCACTGAACATCAACTTCGATACCATGGCTGCAACCAAGAATGGCGTTGCCAATCCGGGCACGCGCGAGGCATTTCTCTCCGACATAACACGATTGCTTCCTGTAGCTGAGAAGCTAGAGTGTCCGGCGATTATTGTTCTCTCCGGGAACAGAGTGGAAGGACTGTCCCAGGAGGCGCAGCACCAAAGTTGTGTAGAGACTCTGAAGCGGGGAGCCGATCTTGCGGCCAAGCAGAATGTGACGCTTCTGCTGGAGAATATCGATCAGGAAGAAAATCCCAAGTATTACCTGACCTCAGTCGCGGAGGGATTCGAGATTGTTCGCCAGGTGGCTCACCCTCGCGTGAAATTTCTCTATGATTTCTATCATGAGCAGATTTCTGAAGGAAACTTGATTGAAAAACTGGAGAAGAATATTGGAGATGTGGGGCTCATCCACATTGCCGACGTACCAGGTCGTCACGAGCCAGGTACAGGGGAGATTAACTACGCGAACATTTATCGTAAATTGGTTGAACTGAAATACAGCCACTACGTCGCCATGGAATTCATTCCCACAGCCGATACAGTCGCCAGTCTGCGCGCTGCGCGTGAGATGGTGTTGCGCGCGGGAACCGCGTAACCGCGGTCCATTCGGCTGTTTTGGCGTGCGCAGCGCCAAAATCGATTTTTTATATTACGATTGACTGCCCAAAGCTGCGAGGTTTAATCTCCGCCCTTACACATCTGGGAGGGTCGCGAATGGAACGACGTGAGGCACTCAAACTCCTGGCTGGTGCGGCAGCACTGCCGATATTGTCCCGGGATATGTTCGCTCTGTTCCGGCAGGTGCATGAAGAGTTGCCGGCCACAGCAGCGCTGAAGACTTTTAATCCCCACCAGAACGCAACTGTTACCGCAATCGCCGACTTAATTCTTCCGCAAACCGACACGCCCGGCGCGAAAGCAGCGCGGGTAAACGAGTTTATGGATGCGATTCTCGCCGAGTGGTGCGAGGACAAAGAAAGATCAAATTTTCTCAGCGGGTTGGACGATGTTGATGTACGCACCCGCAAGCAATTCGGGAAAAACTTCGTCGAATGCACCAGCGATCAGCAGAAGGACATTCTGGCGATCCTGGATGACGAAGCGACAAGCGTACGTGAGCAAAAGCTTGAAACGCGGCGAAGGCGGCGGCCACGTGAACCGATGGAAGGGCCGTTCCTGGCCAGCGTGAAACGGCTCACGCTGGTCGGCTATTACACCTCTGAGATTGGGGAAACCGAGGAACTCAAGTTACGGAATCACTTTAGCCGTTATCAAGGTTGCGCTCCACTGGAACCCGAGGCCTCAAGGAGTTAGGGATGGCGGATGTCAAATACGACGCGGTCGTCATAGGTTCAGGGATCACCGGCGGATGGGCCGCCAAGGAACTCACCGAGAAGGGTCTCAATACGCTGGTTCTGGAGGCGGGACGCCCGATCGAGCCGGATACGGACTTCGTGGAACACGTTCCGGCCTGGCAAGTCCGTTTTCGTGGTCTGGGCGACCGCAAGGGAACGGCTGCGCAGCAACCCATCCAGCGCGAGTGTTACGCATGCGACGAGTGGGCCTCGAAATTCTTTGTGAATGATACCGAGAACCCCTATATCACCGATCCGGACAAGCCATTCATGTGGATTCGCGGGCGCCAGGTCGGCGGTCGATCAATCATGTGGGGACGGCAATCGTATCGCTTAAGCGATCTGGATTTTGAGGCCAATGTGCGCGAAGGTATCGCGGCGGACTGGCCCATCCGCTACAAAGACATTGCTCCCTGGTACGACTATGTCGAGGATTTCGTTGGCGTCACAGGCCAGAACGAAGGACTGCCGCAATTGCCGGATGGAAAATTTCTGCCGCCGATGGAGATGAATTGTGCCGAGATGGTGGTGAAGGACGCCATCGCAAAACATTTCTCGGGGGAGCGGCTGATGACGATCGGCCGCGCCGCAGTGCTGACCCAACGCCACAATGGTCGTGCACCATGTCACTACTGCGGACCGTGCCACCGCGGCTGCAGCACGCGCTCGTATTTCAGCAGCCTGAATGCCACCCTTCCAGTTGCTCTCGCTACCGGTAAACTCACCGTTCGTCCGCACAGCGTGGTACACAGCTTGATATTCGATTCCAAAGCCAGAAGAGTGAGTGGAGTCCGGGTCATTGATGGTCAAAGTCTCAAGGCTTTGGAGTTCCATGGCCGCGTAGTGTTTCTTTGCGCATCCACGCTGGAATCAACGCGCATCCTGCTCAACTCTGCGACTTCTGAGTTTCCCAACGGCCTGGGTAATTCCAGCGGTGAACTGGGGCACAACCTCATGGACCACATCATGGGCGGGGGCGCCGCCGGCCGGATCGAGGGAAATGAGAATCGAGTGGACTTTGGCAACCGGCCGAACGGGATTTATATTCCGCGTTTTCGAAACGTGAAACAGAAGTACCCCGGGTTCGTTCGTGGCTACGGTTTCCAAGGCGGCGGAGGGAGACAGGATTGGAGCCGGGGAATCACTATGGCTGGGTTCGGTCCCGAGTTCAAGCGTGTGCTGCGCCAGCCTGGTCCCTGGATGTTTAGCTTTTACGGCTTCGGCGAGTGCCTCCCCAACCACGCTAACTTTGTTGAACTTGACAAGGAAAAGGTAGATGCCTGGGGCGTCCATGTGCTTAAGATACACTGCGCTTTCCGTGAAAATGAAAAAGCGATTTTGCAAGATATGGCGATTACCGCGGCGGAGATGCTTTCGGCAGCCGGGGCGCACGAGATCGAACCGTTTATTGAAGACAATGCACCCGGGCTGACAATCCACGAGATGGGCACCGCTCGTATGGGACAAGATCCCAAGACTTCCGTGCTTAATCCGTTCAACCAATTGCACGATGCCAAGAACCTGTTTATTACCGATGGCTCCGCCATGGTTTCCTCTTCGTGTGTCAATCCTTCACTCACTTACATGGCGCTTACCGCTCGAGCTTGCGATCACTCGGTGGGATTGATGAAGCGGGGAGAAATCTGATGATGAACCGTCGAAATTTCCTGGGAACTATAAGCGCTGCTACGCTGCTGAGCCGACGCTTGGGCTGGGCAGCAGAGCGCAAGATCGAAAAAATCGGCGTGCAGCTTTACACCGTGCGCAACCAAATGAAACAAGACTTCGAAGGCACATTGGCCAAGGTCGCGGAAATCGGCTACCGCGAGGTCGAGTTTGCCGGATATTTCGATCACTCGCCGCAGGAAGTGAAAACGATTCTTGATCGTCATTCGCTGGTTGCGCCCTCGGCCCATGTGGACTACAAGATTCTCGGGGATAAGTGGCCGGGAATGCTCGACGCAGCCAAGATTGTCGGCCACAAATACATCGTCTGCCCATGGATTCCCGAAGAGATTCGCAAACAGCCCGATGGATGGAAGCGAGCGGCGGAGACTTTCAATCGTGCAGGTGCTGCCAGCAAAAAGGCAGGAATCCAATTTGCGTATCACAATCACTGGTTCGAGTTCGATCCAGTCAACGGGAAGTTGCCTTACGACACCCTATTGGAGCAGTGCGACCCGAAGCTGGTCAAAATGGAAATGGATCTTTGCTGGATCACGGTTGGGCGGCAGGATCCGTTGAAATACTTCAATCGTTATCCCGGACGTTTTCCCCTGGTTCACGTTAAAGACTTGACAAAAATCCCGGAGGCGTCAGCATCAGGCGGCCAGAATTTCGGCGATTCGTTGCCTGAAATGACCGAAGTGGGCAGTGGCATCATCGACTGGAAAAAAATCTTTGCACAGTCGGACAAAGCGGGAATCAAGCATTACTTCGTGGAACATGACAATCCTAAAAATCCCCTGGAGAGCATCAAGATCAGTTTCGATTATCTCAACCGGCTGCGGTTCTAAAGAATCGAACGCGATCTCAAACCAAGCCTGGGGCGCATGGCAGAGCGGCGTCTATAATTGCATTTTTGCGCGGAGACCTAAATGGCCCAAATAACTCGCTCACCGAAACCGTACGACGTTTGCATTATCGGGTCCGGTGCGGCCGGGGGCACCGCTGCGAAGATACTCACCGAAGGCGGGCTGAGTGTCGTGATGCTTGAGGCTGGGCCTCCTCTAGATCCGGCGCGAGACTACAAAGAACATCTCTGGCCTTACGACCTCGAGCATCGCGGTATCGGGGTCGGCGGCAAGCTACGCGGTGAACTCAATAGTGAGTTCCTGGCTCCGAATGGGGCGTGGGATATCGACGGCGAGCCCTACGTGTCAGCTCCTGGTTCAACTTTTCGGTGGTTTCGTTCCCGAATCGTCGGTGGCCGCACCAACCATTGGGGCCGTATTGCACTACGTTTCGCGCCGGTGGATTTCAAGTCGCGATCGACCGATGGCATGGGCGACGACTGGCCTATTACCTACGAAGAAATCGCCCCGTATTACAGCAAAGCTGAATCCTACATTGGAGTTTTTGGTACCAAAGAGAATATTTCCAGTGCGCCTGATGGCGTTTTTATGCCGCCGCCCCCGCCGCGTTGTACAGAAGTTTTGGTCAAGAAAGCCTGCGACAAGGCCGGTATTCTCTGTGTGCCTTCCCGCATGGCCATCCTCACCAAACCTCTCAACGGCCGAGCGGCCTGCCATTATTGTGCGCAGTGCGGACGCGGATGTGTAACAGCCTCCAACTTCAGTTCCAGCCAGGTAATGATTCCGTCGGCGCAGGATACCGGCAGGCTGACCTTGATCACAAATGCGATGGCGCGCGAGATCCTGGTGGGCAAGGACGGAAAGGCAGAGGCGATTTCCTATATCGATAAAACCACACGCACTGAAAAACGGGTGAATGCCCGGGCCTTCGTCGTCGCAGCCAGCGCTTGCGAATCGGCACGGCTGTTGCTGAACTCACGCTCAAGACTTTTTCCTGATGGCTTGGCGAACTCGTCGGGAGTGGTGGGGCGCTATCTGACCGACTCTGTGGGGAGTTCGGGCGCTGGGTACTTTCCCCAGCTAGCCAAAGTTCCGCCGCACAATCACGACGGTGTGGGCGGGATGCACATGTACATTCCGTGGTGGAAGTTTGACCGCAAGAACGAATTCCTGCGCGGATATCACATCGAGTTCTATGGGGGCCGCTTCATGCCCGGCGCCGGCGACTTTGATGGTGTGTGCGAGGAGTACGAAGGATACGGCGCGCCATTGAAACAGAAGTGCCGTTCGAGCTATGGCAGCTACATCGGCTTCGAAGGCCGTGGCGAGATGATTCCCAATGAAAACAGTTATTGTGAAATCGATCCCGACGTAGTTGACCGATGGGGGATCCCGGTACTTCGTTTTCACTGGCGGTGGAGCGACAACGAGATCCGGATGGCGCGGGATATGCAGGAGACCTTCCGGTCGATCGTTGAAGCTGGTGGAGGCACTTTCCAGAGCAAGGCTGGTGACGGCAGCGGTCCTCATCCTTACGGAATCACCGATGGCGGCGTCATCATCCACGAGCTCGGAACCGCTCGTATGGGAACTAATCCAAAGACATCAGCCTTGAACAAGTATTGCCAGGCGCACGACGTAAAGAACCTGTTTGTAACTGATGCGGCCTGCTTTGTCAGCAATCCGGACAAGAATCCAACGCTTACCATCCTGGCGTTATCCTGGCGAGCGTCGGAGTATCTGCTCGAGCAGGCGAAGAAGGGGAATGTCTAATTTGTTTATGCCGAAGTTTGAGAACTCAAAACTCGGGATGACTGACAACTCATACAGCACGTCACTGCCCGGTTCAAGCGAATCGATCAGCCGTCGCGACATTCTGAAATCGCTCGCGATGGGAGTGTTGGCTGGCTCCGTTCTCCGAGTCATTCCCGCGCAAGCAGCCGAATACGCTCATCATTTAGTGCAGGCGGAGAAAGCATCTGCCGGAGGCGCCTATGCACCGAAGTTCTTTTCGCCGCAGCAATACAAAACGCTCCAGGCGCTTTGCCAAGCCATCATTCCACCGGACAATCATTCGGGAGGCGCTATCGAAGCCGCCGCTCCCGAATTCATTGACCTGCTGACCAGCGAAAACAGCGACTACCAGTTGAAATTAGGCGGCGGCCTGATGTGGCTGGATTCAACTTGCAACGATCGTTATGGGAAGAATTATCTGGAGTGCACGCCGGAACAGCAAAAACAAATACTTGATCTGATTGCTTACCGAAAGAATGCAAAAGCCGATCCAAGCATCAGCCAGGGTGTGGAATTCTTCTCATTCTTGCGGAACTTGACCGCGGATGGCTACTTCACTAGCGCGATTGGAATTAAAGATCTTCAATATATCGGGAATAAGTACATGAAAGACTTTCCGGGTTGCCCGGTGCTTCCGGAAGCCTGAGCAACGAATCTGCCACCCGCAGTTTTCTGCTAGGCCTGGCGGAACGGATCTTCGAGTGACGGACTCTGCGGCGTAAACAGTTCCGCGCCATCTTCCGTGATGTGCATGTCATCCTCAAGACGCACACCAAACTCCCCACGGATATAAATCCCAGGCTCATCGCTGAATGTCATGTTGGCGGCAATTTTACTCGGGTTGCCGCGCACCAGATAAGGCCACTCGTGTCCGTCCATACCCATTCCGTGACCCACGCGATGCGTGAAATATTTATAGTCGGGACCGTACCCGGCGTCGGTGATTACCTTGCGCGCTGCTGCATCCACCGCAGCACACTCCAAACCTGGGCGAGCTGCTGCCAGCGCGGCGTTTTGCGCCCGGTGTACGATGTCAAAGACTTGTTTCATCTTGTCGGTCGCCTTTCCGAGCACAAACGTTCGGCTGATGTCGGAGGTGTAGCCTTCCGCTTTGCAGCCACCGTCTGCGAGTATGATCGTCCCTTCGCGGATGACCTGCGGCGTGACCGATCCATGCGGGAAAGCGGCGAACTCTCCTACCTGCACGTCGGCTGAGCCTGAAAATCCCAGCTTGGTATGTGCGGCCTCGATGAGATTCTGAATCTCTTGCTGGGTCATTCCTTCCTTCAACGATCGCCAGGTTGCTTCATAGGCGGCTAACGTGACCTTGGCCGCCAAGCGCATCAATTCAATTTCATGATCACTCTTAATCATGCGGCATCCGGCAGTTACCGGTGTGGCGCTTAAAAGTTTGACTTGGGGCGCGGCTTGCGAGATGCCGTCAGTGAATACGAAGTGCACCGTTTCTTCAATGCCAAGCTTTCCGCCGACAAGTCCGCGATCTTTCAGCCCGCCCGCGACGCGCTGGTAAGGGCTCTCGTCTTCCTGCCAGATACGCACATCGGCGCGCTCGCCATCCGGGGCTTTCGCGATCTGCTCCCGAGCTCGGCCCTCTTCAAATGCGGGACACACATAAAACGCCGCACCTTTGACCGGCAACACCATGGCAAACAGACGCTCGCCTCCCCACCAGCGTATGCCGGTGAAGTAGTTGAGGGTAGTGCCTTCGGTCAAGAGAATGGCGTCAAGATTATTCGTTTGCATGAGCCGCCGGGCTTTTTCCTCTCGTTGGTTTCGCTCCTCCGGCGTGATCGGCTTGGCCTGGCCACTCATTGACTTCAGACTTGCGATAGAAGCTGGGAGCGGCGGACTGTTTGTCTCCGCGCCGGGTGAGAGTTGTGGCAGCAGGCTAGTACCAGCAGCAAGAGTTCCGGCTTGCAGGAAACGGCGGCGCGAGAACATGGAAGCCCCCAAATAAGGTGACCGGAGATTATAGAGGTCGTGTGGAAATTCGGCATCACCAAATAAAAAGAGGGAGCGTTGCGCTCCCCCTTTTTGCTTTAGTCTCGCGATTGAGATGCATTACTCGTCGTCTGCGAGGGCTAAGGCAGGCAGTGCGGGGGTTTTCTCGACTCCCACCGACTTTAAGTCGCGGGGTTCGAGACCCAAGGCTCGCAGGATAGTCGGCGCTACTTGTGACGTCGTCACTGGAGTTTTGATCACGCGGGTGCGCAGTTTAGATTCGAGACCACCAAGCCGACGTTACAACCCATCTCATAAATGCCTCGAGCCCCGAAGCCTAATTCGGACCGTCTCGCTTTTGTGGTTCAACTTCCGGATGGCTCGTGACTCGAGAGCAACGCGGTAGTGTTGAGCTTGTACGAAGCTCAAATGAGTGCCTTGGCGATCTTGAGTCAGCCGAGGAAGCGTTCTGTTGTCCAGATTTCAGAGTCACGACCTGGGCACTTTGCATCGATCCGCCGTTTGCCAAATTGATTCCGGGTAACTGGTTTGCTAAGGTCGTCGTTATGTCCGAGCGTTCCACCGAGCAGATACGCGAATTGCTCGACTCCCTTTATCGCGTGGATTCGGGACGAATCCTGGCAACTCTGATCCGCTATCTCGGTGATTTTGATCTTGCCGAGGAGGCGATGCACGACGCCTTTGCGGCTGCGCTGAGCCTGTGGCCGAGGAGTGGAGTACCCGGCAACCCGCGGCCATGGTTGATTTCGACGGCCCGATTCAAAGCCATTGATACTCTACGTCGACGGGCAAGATTTGATGCGTCTCAAGACGAGCTCGTGCGATATCTCGAAGCGCAATGGAATTCGGCGGAAAGGTCTAATGAAGAGGACAGCCTCGAGGATGATCGGCTGCGCCTGATTTTTACCTGCTGTCATCCATCTCAAGCGCCGGAAGCGCACGTTGCGCTCACCTTGCGTGAGGTGTGCGGGCTGACAACCGAGGAGATAGCAAAGGCCTTCCTGATCACTCCGCGTACGCTGGCGCAGCGCATTGTGCGCGCCAAGGCAAAGATTCGGGAGACACGGATTCCGTACGAGGTGCCGACGCCGCAGGAATTGCCGGAGCGACTGGGCGCGGTGCTGCAGGTCATCTATCTCGTCTTTAACGAGGGTTATTCGGCTGCGGCGGGAACGGAGGTAACGCGGGCCGAGCTAACCGGCGAGGCGATTCGACTGGGCCGGTTGCTGGCCGAACTCCAGCCAGAGCCGGAAGTCATTGGGCTGCTTTCCCTGATGTTGCTACACGAATCCCGTCACACCGCGAGAACCTCTCCGACCGGAGAGCTGATTTTGCTGGAGAACCAGGATCGCTCGCTCTGGAACCGGGAGCAGATGGCGGAGGGAGTGGCATTGCTGGAGAAAGCCCTGAAGTCCCGCCGCTTCGGCTCCTACACACTGCAGGCTGCGATTGCGGCCGTTCATGCGGAGGCGGAATCGGTCGCTATGACCGACTGGCGGCAGATTGTTGCGCTTTACAACCGATTGGTACGAATTCAGCCTTCGCCAGTTGTACGGCTAAATCGTGCCGTGGCCATTGCAATGCGCGATGGTCCAGAGGTCGGTCTGACGCATATCGACGCGGTGTTGGAACATGGCGAATTGGCAAATTATTACCTGGCGCATTCCGCCCGTGCAGATATGTACCACAGGCTCGGCAGGACAGCTGAGGCTCGGTCCTCTTATGAGAAAGCTCTGGCGCTGACCCAACAGGAACCAGAGCGGCAATTCCTGCAGGAGCGGATTCGGCAGTTGAAATAAAAGAAAATCGTCAAAAGCCGATGCGGATATTGAGATGACCAGGCGCAAAGCATAGTTCTAAAGCGCGGAAGAAGCAAAATTTCTTGGACGATTTGTCGAATTCCGGTCCGGCCGTTCGTCTATATGGTGAAGGCAGGGCAACCGGCCCGGCTCGAAGACCGTTACAGGAAAAGGAGAAATCATGACGCAGTATTTGGTTGCTATTCACCACCCCGACGACTACGACCCGTCCGTCGAGACCGAAGCGATGTCCCGCGATATCGACGTGCTCAACGACGAGATGGTGGCTGCCGGTGTCAGGATTTTCGTTGGTGGCCTCTCCGCGGCCAGCAACGCGAGGTCGCTGCGGGCGCAGCCCAATGGCAAGGTGCTCATCACAGACGGGCCGTACCTGGAGACCAAGGAGCACATAGGCGGTTTTTGGGTGCTGGACGCCGCCGACCTGGACGAGGCACTGGCGTGGGGGCGCAAGGCTGCCGTCGCCTGTCGGACGCCGGTCGAGGTGCGCCCTTTTGGGAGGACCAACGGAACCAACTGAGCGGCAGTGACAACACTGCCGGCGATGCCGGCCTGACGGGCCGGTGTCGGGGTGCCGCGAGCCGGGTCAGCATCCCTGCTTCCAAGTGGCATTACCTGGCTCATCGAAAACCGGGGACACCCGTAAATTAAACAAAATCAGATAGGACTCGAAGGAACTCAGTCATGAGAAAAGTCAATGTGCTTGAATTTGTCTCCCTTGATGGTGTCATACAAGCCCCAGGCGGGCCAGAGGAAGATACCAGTGGCGGCTTCGCGTATGGCGGGTGGATAAGTCCACATTCCGACCCTGTTGTTTCAACGGCCATAAGAAAGCAGATGAACATGCCGTTTGACTTGTTGATAGGGCGCAGAACCTTTGACAATTTTGCACGATTCTGGCCGCAACATAATGACATGTGGCCAGCCGTCAACACAGCGACCAAGTACGTCGCTTCGAATACCATGACTTCTCACGAATGGCAGCCGTCCGTGTTTCTAAATGGAGATATTGCGGAAAAAATCACCAAAATTAAGCAACAGGAAGGGCCGGATTTGCACGTTTATGGAAGCGCAAATCTCGTTCAGACGCTCATCAAGCATGATTTGGTCGATGCGTTCTGGCTGAAGATATATCCGATAACGTTGGGCGGTGGAAAACGATTGTTTGCCGATGGCACGATCCCGGCGGCATTCAAGGTGACGGAAAGCACAGTCACCTCAAAAGGCGTCATTATCGTGAATTACGAGCGTGCAGGCGCAGTCCCAACCGGAAGTCTATAAACATTCGGCCGGGTGGCCCGGGCTTTTGATCTTGCGGGCATTACCAACCCAGTGGGGTGCCCCTCGAGCCCACTTCCGGCCGCCATTCGAACGCATCAGTGACCCACAGACTCTTCTGACGGGGCTAGAAATAAAGAGCAGCTGTCGATGTTCGGTCTCCCGAACGACTATCTGATAATAGAACGATGAGCTAGGGCTCTCTGAATCACAGGAAACAAGGAGGAATTGATGAAATACATCTGTTTGGGCTATATCGAGCCCGGCAAGTTCGAAAACATGTCTGAGAGCGAGCGCAACACCATGCTGGACGAGTGTTTTAGCTACAACGACGAACTGCGGAAGAACGGACATTTGGTCGCTGAGGAACCTCTTCAGCCCGCCAACACGGCGGTGACCGTGTATTGGAAGAACGGAAAGGTTGCAGTGACAGACGGTCCGTACGCGGAAACGAAGGAGCAATTGGGTGGAATTCAGGTGCTTGAAGCGCGAGATCTGAATCACGCAATTCAGCTCATTTCCCAACATCCGGGAGTGAAGTTGAAGTGTGGAACAATCGAGATACGTCCAGCGGCGGATATAAACGAAATCATGAGAAAGAGCGAGCGGCGACGGCGAAAGGATACCTCGCGATGAGGGCGGCCAGGAGGGAAAGAATGATCAGTATCATGGCCGGGGCTGGCCTGGTGGCAATCCTGTCTTTCAGCTGGCTTGGTCAGGCTGCCGCCGGTGCGCGGACTGCTTCACGGCATCAACACAGGAATGTGCCATAAACGTGACCTGACAGACCAACAGTGGAAGATCCTTGACCCCCCTAGTCCCAGAGCCCGCCAGGCGACGTGACGGCCGGGGTCGGCCCTGGAAGGAGCGGCGGGCAGTTCTGAACGGTATCTTATGGGTTTTACGCACGGGTGCTCCCTGGGTTGAAGTTCCGGATCGATATCCGTCGTACCAGACCTGCCATCGCCGATTCCAGCAATGGGTCCAGTCCGGAGTGATGAGAGGAATTCTGGAGGCTCTTGCTGCAGAGCTCAAAATCCACGGCCTGATCGACGTAGAAGAGGCCTTCATCGATGGGAGTTTCGCACCATCGAAAAAAGGGGATCCAAGATCGGGAAAACAAAGCGAGGTAAGGGATCGAAAATCATGGCTGTGGCAGACCGGCATGGTCTCCCCGTTGCCATCTGCGTCGAGAGCGCTACTCCTCACGAGGTGAAGTTAGCTACCAACACTCTCGTCCAGATGGTCATCCCAGATGCGCCCCAAAATCTAGTAGGCGACAATGCCTATGACTCCGACAAATTGGATAGCGAGCTTCGCCGATACGGAATTGAACTGATCGCCCCACACCGCATGAATCGAAAAAATACGACCCAGGACCTACGTCGCCTGCGACGGTATCGCCGACGTTGGAAGATTGAACGGCTGTTTGCGTGGCTACAAAATTTCCGCAGGTTGGTTGTTCGTTACGAACGCTACGCTGGAAACTTTCTTGGAATGCTCCACTTAGGCTGCTGTTTGATCTTGCTGAGGCATTTATGGGATGGGTAGTAGTGTCGCCGAAGCTGAAGCCGCCGTGCTCGGCATTCTTTTTTGTCGAAGTTGTGTAGATCATGCCGTACACGGGCTGCACGATGACATCGGGTGTGCGGCTGTCGCTGAGCGGATTGTTGAATCTGAGCTTGAGTTCCGTCCCGGCCATCACCTCATCGATGAACAGCGCGTTGGCATTGGTGTTCAAGTAGCCGGCAACCTGATGACTCATGCTCTGGTCCTGCAACCAGATTAAAGCGACATCGTCGTCCGCAACGAAACCACACGAACCCGTGGCGCAATTCGCCGCGCTGACGATGGCGATCGCCGCGGGATGGGTCCCGCCATCTGGCAGACCTGCAACCAAATCCCCGAAGTGGCCCGGCTTATCGACCTTCACCGAGTTGATGGGAGATTGACCGTGCTTGGCGGTGACGATGAACAGCGTCGATTGGTAGATGCCCTGGTCCTTAAGCGCCTGAATCATTTTGCCGAGGGCCTCGTCAGTCTTTTGCAGCCCGTAAGCGAGAACGTCAGTCGGCGTGCCAGCGCCGTCCGTGTAACCGCCGGGCTGACCATTCAATTCGCCGACGTCGTCAGTGCAACTGCCATCTGCGTTGTCCTTGGCCAGTTTCTGGCCTACGCTTACCGCCTGGAAGTTCATGCCAAAGATGGCCGGCACGCCAGGTCCCGGCGTTCCGTCGTGCCTCAGACCGTGAATCTCGTTGAGGATTGCCTTGACCTTCTTCTGATCGTTCTCGACGGTACAAACCACGCTGGCGGTCGCATCGAAGCCGCCGACATTGGTGATTTCCGGCGTGTAGAGGTCATCCACGCCAGTGCCGGATGGACCGTTTACCAGATCGTAAGCGGGGTGCTTGTCTGCCCAAGCGGTGTGCCCGCCAGCAGCCTTTACGACTTCGAAGATGGTGTTGGTCCTCAGCGCGCTGTGGGGATACAGCGGGACGCAATTCCCGTGCGCGTCCAGGTGACGTGGCAGCTTGCTTGGATCGATTACGTCCAGCGAGACGTGCGACGAGTTATACAGGTCGATACTCTCGTCAAACACCATCATGTTGCCAGGGGATCCCGCGCACGTCGTGTTCGTGGGGTCGAAGATGGTACGGTCGTAGCTGACGTCGTAGAACAGTCCGTGGCTGATGGGTGAACCACCCGTTACCAGGGCCAGAAGGCCCGGGAAAGAATCTGTGTTCGCCGGCGTACGTGTATTGGAATAAGTAATTCCGTGACGGGACAACTCCGCCAGCGCGGAGTTGGGATGGCTGTCGACAAAACCTGCCAGGTCGAGAGCGTGCAGGCCGTCCACGCTGATCAGCAACCCATGTTTGATGTCATTTTTGTCCTTATCCTTTGCGGATGCAGCAGAGGAAAAGGAGCAGCTGCACAGAATCAGCATACTGAGAAGTCTCGAAAAAAGATTACGGGTGGACACGAGCAATCCTCCGTTGAGAAAGTAGAAGAGAGGTTAGGGGCGTCTCATCACTAAGCGGTTAATAGAAGATGAATAGTGTGTTAAAAACTTGGAACGAGGTTCCGAGAGTTCCGGCAATTGCTCATATGGAAAGTGGATTTCAGTGCGCCGGCTGCGGAGAGTGGAACGAGACTACGGTGGACGAATCCGCCGGGCGCGAGCAGAAATATGTGGAAGACTGTCAGACGTGTTGCAAACCTAATGTGCTTCATTCACGGTATGACGAGGCGACGGCGCAGTATGTGATTGATGCGCGGTTGGAATAAGAGTAGCTCGCCTTCTATCATGACGGCGAGGCTATAGGAGCTCCGCGACAATGGAGCAGCGGGAAAGGAATTAGACATATGGGTACAAACTACAGCGCTGCCACGGGTCGAATGGTTCAACACAACATGGTGACCACGCAGTTTGAACTGGATGGCTATCGCATTGTTCGGACGTTCGGTGTAGTGCGAGGGATCACCGTACGCTCGCGCTCGATTTTCGGCACTATCGGCGCGGGCCTGCAGACGCTCGTCGGCGGCAACATCACCCTGCTCACGAATCTCTGCGAAAAAACGCGCGCCGAGGCCTTTGACCTGATGCTCGAGCACGCCGCCCAGTTGGGCGCCAACGCGGTTGTGGGCGCACGTTACGATGCCACGGAAATCATGCAAGGCGTCACCGAGGTTCTGGCTTACGGGACAGCGGTGGTAGTCGAAGCGATGAAATAGGTCTGAGAAAAGAATGCGGAAGACACCGCTGCCGCTCATCATTGTCTTGAGTTTGATCGTTCGCCCCTGGCCGTCCGTGGCCCAGCAAGGCCGATATCTTTACAAGGCGACCCTGGTACAAGCAGCTCCGGGCAAAATTCTTGAAGTGATTGACCTCTTCCAGACAATCAGTAATGAAATGAAGCAAGCCGGAACTCAAGCTCCTCTCTGGATGCGTCACAGTCAGGGAGATCGCTGGGATCTTTTGCTACTGTTTCCCATGGGTAGCTATGGTGATTACTACGGGCGGGAGAAGGTAGGAAGACGGGACACGAATGAGCCGCTCTCGGTGCCGGCACAAAAGCTGAAGCAGGATGTCTCCTGGCAGGAAGATGTTTTCGTTTATGGACCGCCCCTGCAGGAACTGCGAAAAGCGTTTGATGCGGCAGGCTTCTTTCACGTGGAGATGTTTCAATCCCTGCCCGGCAAACAGGCGGAGTTGTACAGGGAACGGGACCAAGAGAACCTGTACTCGCGAGCGCTCAAGCAACCGGAGAATCTTATTTTTGTGCGCGACCAGGGAGCAGCTTGGGATCTGTTTACGATTGGCTGCTTCCGAGATCTTAAGCACTACGCCGAGGCCGCGGATGTTTCTCAGAAGGATCAGGATGCAGCCGCGAAAGCGGCAGGCTTCGAATCGGCGAGTCAGATCGGCCCTTATCTCCGAACTCTGATTTCTTTGCATCACGACACGCTCGCGGTCGCGGTGAAATGAGCATAACGTTTGGAGATTTCCACAAGAATCTTCGCTGGCAGATTGAAAAACTGAATGTGATCGCGGCCTTGAACCAAAGTTCAAAACCCAACCTATTGTGGTCACCTAATCAGTTAGCTACAACTCCTCGCGGTTTTCAGGTCTGACTAACAGCCTCGTCTACCACCTATAACTTTCTTATTGACAACAAACAGTTTGGGCGTAGGATGTGGACAAAAGTGGTACAAAGTGGAGAACACGGTACAGCTCGTGGGCAGCGGTGATTAAAGAAGAGGCGCCAGTGGGATTTGAGACTGACACCCCGAAAAATAGCCCGAACGAACCGGAAGTGACCGACATTTTGACCGCTTTTACCTCCCTCGCTGTTTTTGTGGCAGTCGCAAATAAGTCCCGGAGCCCGATAAAGGGCAGAGCACATGTTTCGCGGCAATCACCCAACCCGCGTCGACGAAAAAGGACGACTCAAGGTCCCGTCGGAATTCAAGCGGGTCATCGACGAGAAATACAGCACGCAATTTTACATCACGAGCTTAGACGGGAAGGTTGCTCAAGTGTATCCCTTCGAGGAGTGGGAACGGATCGAGCAGAAGTTGGCGGGCCTCTCCACCTTCAATCCTACGAAGAAGAAGTTTTTGGACCGGGTGAACTACTGGGGACAGCAGATCGAAATGGACGGCCAAGGCCGGCTATTGATGCCGCAGTTGCTGCGCGAGTCGGCACAGATCAAGGGCGAGGTCGCGGTGACGGGCAATCTGACCCACCTGATAGTTCGCAACCTGGAGCAGTACCGCAAGGAGATCGAGGAGCAGCCGTTCACGCCTGAGGATGAGAAGACGCTCGACGAACTGGGCATCTAGTGGACGAAGAGTTTGGGAAGGACACTCCCGAGCGGGGTGGGCATGGCGGCAGGGAAGTTGGCCATGTTTCGGTTCTTTTAAAAGAAGCGATCGACTTTTTAGCCGTCCAGCGTGGCGGGACTTATATCGACGCCACGGTGGGCCTCGGCGGGCACAGTTACGAAATCGCAAAACGCCTAGGCGCAGCGGGTCATTTGATTGGGGTCGATAAAGATCCTGCGGCACTGGAGTTGGCCCGCGAGCGGCTGCAGCCGTCCTCGGAGTTGGAAGGGGATTGGCCGCAGATCACGCTGCTGCATGGTTCGTTCGCGAAAATTGGTGAACGGTTTGGATCGGCATCAGCCGACGGACTGCTAGCCGATCTCGGCGTAAGCAGCCTGCAACTGCGAGACACGAAGCGGGGATTCAGTTTTCAGGCGGAAGGAGCACTCGACATGCGAATGAATCCGCAAGCCGAGCTGACCGCCGAACAAGTGGTAAATCGCCTCGACGAGCGAACACTCGCCGATGTGATTTACGAATTCGGTGAGGAAAGGAGGTCGCGGAGAATCGCCAGAGCCATTGTCCGGTCGCGGCCGATACGCACTTCCACGCAACTTGCGGAAGTCATAGCGGCCGCGGCCCGGCCAATGAAATCTGAGCGCATTCATCCGGCGACGCGTACTTTTCAAGCTCTCCGAATATTCGTAAACCGCGAACTGGACGACTTGCAGGCGCTGCTGAAAGCGGCGCCGCGAGTGCTCAAACCGGGGGGACGACTGGTGATCATCAGCTTCCACTCGCTGGAGGACCGGATTGTGAAAGACGCCCTCCGCGATGGAGTGAAGCAGAATCACTACCGATTGTTGACGAAGAAGCCAGTAAGCCCGGGCGAAGAAGAGATCGATCGCAATCCGCGGTCACGCAGCGCAAAGTTGCGGGCCGCCGAGCGAGTTTAATTGACGAGTTTGGCCTCGGAAAAACAGCCGAGGCTCCCGGCGTGACTCAGGGACGGCACGCCGGGCAAGGTTTTCCGGGTTGCGTGGTAGCAACTTTGAAAGATAAAGGTTTCCGGGACAGCATCGCCTCTCAAAAGGGCGAAAACAAAATTTCCTACCAATCTCTCGATGCTGTCCCGGCGAGAGTTCAGTAGGCGGAGGTCAAGGACATGTATACAGGCACATTGATTGAAGAGTTGATTGCGACGGTGGAGCGGACGGAGCAGTATGGCCGGCTGCGGAGCACTGAAGAACTGGAGAACTGGTACGCGGGAGCGCACTCGGAAGCCGTCCGGCCCGAACAAAATCTACTTGGGGTGGCGTAAATGGCAGCAGCAGGCGCAGCAGTTCAGGGTGCAATTCCTTCCAGCCGCAGAGTACCGTGCTGGACCGGGACACCGGAAATTTACTTTTCCAAGGCAATCGACAACTCGCGCCTGGTCAAGGTCGAAGACCCGGTGCGCAGCCGCGAAATGAAGCATTTCGGGATTGCCCTGGGCTGCCTGTTCCTGCTGGTCATGACGTATGCCTGGCAGCACTTCAAGGCGGTTGAATACGGCTACAAGATCGAGTTACTCACAACCCAGCGCGATGGATTGGTGGAAATGAACCGTGCCCTCCGCCTGGAGGAATCCTGGCTGCGGGCTCCGGATCGAATCGACGAGATGGCTCGCAAATTAAATTTGCAGCCGCCGCAAGCCGGGCAAGTGATGCACCTCGACGCCACAAGTTCAGATGGTGGCGCACCAGTAATGGCAAGTGCCGCTCCAATTGCGGTGATCTCGGTTCCGTAAGAGGAGATATGAAACTCCAAGCCATTGGTATGTCCTTAGGCTATGAGTTTTGTGGCTATACTAGAGCCAGCGGGGTCACTTGCTAGCCGTAGGCAGAAAATTTAGGATTCCTGTCTTGTCGACGCTCTCTTCATTGCCGGGAGCCAGAGAGAGTAACTCCCGAGACAGTACTGAGGCGAAATCGCCGATTTTTCAAAAAAGTTGATGGCGGAGGAGGCGGGTATGATTCAGGAAGCGCCCCGAAATACGCAGCAGATTGAGAGTCTGCTCCCTTGCCTATTAAGGGGGCTACTCCTCCGTGTCAAAAGATGGTGGGCGTGATTGGAGTCGAACCAACGACCTCCGAGTTAGCATCTCAGCGCTCTTGGGGCTTTGGAACTGATCAAGGACCTAACCCGGTTCCGCTGAGCTACACGCCCACCGGTTACTACAGCATTTAGAGGGAGTCGTCTCGGAAGTGCACGAGTTGGTACATTCTGAGAAAGGATTCCTCAGTAATGGAAGGATGAGTTTCGGATTCAGGGAGACGAAGGCGGAATCAGTTGGGAAAGTAGAATCTGCGGGTATCTGGCGGCTTCCGCTGTGCGAGCGGGCCGCCATATTTGTCTGAGGTGTTAAAGGAATGGCAACCAACAATTCCCGCGGCAACGCAGGCTACCGGCTCTACCTTCTCGGTGGAATTTTGCTCTTCTGGTGCTGCGCTATTTGCCTCCGGCTAGTCTACCTGCAAGTCTTCTGCTACCGCGAGTTCGAACAGCGCGCCCTGCGCCAGCAGCAACGCACCATGGAAGTCTCCCCCAAGCGCGGCATCATCTTCGATCGCGCAGGTCATGAACTGGCAATGTCGGTTTCCGTCGATTCAGTGTTTGCCGTGCCCAGCGAAGTTCCGGATCAGGCCACCACCGCCAGCCTGCTGGCTCGGGTGCTGAATGCGGATCCGCGGGAATTGCTGGCCCGCTTCAAGACATCGCACACCTTTTGCTGGGTAGCGCGCAAGGTGGATGCTGAGACCAGTGATCGTATACGCGCCATGAATCTGCGCGGCATCTACTTCCAGAAAGAGTCCAGGCGTTCCTATCCTAAAAGCGAGCTGGCGTCGCAAGTTCTCGGCTACGTAGGAATGGACGATGAAGGACTGAGCGGGATTGAGCGCGAATACGACGGGCAATTGCAGGGCAAGCCGGGAGAGATGTTGATTTCGATCGATGCCCGCCGCAAATGGTTCGGCCGCGTGGAAAAGCAGCCCGAGCCGGGAAACAATGTAGTTCTGACGGTTGACCAGAACGTCCAGTACATCGCGGAACGGGAACTGGAGAAGGCAATTCACGGCACTCACGCCATCGCGGGCACGGTGATTGTCGAAAATCCGCGCACCGGCGAGATTCTGGCACTCGCCAACTGGCCCAGATTCAATCCGAATAGTTCAAGGGGAATGAAGACTGAGGCTCTGAAGAACCGGGCTGTCAGTGATGTCTATGAGCCGGGTTCGACTTTCAAGCTGGTAACTATTTCCGCCGCCCTCGAAGAGAAGTTGACCCGCCCGGACGAAGTCTTTGACTGCCAGATGGGGTCGATCGTGATCAACGGCATGCGCATCCGCGACAGCAAACCGCATGGTTTGCTGTCAGTGGCGGGAATTCTCGCTGAGTCCAGCGACGTGGGTGCGATCAAAATTGCGCTGCGGCTCGGTGAGGATCGCTTTTACAAATACATCCGCGCCTTCGGATTTGGCCAGCAGACTGGCATCGAATTGCCGGGCGAGACACGCGGCCTCACCAAGCCGGTAAGCCGCTGGTCTAAAGTATCTATCGGCGCGATTTCCATGGGCCAGGAGATTGGCATTTCTCCGCTTCAACTGGCGGGGATGGTTTCAACAATTGCGAATGATGGTGTGTGGGTGGCGCCGCGCATCGTGGCAGCTACGACACAGCCGCAAGGGACACCACAAACGGTGGTGTTTCATCCCGCCACCGAGCATCGCGTCATTTCCCCTCTGACCGCCGCCAAAATGAAAGAGATGATGCAGGGAGTGGTGTTACACGGCACCGGACGTAAGGCGGTGCTGGATGGTTATTCCGCAGCCGGCAAGACCGGCACGGCACAAAAGGTTGATCCTGCGACCGGCGTCTATTCGCGCACAAAGTACGTCGCCTCTTTTGCTGGATTCGCCCCCATCAACAACCCTGCAATCACGGTGGCCGTCATACTGGATTCGCCCGTCGGCATCCTGCATCAGGGAGGGCAAGTTGCGGCGCCAGTCTTCCAAACAGTGACGCAGCAGGTGATGGAATATCTGCACGTGCCCCATGACGTCGAACTGTCTCCCAATAGACAAGTGCTGCTGGCTGCTCGACAAGTGAAGGAAGAAGACCTTGCAGAGATCTCACCTGACCATCTGGGCGCCACCCTCGAAGTGGCAGAGTCCAATCCTCCAGAACCTCCTCCGGTTCAATCTTCAACGAATTCGGCAGAAACGCGAAGACCGTCCGCCGCAGCCGCTGAAAAGATAATTCCAGCATCGCGAGTGCAACGAGAGGTCACACCAAGCGCAGCCTCTCCCCGAGACATCAATCAGTCTGCGATGACAGCAGAGTCGCAGCTACCATCCACCGGCACGGTGATTCTGGAGGTCGAGCAGGGCGGTATGGCAGTACCTTCTTTCCTTGGGAAAACCGTTCGTGGAGCCATAGAGGCGGCCGAGGAAAGCGGATTGGAACTAGACGCCGTAGGCAGCGGCATTGCACACGACCAGTCGCCTTCGCCTGGGTCACATGTTGCGGCGGGAAGCCGGGTAGTGGTTAGGTTCGAAAGGTGAAATGCCTTAATACTCAAGGTTTTGCGCAGCCTCTGATGCCCGCCATGCGCCCTCCCGCTGTGCAATATAATTCGAATCAATGAATTTCCTTCAACTCCTGAATGGGGCGGAGGTGTTGTCCCAGAGCGGCAATCCCGGCGTCAGCGGTATGGAGTACGACTCGCGACGCGTACACGCCGGAGATGTTTTTGTCGCCATGCGGGGAGAGTCGAGCGACGGCAACAAATTTATCGACAAGGCTATCGCCGCGGGAGCGGTAGCAGTTGTCACTGACTCAGCGAACGAGCAACCGCGGCCGAACGTGGCATGGGCGCAAGTGTTGCATGGACGCCGCGCCCTGGCCCGTCTCAGTGCCAACTTCTACAAACGTCCGGCGGAACGGCTCGCCATCACCGGAATTACCGGCACGAACGGCAAGAGTACGACTACATTTCTGCTCGAATCCATTCTGAAATCCGCAGGTCGTAAGAGCGCTTTGATCGGCACAATCGAATATCACGTTGCCGGGAAGACCTTGCCCGCACCGCATACGACTCCCGAGGCGCTGGAATTGAATCAGATGCTTGCCGAATCGCTGGGCACTGGAGCGACGGAAGCTGTCATGGAAGTGTCATCGCACGCGCTGACTCAGCAGCGGGTGTTCGCCATCCCATTCGATGTTGCCGTTTTTACTAATCTCACCCGCGATCATCTCGATTATCACCAGACGATGAATGACTATTTTGAAGCCAAACAGACACTGTTCACCGGTTGTGGAACCGACCCGCCGCGCGCGGCTGTGATCAATGGGGACGATGAATACGGGCAGAAGCTAATGAAAGTAAGTAGCAAGCATGGATCGTGTGTGCTCAGCTATGGATTCTCCAGCGGCAATGTGCACGCCACTGAGGTCCAGATCACGCAGCGTGGCACTCGTTTTCAACTGATCATGCCCGAAGGCACGATTCCCATCTGGTCTCCACTGCTCGGCAAGGTGAATGTGTACAACATTCTTGCCGCAGCGGCTGCATCTTACGCGCGCGACTGCAGCAGCGAAGCAATCGCCCAAGGTGTCGCGTCGCTGGCTCGTGTTCCGGGAAGATTCGAACGCGTGGACTGTGGTCAGCCTTTTACTGTAGTTGTAGATTACGCTCATACCGATGACGCCCTTCGCAATCTCACCGTACTGGCGCGTGAGTTCGTTGCGCAAGCAGGACAAAAGGGTCAGGTGATCACAGTGTTTGGCTGCGGTGGGGACCGTGACCGCGCCAAGCGTCCATTGATGGGCGAGGCCGCGGGACGAGACAGCGACTTCGTCGTGCTCACTTCGGATAACCCGCGTAGCGAGGATGCTCTCGCCATCATCAATGACGCGGTTGTAGGCTTGCAGCGCTCCGGCGCGAAATACACCATAGAGCCCGACCGTCGAGCCGCGATCGTTCTGGGAATTGGACATGCTCGCCCCGGCGATATCGTCCTGCTCGCTGGTAAAGGACACGAAAAAGTGCAAGTAACTCGGGACGGGCCGATTCCATTTGACGATGTTGAGGTGGCGATGCAAGTCCTGCGCCAAACCGGTTACGAATGCGGCGAAGTTAAGGCCACGGGAGCAGGGTAGAAATGAATTTGCCGCTTTCCCGGATTGCCGAATTTATGGCCGCTACGGGCGATTTCGATCCCAAGGCGATTGCCGAAGGATATTCGATCGATTCGCGAACCGTCCGTCCAGGCGAGCTTTTCTTCGCAGTCAGAGGCGAACGGTTGGATGGCCACGATTTCATTGACCAGGCATTGGTCCGAGGCGCCGTAGCAGCCGTAGTGCGCAGAGACCATCTGGCCCGCTACCCAATAAGGGCGCAGCTTGTGGCCGTGGAAGATACGCTGGTTGCGCTTCAAACATTGGCTACAGCAGTCCGCCGTATGTGGGCGAGACCACTGATCGCGGTCACCGGTTCAGTCGGCAAGACTACTACTAAGGACGCGATTGCTCACGTCCTGGCCAGCCGCTTCCGGGTGCTGAAATCTGAGGGCAACTTTAATAATCATTTCGGCTTGCCATTGATGCTGCTCAAGCTCGAGCCCGAGCACGACGTAGCCGCCATCGAGCTCGGCATGTCGCACGCCGGGGAAATTGCGGCGCTGGCAAAAATCGCGCAGCCGGAAATCGGCGTTGTCACCTGTGTGGCAGCCGTCCATCTCGAATTTTTCAATTCAGTCTCTGACATCGCCCGCGCCAAATACGAATTGATCACCTCTTTGCCTGCGACCGGTATCGCGGTGCTCAATGCCGACGATGAATATGTCTGCCAGTTCGGGCGTGATTTCAAAGGCAAAGTCGTAACCTTCGGCATGAACCCATCGGCAGATGTCCGGGCTGAAAACATTGAGCAGCGCGGATCTCTGGGTTCTGGGTTTGATGTGATAGTGGGCGGCTATCGCGAAAAAGCGACGTTGCCGCTGGTCGGCAATCACAACATTTCTAATGCGCTTGCGTCGGTGGCGGTAGGGATAGAACGCGGGCTGACGCCCTCCGAAGCAGTAGGGGCGCTCAGGACCCTCGCACCATCTGATAAACGCGGGCAGGTCGTCCAACTGGATAACATCACCATCATCAACGATTGCTACAATTCAAATCCGAAAGCGCTCAAAGCGATGGTGGATGCCCTGGTTGCGATGCCCGCCAAACGTCGCATTGTGGTTGCCGGAGAGATGCTTGAGCTCGGCCCCTCGGCGGCGGACCTGCATCGCCAAGCCGGCGAGCACATAGCCGGCCAGAAGATTGATGTGTTGCTGGGGGTGCGAGGTCTGGCCCAGGAAATAGTCGCAGCCGCGCAGTCAAGGGTGCGTGCAGATTTTGTAGCAACGCCGGAGCAAGCAGGCGAATGGCTGGCGCATGAGGCCCGCGACGGCGACGTGGTCCTGCTGAAAGCCTCGCGCGGGGTGAAGCTCGAACGGGCGCTGGAGACCTGGAAGTCGCGTCGGGCGGCCGTTCTCAGCGGCAATAACAAGAACTGAGGTCTGATTCCGGACGGAGGCTGATTGCTTTATTGGCTGCTCTATCTCAAACTGTTCCATTATTTCCCGCCGTTCCGAATTTTCCGTTATCTTACGTTCCGTACCGCGTTCGCCAGCCTGACCGCACTGTTTACCGCTCTCATCGTCGGCCCGCTCGTCATCAACCGCCTGCGCGAGTTTCAGATCGGCCAGTACATTCGTGAGGAAGGTCCAAAAGCCCACCAGAAAAAGTCCGGCACGCCCACCATGGGCGGATTGCTGATCGTAATCGCGATGGTGGTACCGACACTCTTGTGGGCGGACTTGAGCAATCTTTTTGTGTGGATCGCCGTGTTAGCCACTTGCGCATTCGCCGCTATCGGATTCACCGACGACTACTTGAAGGTAGTTCACCGAAGAAATCTCGGGCTGACCGCCCGCGCCAAGCTGGGACTTCAGACCGCCACCAGCGTCCTGATTGCCGTAGCTCTGATCGCGATGCAGACCCGGGGCATGTATTCGACCAGGCTCCTGGTACCTTTCATTAAGCAATTCCGCCCCGACCTCGTGATCGAGCCGTTGTTGCACTATCCTCATCTTTGGCCCTTAGCGTTTGTGCCGTTTGTGGCATTTGTAGCCTTCTTCATTGTCGGCGCAAGCAACGCGGTGAACCTTACTGACGGGTTAGACGGCCTGGCGATCGGCTGCACAGTAATTGCGGCAGGGGCTTTGGCGGTTCTTACCTATGTCAGCGGACATGCGGTTTTCGCCGGATATCTCGAGCTCCAGCGCATGCCTCAAGTGGGTGAACTGACTATTTTCTGCGGAGCGATGGTGGGTTCATCCATCGGATTTCTCTGGTACAACGCGCATCCTGCAGAAGTTTTCATGGGGGACGTTGGGTCGCTGGCGCTGGGCGGTGCGATCGGTACGGTGGCGGTAATGATCAAGCAGGAGTTGTTACTGCCTTTTATCGGTGGAATATTCGTGATCGAAGCAGTATCGGTGATATTGCAGGTCGGGTCCTACAAGCTGCGCAAGAAACGCATTTTTAAGATGGCCCCCTTGCATCACCACTTTGAGCTCCTGGGTTGGTCGGAATCGAAGATCATTGTGCGCTTCTGGATTGCCTCGTTGATCTTCGCGCTGTTCGCCCTGACAACGCTTAAGTTGCGGTGATGTCTTGCCACAGAGGCACGGAGACACAGAGATAAACAAACCATGATCGCTTCGTCTCCCGTTGCGAGAACTTGTCGGCGCATAAATTCAATAATGTGGCCTTTTCTCGGTGCCTCGGTCTCTCCGTGGCAAGATCGAGGTCTGTGGATCTAAACGGAAAACGCGTGCTCGTCGTCGGCCTGGGCAAATCGGGCGCAGCCTCGGCTCTGTTTCTCAAATCGCGGGGCGCACGCGTGACCGTGTCCGACGCAAAAACAGAAGACGAATTGCGATCTGCGATTCCGGTGCTGCTCGATAACGGCATTACGGTTGAAACTGGCGGGCACGGCGACCGTACCTTTCACGGGCAGGACCTGATCGTCGTCAGTCCAGGCGTGCCGGTGGACGCGCCACCGATTGTGCAGGCCCGTTCTTTCGGCGTTCCGGTGATTGGCGAGATCGAATTGGCCGCTCAATTTCTGCCGGGGCCCGTTGTTGCCATCACCGGCTCCAACGGCAAGACTACGACCACGACCCTTACTGGGAAAATCCTGACTGGAGGAGGTTTCCCAACCCTGGTCGGGGGAAATATCGGAACTCCTGCAATATCGCTGGTGTCTTCGGCTAAACCAGATACTTTGATTGTGCTCGAGGTTTCCAGTTTTCAATTGGAAACCATCCAGACCTTCCGGCCCAAAGTAGCGGTAATTCTGAACATCACTCCTGACCATCTTGATCGTCATCGAACCTTCGAAACCTATGTAGATGCAAAGGCTCGGATCTTCGAGAACCAGCAGGCGGATGATTTTGCAGTGCTGAATGCTGACGATTCCAGTTGCGTACCGTTGGCGGCACGAACGAAAGCCCAGGTTCTCTGGTTCAGTCGAAAGAAAGAAGTGGACCATGGCACTTTCGTACGCGATGGAAGCATCTTCTTCCGCCCAGCCGATGGGGAGCGCAACCTCATGCTGGTATCTGAAATTCCATTGAAAGGTGCGCACAACGTCGAGAACGTTCTGGCAAGTATCTGCGCAAGCGCGCTCATGGGCTGCCCGCCTCAAGAGATTCGACAAGCGGTAAAAGATTTCAAGGCAGTCGAACACCGGTTGGAGTACGTGGCCACAATCCGAAATGTTGACTACTACAACGATTCCAAAGCCACCAATGTGGATGCCACCATCAAGGCGCTTGAATCTTTTCCGGCCAACATCCACATAATTCTGGGGGGCAAGGACAAAGGCAGTGACTATACCGTTCTCGCCGACGTGCTGAAACAGAGAGTGAAGCGTGTATACACCATTGGGGCTGCGGCCGAAAAGATTGAATCTCAGATAAAAAATGCCACCGAGATCGTTCGTGCCGAGACATTGGAAAGAGCGGTGCGGCGGGCTGCTGCCTTAGCCGAACCCGGGGACATTGTCCTGCTGGCTCCGGCGTGCGCCAGCTTCGACCAATTCGAGAACTATGAGCACCGTGGCCAGGTTTTCAAGGAAATCGTGCGCGCTGTGGCGGAACAGGCGAAAAATTCTTAGCCGCCGCTGCCCCGTGGCAGCATAGGAAGCAAAATCGAAAATCCACGCAGCGAACCAAGATCACCAACAGCGGTTACAAATGAAACCCTTTAAAATCTCTGCGGCTCTGTGTCTCTGTGGCAACCTCATAAATAATGGCGAAGCGTGTCAGTGTCGATCGCTGGCTGTTTACCATAACCCTACTTCTGGTATTTCTTGGACTGGTGATGGTATTCAGCGCTTCGGCGGTAATGGCGAAAGAGCGCTTTAATTCCCCCTACACGTTCGTAATTCGGCAGCTTGCGTGGGCCATTGCAGGCATCGCGGTGATGATAGCCGGCATGAAGATCGACTACCGCCGCTACAAGCATCCCGCCGTTGTGTTTTTGTTGCTTGGTTTCACCACATTGATGCTCATCGCGGTCTTCTTTCTGGATCGATCGCACAATACCCATCGCTGGTTTCACTGGGGTGCATTTTCGTTACAACCTTCCGAAGTCGCCAAACCTGTCCTGATCCTGTTCCTCGCCTATTTTCTTGAGAGCCGCACCCGATCAATGGCCGACTGGCGGAACACCCTGCTTCCGGCAATCGCGCCCACTGCGGTTTTTTTGGTCCTGATCGTGTTTCAACCTGACCTTGGTACGGCGATCGCCTGCGCCGGAATCACCGCCTGTGTTCTCTTTGTCGCCGGCCTGCAAGTGCGCTATTTTGGCTTCGCGGTGCTGGCTTCAATACTCCCTCTGTATTGGCTCATTTTTCACGTGACATACCGCCGCGATCGCATCCTTGCGTTCGTGAATCCCTACGCTGACCCGCAAGGCCGCGGCTTTCACATTATCCAGTCGCTGATCGCGGTTGCCACCGGAGGTCTTACTGGTTCGGGACTCATGGAAGGTAAACAGAAGCTCTTCTACTTACCCGAGCCGCACACTGACTTCATTTTTGCGGTAACTGCAGAGGAGTTGGGATTGGTAGGCTCCGCTATTGTGATCTTATTGTTCGCTATATTCCTTTGGCGCGGCATGCGCGCCGCCCTGCGCACTCATGACACCTTCGGGCGACTGCTCGCAGTGGGCATTACCAGCATGGTTGTTCTGCAGGCATTCATCAATATTAGTGTCGTGCTCGGGATGATGCCCACAAAAGGTATCCCGCTCCCGTTCATCTCTTATGGCGGCTCTTCCTTATTCGTGACCCTGGCCTGTGTAGGCGTACTTCTGAACATCACCAAGCAAGCCGAGTGATGGAACCGAAGGGTTAACTCTTCTTCTGCGCGTCGCGGTTTATAGTCACTTCATGCGCGTAATTCTGGCGGGCGGCGGTACGGGTGGCCACGTTATTCCGGCACTCGCCATCGCCCAAACGTTAAAACGCGACTATCTCGCCGAGGTATTGTTCATTGGTACCGCGCGTGGGATCGAAAACCGCCTTGTCCCAGCCGCCGGGTTCCCTCTGTGTCTCATTCGAGTGGGCGGTCTCAAGAACGTGTCGCTCGCGACGTGGTTCAAAACTGTATTGGACCTCCCGCGGGCAGTTTGGGATTCGTGGCGCATGCTCGTGGAATTCCATCCCGATGTAGTAATCGGTGTTGGCGGATACGCCTCCGGCCCGGCTATGTTCGCGGCTTCCCTCAGCGGTCTTCCGACGCTCGCATTCGAGCCCAACGTGGTTCCCGGATTTGCCAACCGCTTAGTTGCACCCATGGTCTCCGCCGCGGCAGTACACTTCCAGGAAACATGCCGTTATTTCCGCCGTTGCCGGGTTACTGGAGTCCCGGTGCGGCAGGCCTTTTTCGAAGTGCCTGACAACCAAAACAAGAATGGTCCGACAACTCTGCTGATTTTTGGCGGAAGCCAGGGCGCGCACTCAATCAATCAGGCGATGATCGAGTCCTTACCGCTATTGCGCGAGATGCTTACGAATTTGCGCGTCGTCCACCAGACCGGCGAGCGCGATTATAATGACGCGCAAGAGGCATACCAGCGTGCCGGGGTTTCCGCCGAGGTGTACCGGTTCATTGACGATATGCCCGCGGCGTTTGCCCGCGCTGATCTGCTAATCTGTCGCTCGGGCGCGAGTACGGTTGCGGAGGTGGCCGCGGCGGGTAAACCGGCAGTCTTCATCCCGTTCGCGCGCGCAGCCGACGATCATCAGCGAGTCAACGCCCAGGCGTTGGAACGTGCAGGCGCGGCGGTAATGCTGGAGGAATCGAATCTAACCAGTAAGCGACTGGTCGAACTACTCAGCTCGCTGTTGCAGGATGGTAAGCGGCTGAAGCAGATGGGAGCGGCAGCTCGCGGACTCGCGCACCCCCAGGCAGCGCGGGACATCGCAGCCATGGCAGCTCGGCTGGCGGCTTACGACACCTAAACTGGGGTCGGGCCGATCGCAGGGGTAATTTTGATGTTTCTTATAATCAGAGTCCATTCCGGCAAATTCCCGGCCAACGGTTGATTCATGTTCGCTAGAATTCAACGGATTCATTTCGTCGGTATCGGTGGCATCGGCATGAGCGGTATCGCCGAGGTTCTGCTCAACCTCGGCTACAGAATCTCCGGGTCGGATCTCAAGAATTCTCCCACTACGCAGCGTCTCGCCAGCCTGGGCGCCACAATCTTCGAGGGACACAGCCCGCAAAACGTAGCCGGTGCCGAAGTGGTCGTCATCAGTTCCGCCGTCACTCAGGAGAATCCCGAAGTCGTCGAAGCCCGCAGCCTGCACATCCCAGTCATACCCCGCGCAGAAATGCTCGCGGAGTTGATGCGACTCAAGTACGGCATCGCCATCGCGGGGATGCACGGCAAAACCACGACCACTTCCATGGTGGCCGCAATTATGGCAACTGGGGATCTCGATCCAACCGTCGTAGTCGGCGGCCGTGTGGATGCCATGGGTTCGAACGCCCGCCTCGGCAAGTCGCAATACCTGGTCGCAGAAGCCGACGAAAGCGATCGCTCATTCCTGAAGCTCTCGCCCATCCTTGCGGTGGTGACCAACATCGACCGTGAGCACATGGATTGCTACCGCAATATGCGGGACGTGAAACGCACTTTCCTCGAATTCATGGACCGCGTCCCCTTTTACGGCACAATCGTGCTGTGCAATGATGATGCGCTCCTGCGTCGTCTGATGCCGCAGGTGCGACGCAGGGTAATGACGTACGGCACCCGTCGCGGTTCCGATTTCCACATCAAACTCGCCCCATCAGAGCTAAACCCCGGCGAACATCGCCCTCTAAGCCGCTTCCGCGTGAACTATCGCGGGAGGGATCTCGGTGAGTTCACCTTGCACGTCCCCGGCACTCACAACGTGCTCAACGCAACCGCGGCAATCGCGGTCGGTGTGGGTCTCGACGTTGGCCTGGAACACATCCGCGCCGCCCTCGACGACTTCCGTGGGGTTGACCGCCGCTTTCAACTCCGTGGCACCAGCGCTGGAATCAGTGTTGTCGACGACTACGGCCATCACCCTACCGAAATCCGTGCCACCCTTGCCGCCGCAAAGCAATGTGGCTATCGCAAAATTCATGTCATTTTCCAACCGCACCGCTATAGCCGAACGCAAGAGCTGATGGACGATTTCGCCAAAGCCTTCCGTGATGCCGACTCGCTCCTCGTGCTCGACATCTATGCCGCGAGCGAGCAACCCATCGAGGGCGTAACCAGTAAGGCCCTGACAGAACGAATTCAAGAACTTGGAAACCGGCCAGTTCGCTATATCGAGTCCTTTGCGTCCGCCGTCGAAGCAGTAACGGACCTTGCCGAGGAAGGAGATATGATCCTGACCCTGGGGGCTGGCAACGTATATCACCTCTGTCCCATACTCCTGGAAAAGCTGCAAACCCGTGAGCCTGCCACTCCTTAGGGCTGAACTTCGGCTCCCGGTTTGCCGTATCTAGCTCTGATAACAAAATTAAAGGCCCTTCGTCTAAATCAGGGAAGCAGGAGCAGAGCATATGGCATCCGCAAAGGCATGGTATTGGGTGGCGGCAGGCGTTCTGGCCCTGGGCTTGAATAGTGAATATCAGAGTGGCCGGCTGGCATGGGCCCATCGCGCAGTAGACCGATCGATGGCACTAATGGAACGGGCCTCCGATAACGGTCTGCGGTACGTGGCCCTGGCTGAGATCATGCTGGGACATCGCCAAGCCGAGTTTGGCCCCGCACAAGTAGCCTTAGCGCGGGTACAGACCAAAGTAGCCTGCGCCCGAATGGCGCTAGCCCAGAGAGAGATCGAGAAGGCGCGGCCCCAGTTGGTGAAAGCCCGCTTCGAAAGCGAGAAGGCGCACCTCATTGCGGTAACCCGGAATCGCGTTGCATTAGTCACTTGTCCGCATCAGTCTGAGGTCAGGGTTCGCGTTCCCAGCATCACGGTAGATATCCCCGAGCCGCCAACGTTCGACTCCCCTGAGAGCGCCGAAGCGGACGCCGACGACACGTTCTAGGCGTTGCTTCTCCGCGTCCGCCGAGCTTTTTTTGTCCGGTGACTTGCCATCTGCACTTCTGTGCAAAACTATGCAAATTTTCTCTGTCTCATTTCGCGAAAAGAAGTTATAGTGTTTTCGCTCAGCGATTCCCTGACGACAACTACCTGAGTTGATGGCGCGGAAAAGTCCCACCATAACGCAGGATGAGTTGTATCCACCCGACGAGGAGTTCGCGCGCCAAGATATTGATGACGCGCGGCTGCTTGATCTGGACGTGGAACAGGAATCGCCATTCCTTCGCGCCCAGAAGCGCGTTTCTGTTCGCCGCGGTTCTCTCCCTAAAAAAGCTGCTATCCGCCTGAAATGGGCAGTGGCCGTCCTGACTGGACTCTTGGTGCTGGCGATCGCCGCAGGAACCGCCTATCGCTATGGCGAGCATTCGTGGCGTTTCCGTATTGAATCCAGCGACGACATCGAAATTACCGGCATTCATAGCGTCACTCATTCGCAGATCATGGAAGTCCTGGGTGGTGACATCGGCCGCAACATCTTTTTCGTCCCGCTAGCCCAGCGCAAGACACAACTGGAGCAGATTCCCTGGGTCGAATCTGCCAGCGTCATGCGATTCGTCCCCAACCGCCTCAAAGTGGAGATTCACGAACGCACCCCGGTAGCCTTTGCCCGCATCGGCCCGCGCATTTCGCTCATAGATGCGGGAGGGACTCTGATGGAACTGCCGTCCTCGAGCAAAAAGAAATACTCGTTTCCCGTCATCCTGGGGATGAATCCGGGGGAACCCCTGTCCACGCGAAACGCGCGCATGAAGATCTATAACGACCTGATTCACCAACTGGATTCGAGCGGAGCGCACTACTCGCAGGATCTCAGCGAGGTAGATCTTTCTGACGCGGACGATGTGAAGGTATCAATGGGCGACCCGGCAGGGACGGTGTTAGTCCACCTCGGCTCATCGAATTTCCTCGACCGTTACCAGATTTATGTGACGCACGTGCGCGAATGGCGCCAGCAGTTCGCCAAATTAGAGTCGGTGGATTTGCGCTACGACCGGCAGATCATCGTGAACCCCGACCTGCGCAGCGCCGTGAAGCCTGCGCCGCTCGCCTTTTCCGCGGCAAAGGCCGCTATCGCGGCCGGAGTTAAGCCTGCTGCACTCATAAGCCGCGAGACCGTGAGATCGAAGACGACGGTCCCGCCTCCCCCTACGAAACTCGTGGTTCAGCCGGCGCTCAGGTCCTACCCCAGGAGGAAGGCAGGAAAGTGGGTGCGCTCCAGGCATCACAAGAAAATTGCCGCCAGCAAAAATCCAACGTCAGTCGCAATTTCGAAGAACGTAGCGAAAAACACGCGGTCGGTTCCTATCCCTTCACCCGGTGTAGCAGCACCCGGTACTCCGTCAGCACAAAATTCAGTCGCTGCGACAGGTTCGATGTCGGCTAAGCCTGCTGACAAGAAAAAACCGAGTCCTGCGATAGCAAAGAGCAAAGACAAAGATCAGGAAAATCCATAGAACATGGCGAACCAGCAAGCCAGCTTCATGACCGCGATTGACGTAGGCAGCGCCAAGACCTGCATCCTCTTGGCCGAAGTAACCGACAACGGCCTTCGCTATCGTGGCCACGGTCTAACGGATTCTCGTGGTTCGCGCAAAGGCGTCATCGTGGACCTCGAAAAAGCGGCGTCGTCAATTCAAAGGGCCGTCGAGCAGGCCGAGGACGTCGCTGGCGCACCGATTGAGCACGCTTGGGTGGGAATCGCCGGCTCTCATGTGCGTGGCATTAATAGCCACGGAGGCATCAGCTTCGGCACTCGGACGCGTGAAATTACTCGCGATGAAATCCGCCTGGCGGTTGACAAGGCCCGCGCTATTCCCCTGCCCAACGATCGCGAGATCGTGCATCTGCTGCCGCAGGAATTCATCCTCGACGACCAGGCTGGGGTTCACGATCCCTTGGGCATGATGGCCACCCGCCTCGAAGTTCGAGTTCACATCATTACTGCGGCTTCGAGCGCCATGCAGAACGTCGTCACCGCCGTCAATCGCGCCGGAGTTCACGTGGACGACACCGTCTTCGAACCGCTGGGGTGTGCTGATTCCACCTTGCGCTCCGACGAGCGCGAAATGGGTGTCTGCCTTGCGGACCTCGGGGCGGGGTCCACCGATCTGATTGTGTTCCAGGAAGGTGCAGTATCTCATTCCGCCGTCATTCCCATCGGTGGCGACCACTTTACCAGTGACTTGTCGGTCGGCATGTGTACACCCGTCGCTGAGGCCGAAAAAATTAAGAAGCTTTACGGCAACGTGAGCGCGACGCTGATCCCGGAAGGCAATGAAGTAGAGGTTCCATCAGTGGGAGATCGTCCTTCGCGTCTGTTGTCGCAGCGATTCGTAGCCGAGATCCTGGAGCCCCGAGCCTGCGAGCTATTCGAGATGATGCGCGAAAATCTTCGCCACCATGGCATGCTCGAGCGCTGCGTTGGCGGGATCGTGCTCAGTGGAGGCGCTTCGCGCCTGCCCGGGATTCTCGACATTGCGGAATCGGTGCTGCGCCGCCCGGTACGACTGGCATGGCCTGTGCCCATGGCGAAGATGCCCTCGGTGTTGGCAGAACCGGAATTCGCCACTGTGCTGGGAATGGTTTCCTACGGGCACCGGGCTCGCACCGCGCGGGGCATGCAGGATGATGGGTGGAGTGGACGACTGAAAGCTCTGTTTGCAGATAAGGGCGCTTAAAGGGAAGGGCACGCCTTACGCCGTGCCGCAAAGAGGCTTTCCCATGAAGCGAAAACGATCGAAGCACCACAGAAACACAAGACCGAGGGAGTACAAAAATTCAACTATGGCGGCGGACATGAAAAATGAAAATGGCATTCGCATCAGTTTCAATGAAGACACTCGCAACGATGCCAAGATCAAGGTCATCGGAGTGGGTGGCGGCGGCAACAACGCGGTAAATCGCATGATTGATGCCGGTATGGAAGGCATCGAGTTCGTGGTGGCGAACACTGACTTGCAGGCTCTGCGCATGTCTCGTGCCGCTGCCAAAATTCAGCTCGGCGTCAAGCTCACCAATGGCTTGGGCGCGGGCGCCAATCCCGAAGTGGGCCGTAAGGCCGCTCTCGAGGATTCCGACAAAATTATCGAGGCCCTGGAAGGCGCCGACATGGTGTTCGTCACCGCGGGACTGGGCGGCGGCACCGGCACTGGCGCCGCTCCCATCATCGCTTCGCTGGCCAGCGAAATGGGCGCGTTAACCGTGGCTGTCGTGACCAAGCCCTTCGCCTTCGAAGGCAAACGCCGCATGCAGCAAGCCGAGCGTGGTATCTCCGAGTTAATGGACTCGGTGGACACCACGATCGTAATCCCTAACGAAAAACTATTGGCGGTCGCGCAGGATGCCGGATTCTTCGAATCATTCCGTGTGGCCGACGATATCCTTCGCCAGGGCGTTCAGGGCATCTCCGACATCATTACCATTCCCGGGATCATCAACCGCGACTTCGCTGACGTGAAAGCGATCATGGCCGGTATGGGCTACGCCGTGATGGGCACAGCTACGGCCAGCGGTACGCGGCGGGCCACTGAGGCAGCACAAAAGGCGATCGCATCGCCATTACTCGAAGCCGGAGCTATCGACGGTGCGCGCGGTATCCTCATCAATATCACCGGTTCGAGTTCCCTCAAGTTGGCCGAGGTACAGGAAGCTTGCAGCATCATCCAGACCGCGGCCCACGAGGATGCCAACATCATCTTCGGTGCCGTCCTCGACGACAAGATGAAAGACTCCGTGAAAATCACCGTGATTGCTACCGGCTTCAAGGACTCCGATATCCGTCGGCGCAATCAGGAAATGCAGGACACGCTCATCATGTCGCGCGAGCCCTCGAAATACCAGGACTCGGAATTCGAACCGGAGCCAGAACCAGTGCACGCCGCAGTTGCTGCCGGAGCATCGGTGGCACAGGCGGCAGGAGGCGGCGAAGTGATTCCGCTCAGTGCCGGACGTGGCATGGTCGCTAACTACGAAAAGAATGATCTCGACGTCCCGGCCTTCCTGCGGAAACGAGGGGAGGCGATCTGAGCGAACTCTGCTCTTAAAAGTACTGCGAAGGACACGAAGTTGCGCAAAGGAAGAAATCGACCTGCCATTTCCTTTGTGATCCTTTGTGTCCTTTAGTGGTTTCTCGTCACTTGGTTCTTCGGCTAGTCTTTATTTTTCCGGCCTTTCGCTGTCAGAGTGTCCCGTCTCTCGAATGCGATGATCCATCTCGTCCAGGGCGACCTGCCACATCTCAATCTCCAGTTCGAACTGATGCTTTAGAGGCGTGGTCGTATTCTGCACGAACGCCAGGTTACTCTGCATCTGGCCGAGAATGACGCGCATCCTCTGCACCTCTGATTTCAGGTCTGCGGACTGCCCGTCATGTGACTCTGGTTTGCCTTGGGGAGTCTCAACTGAGTACTTGTCCTGGGTCTGGGCGCTGGCCGATGTTATTGCGGCGAATAGCGCAAATAGAGAAATCAGAACAATTCGGCCTAACATGGTCCCTCCTGAACTCTTTGATAGGTATTCTAGGTTGGCATAATTCAGATTGCACGGGGAAGGCAGAACATTCAGCGAGTCGGGACCGCCGATTATTCGCCACCACTTACTTTTCCCTCCGGCTCACGTCTATATAGCGAAGTCAATTTAGGGAACGGGCCGGCGCGTTACGTCGTATTAGTCTTCAACCGCAGGACATCGCACGGAGGTGATATGAAACAGTCTTTGTTCTTCTGGTCCATAATGCTGATCTGCTGTTTCGTTCTAATCGGCGCCGCAGCCCCCGACTCGAATTCGGACACGCCGCAATACACCAAGGACAATCAGCTTGTGCGCCCGGATAATTATCGCAATTGGATTTATCTTTCCTCAGGCCTCAATATGAACTACAGCCCCATGGCAGGAGACCATGACATGTTTACCAACGTGTTCGTGCCTCAATCCGCCTACCAAGAATTCCTTAAATCAGGAAAATGGCCTGACAAGACCATGTTCGTGGTGGAGGAGCGGAGTGCCGCCAGCAAGGGATCGATCAACAAACAGGGCCATTTCCAGACCGATTTAATGGGTATCGGCGTGGAAGTTAAAGACGCCAAGTTCCCCGACAAATGGGCGTATTTCGCCTTCGGCGAATCCAACAAATCAGCCGAGGCCAATCCCAAGGCCGCATGCTGGCAGTGCCACGAGGACCACGCCGCCGTAGAACATAGCTTTGTGCAGTTCTATCCGACGCTAAAGCCGGTCGCCAAGAAACTCGGGACCTACAAACAGGCGGCCGAGAACCCGCAGTAAAGCACGGAACTAGCTTTGGCGACGACCAGGCCTTGGACATCAAGGCATAGGAAAGCGTTTGCACAAATATGGACGTATCTTTGAAGTAATCGCGCTGGTTACGAAAGTCGGAAGCTGCCTCCACAAATTCCCGCTAAGTTGATCGTGTACAAGCTAGTTAAATCAATTTCGATGGATCTTGCCGAAAATCCACTTTTCAGTTGCGTAGCCTACGTAACTCCCTTAATATCGGAAACATACAAAGAACTCCACCAGTGGCTACGTATCACTGGCAAGCTTCGTGCAGTCATAAATTGGGGACGTCTCCGGGGAAAAGGGCTAGATGTCGAAACAGGGCTGGTCGATCTTTCGCTTCGCTTTTATATTGCTTCTGGCGTTGCTGCTCAAAGAGAGCGGCATTGCCGCTAACGTTAACACCCGTTCTTTGACTTCCAGAAAGTCCAAGTCACAATCGGTCAATGAATCTCAGCGCGCACGCAGACGGATGAGCCGTCTGGCCCGCAAGCGCGCGCCACGTGCCCGGCTGGTTCGCACCACCCACCGCCGCCGTCATCGTTATTACGAACGCTTCTCCACCAGTTCATTCGCGCAAGATTTATCTGACGGTGACGCCACCGCCGGCGAAGATCCGGTTGTCCGCCAAGCCGCAGTAGATGCCCTCGGCAATATGAACGGCACCGTTGTCGCCATCGAGCCTACCAGTGGACGCATTCTAGCCATGGTGAATCAGAAATTGGCTCTCTCCAGTGGCGCGCAACCATGTTCCACCATCAAGCTTTCAGTTGCGCTGGCAGCCCTTAGTGAAGGTGTCATTGACAAGAACACCGAAATCGCACTCGGCCGCCGCAGCCGCATGAATCTTACCCGGGCGCTGGCCCACTCCAACAATGCGTATTTCGAAGCCTTGGGACGCCAATTAGGTTTCGACAAGGTCAGCTATTACGCGCACCAGTTTGGGCTCGGGGAGATGGCCGGATACAACATTGAAGGCGAACATCTCGGCACTTATCCGGACGCGGAGATTCCCACCAAACTCGGTGGCGTAGGGAAAATGTGTTCGTTCGGCGAGGGTGTTTCCATGACGCCGCTGGAACTGGGAGCTATGCTCTCAGCCATTGCCAACGGCGGAACACTTTACTACTTGCAGCATCCAACTTCCGCGGAAGAGGTCGCCAATTTCCAACCACGAGTGAAGCGGCATCTCGATATCGCTCCCTTGATTCCGGAAATTTCTGATGGCATGGCCGGCGCAGTTTTGTATGGCACGGCGCGAAGTGTGCGGATGAATTTTAGTGAGGAAGAGATTCTGGGAAAGACCGGGACCTGCTCGCGCGCCGGAACCCGGTACGGATGGTTTGCCTCTTACGCCAACACTGAAGTAGGCCGTATCGTAACCGTCGTGTTCCTGGAAGGCGGACGTCCTACTTACGGACCCAAAGCTGCCGAGATCGCGGGACATCTGTACCGCAATCTGTACGATCACAATTTCTTCATCGTACGTCCCACCATGCCGACCGACAACGCAGGCGTCGAGAAGGTGGGAGTGGCGCAGTAGTTCAAGCTGTCGCTTCTGGCTTCTAACTTCTAACTAAGGCCTCTCGCGAGGCCTTTTGTATTTGCAATACCCTACCTGGAAGATCAATTACCCCAAACTGTAGTTACTAAGGTAACGATGTAATGAAGGCTTCGAGGGCGTAAAAGCTACCTTGGTCGGTATCTCAAAGGTCTTCCTAAACTCGCGTAATTATGCGCTGTTCTTGGCGGTTGGACTGCAATGGTAAAGGGCAGTTCCTCCCCCTGGTACGGCTCTTCCCCTGCAGCGTTTGAAAAGGAGAGCGCCATGCAAGCGAGCGATTTCGCACCGCTACACAATGCCTCCGCCGAAGCTGTAATGACTGGGGACCAGCCAGAACGGCGTTGGAAAAAGCGCACTCTAGTCCGTCTTCCAGTCTGGATTCAACTTCAACCCAGCGATCCTCATCGTCACATGGGAATGGTACGAGACATGAACCGCAAGGGCATTTTCTTTTATTCGGACTTTGGATCCACTCCCGGCGATCAATTGGAGTTCGTGCTCAGATTTCCGGCCTGGACAAACAACGCCCCCATTTCTTGCAAGGGCAAGGTGGTGCGTGTCCAGAAAGCTCCCGTCGGGGCGGTGTACGGGGTGGCCGTCAGCTTGAAGCGCTTCCGCGTACTCAAATAAGCCGGAACAACCCCTGTGCCAATAGCTCATTAGACAGGACTAAATCCACTCTGCGGTTCAACTGCCGCCCCGCGGCACTCGAATTCCGAAGCTACCGGTTGAGTCATTCCGCACCCTTGCGACGTGGCGGTGCGACGAAGACAATTTTTTCGCCAAGCCGCGCGGTTGCGGGTGACGATGACACGAATTTGGGCTAAGCTCTGTTCATGGCCGAACCAAAAGAAAACCAACTCGTCAAATGGATTATTGCAGTTGCCTTAATCGCTCTTGCCGCATGGATGTATTTGCGGAGATAGCTGATACTGCAAGTTCCTCAAAATTGGGCGAATTTCATTTTCTAACCCCTTGAGAACAACCCCGTTGCGCATAAAGCATCTCAGTCGCCGGAGGTGCAATGATGAACCAAGATGATCCTATCAGTGTGCTTGAGACCTTAATTGAAACCTGCCGGGATGGGGAAAAGGGATACAAAGACGCGGCCGAGCACGTCAAACGGCCCGACTTAAAGGCCTTCTTTGCGGAACAAAGCGTCGAACGCGGCCGTTTTGCCCGGGAATTGGAGGCTGAGTTGGCGCGCCTCGGCAAGCCCGGCAAAAAGGAATCGGGATCGGTTGCTGGCGCAATGCATAGAGCCTGGATCGACACTAAAGCGAATCTTGGAGGCGGCGACCACACTATTCTGGAATCGGTTGAACAGGGCGAGGACAGCGCCAAGGAAGCCTATGAGAAAGCCCTGGACGCCTCGCTACCATCCGAGGTGCAAATGATCGTCCGTCGCCAGGTAGAAGGCATCCGCAGAGCGCATGACAAAGTTAAGTCAATGAGGGACACTTTGGCTGCATAGATGAACATCGTTATTCCGTAGAGGGAGTGGCCTTGCCCGGCGGGGCTCCTCTCTTTCTCTTAATTGGTGGCACTCTTCGAGGCTCTTCCCTCCGACCTCGGTACGTCTCACAGGTATACTCGTATACTCTCCAGCAAGGTGGGGACCGTGTCAGACACAAAGACTGTTCTCTTCGCTTGTGTT
>Ga0209577_10000325_pt1 | contig 48330 bp, 34 predicted proteins | sample GraSoiAngelo_109_FD_185874 | JGI IMG/M metagenome (GOLD analysis project Ga0209577, IMG submission 185874) | Grasslands soil microbial communities from the Angelo Coastal Reserve, California, USA - 14_0903_12_20cm (SPAdes) (version 2) | ecosystem: Environmental > Terrestrial > Soil > Grasslands... | reverse complement strand
GGGCCTGTTCTGCCGTGCTCGCAGAGTGGCGCAGGTGCTCGTCGCAGAGGAGGTCGTAGAGCACGTCGCGGACTGCGGCGTCGTCGTCAACGATAAGAAAGGCGGCCATCGCTTCAGCTCTTCATCCGAAATTTTCGCGCGTGAACCCGCGCACAGTACACTACATCTGTACGACCTAACTCCCGACGCGAATTGGTGTGACATTTCAGTGCGAGAGGCCGCGGGGCGGCCAGATACTAACACAACCCGCGGGCGTTTGATATCAATTCTTCCGCACGCGCTACCGGCAGGCGGATCGTCGCATTCGACGGCGGGGCGTTCTGACTGAAACAGCCCGGCGACGCTGAGGGCCGCCGGGCTGTTCTGGCTGTTGAGGACAGTATGGTCGCGCGCCTTACCTGTTCGGCGCGCTCGCGCGGATCGTGACCTCCGAGCCGCGCGTCAGGTTGAGGTCGTTGCGCCCCTGCGCGTAAACCGAGCCTGCGCCCGCGCCCGCGCCGAGGATGGCCCCGATGGCCGCGCCCTTGCCGCCGCCCGCAATCGCACCGATGATCGCGCCGACCGCCGTGCCGATGGCGGCGCGCTCTTCGGTCGTCTTGGTCTGGTTCTGGTCGCGCACCGTGCCCTCGTTGTCCACCTGGACGATGTCGCCGTTGGCGGCGCGCACGCTGTCAATGAACCCGGCGAACTGGTAGGTGCGACCGTCCGCCATGCGTATGTCGTCGAAGTTGAGCGACATCTCAGAGCGCCCCGTGACGCGCCCGCTGCGCGTGATGTTCGCCACGTGGCCCTCGATGACCGCGCCCTGGAACTGCGAGGGCGAGTTCACGGTCATCGTGAAGCGGTCGCCGGTGTTGGCGCTCTGGGTCGTCAGGTCTGTGTCGAGCGTGGCGTTGAGCGTAGTACCGTCGGGCACGATGAACGTGCCGTTCGGGTTCGCCGCCGCCGATCCGGCCTGGCCGTAAGACGGCGAGCCTGTGTAGATGTTCCACTGCGCCGCGTCCGAAGTGCGGTCGTAAACGTTCTGCACGACGACCGGGTTCTGGCCGAGCTGGCTGTTCCAGATTTGGCGCGTCACGCGCAGGCGCTGGCCGTTCTCAATCGGCTCGAACGTCACGCTGAAGTCCGTCTCGCGCTGGCCCGTCGAGCGGACGGTCAACTGGTCGCCGTTGAGCTGCGCCACAACGCGCGAGGAGCTGCCGTTCGGGAGCTGCTCGCTGCGCTCGACGCCGGTGGCCTCGAACGTCGTCTGCGGCGCGCGCGACGAGGCGATGGTCACGCTGTTGCCGTTGCGCTCGATGGCGATCATGTCCGGCGCTTCGAGGCGGCGCATGACCTGGTCGTGCACGCGCTGGCGGTCGCTGTAAGGCAGGGTGCGCGTGGCGCGGTCGGTCACAGCGCCCGCGTTGTCGCTCAGCGACGGGTCGAGGCGGTAGGTTCCGGTCAGGCGACCGTTGACGCCGTAGCCGTTGCGGCGGTCATTATTGTAACCACGGTCGTTATTGTATCCGCCCGTCCCGAAGACGTTGCCGCCCGCGGTCGTGCCGGCGTTCGGGAGCGAGTTCACATCCCAGTTCCAGGCGACGTTGTAGGCCGAGGCGAGCTGGTTCAGGTCGCCTTTGAGCGCAGACCAGTCGTTCACGGCGCGGTAGCCGGGCGAGCGGCGGCGCATGAAGTCGTCAATGTAGGTCGCCTGCCGGAGGACGCTCTCAACGTCCGCAGAGACGGAGCGGCGCGCGTCGAAGCGCGAGCGCAGTTGCGCGGTCGCGGCGGCGAAGTCTGTGACGAACTGGTTGATGTTGTCCCCGGCGCGCGTGTTGTCGTAGCCGCCGCGGGTTGACGCGTTGCCGAGGTCGCTGCGGAAGCGATCCGACTCAAACGCGATGCGCCGCAGCAGCGCGTCGAGCTGCGCGTCGCTCACGCGGTAGGTCTGGCCCGTCGTCGCCGACGGATAGCCGTACTCTTGCGTGCCGTAAGTCGAGCCGGTCTGGCTCCAATCCCACGTAATGTTGTAGGCGCGGGCGAGCGCGTCGAGGTCTGAGCGCACGAGCGACCAGTCGCTCTGCACGCGCGCGCCCATCCGGTTGTTGACCAGGAAGCCGTTAACGAGCGAAGCCTGCTGCAACACGTTCTGCACGTCGGCGGCCACCGCCGCGCGGCGGTCGAAACGGTCGCGCAACTGGGCGACTGCGTCCCGTAGATTCTGCGTGTAGTTGCCGATGTCGCCCGCGTTCGAGGTGTTGTAGCGGCCACGATTGAGCGCGTCGTTGAGGCTGCTCTGAAAATTATTCGACGACGTTTCGACGCGGCGGATGAGTTCGCCCGCCTGCCGTTCGTCCGTGCGGTAAGTGCGCTGCGCCCGCGCCGTCGTCAGGCCGATGCCGACGAGCGCGAAGACGAGCGCCAGCGAGATCGTCTGTCTGATTCTGTTCATCGCTTTTCCCTCCAGCTTTGTTTCCACCATGATGTTATTAGAACTTCGGCGGCGGCCCCTGAAGAAAGCCGCCCCTCCTCACTCCGCAAAATGTACGGGGAGATGCGCTTTGAACTCGTAGAGACATACGCTCGAAGCAAAGGCTTCATCTACGTCAAAGCAAGCACTGTGCCCCGCATGCCGCGTCCCGTCAAACTGAATTCATGGCCGGGGAAGCTCATGGGAGGCGAACCTGTTAATGGGATTCGGCGAAGTTTAAGCCGGGTTGTCGCTTATCGAGCCGGAACACTACATACATCTCATCGGCGTTGACCGCATGAATGTATGAAACCCAACCCGGATGTTCGGCTAACGTACAATCGCGAAGACGGCCCCGGTCTTTGATTTTCGGCGGCTAAGACGACTCGGCGCGTGCCGTGTTATGCTTGGAAGCGAACGGAGGACTCCGCCGCATGGACAGAAAAGAAGCGAAGACCGTCGTCCACTCGGCGGGCGACGGCCTCTTCATCGGCATCACGCCGAGCGGCCATGCGCAGGTGCTTGAGACCGACTCGGCGCGCGTGAGCGCCGCCACGCCGATGGAGCTTCTGCTCGTCGCCTTGGGAAGCTGCACGGCGGTTGACGTGATTACGATCCTGCGGAAGAAGCGCGAGCGCGTGACCGCCTACCGCGTCGAGGTGCGCGGCGAGCGGCGCGACGAGCACCCTCGTGCCTACACGCGCATGGAATTGCGCCACATCGTCCGCGGCCACAACGTCTCGGAGAAGGCCGTTGCCTCCGCGATTGAATTGTCGGTGACGAAGTATTGCAGCGTCGCCGCGACGCTCAGGCCCGGCGTCGAGATCGCGACGAGCTACGAGATCGTCGAGGAGTCGGAGTAGCCGAAAGACACGAATGCGACCCCGGAGTCATGGTCGGTTCCGTTCGGGGCGACGCGCCCGGCGTGGCCGCAGCGATTTTCGTCACGGTTTGAAAATGGCAACCTTCACACAACAAGCTCTCGTCTGCTTCGCGGCGCTTCTGCTCGCGCTCTCGTGCGCGCGCGTTGACACCTCGCGGCCCGCGAACACCGCGACCGATGCGCCTTCAGCGCCGCCCGACGCGCCGTCCGACGCGCCGGAAACCTACACCCTCTCGCCCGAAGACCAGACCGACGAAGCGCTCGCCGCCGCCCGCCGCTCGGACGCCGAAGGACGGGGCGCGTCCGGCCAGCTCCCGCAGTTCACGCCGCAGGAGCACATGCGCCGCGCCGCAATCTACCAGGCCAACCGCGCCTTCGAAGAGGCACGCGCGCACTGGCGCGCGCTCATCGAGCGCTACCCGGTAGACCCGAACGTCCCCGCCGCATTCTTCGGCATCGGGCGCACGCTCTTCCAGGAGCGGCGCTACGAGGAAGCGCTGCCGGTCTTCCAGAAGCTCGGCGACACGTACCAGAATGCGCCCGCGGGCCGCGACGGCTTCTACTATGTCGCCGCGACACTGCTGCGTCTGAATCGCCCCGGCGACGCCGCCGCGCGCTACGCCGAGTACATCCAGCGCTTCCCCAACGGCGAGCGCATAGACAACGCCTATCTCAACATCATTGACTCGCTGCGCGAGGCCGGACGCTCTGACGACGCGCTCCCCTGGGTCGAGCGCACGCGCACGCGTTTCAAAGGGACGGCGACTGAAACGAACGCGGTCTTCGCGCGCCTGCGCCTCGACGTTGCGCGCGGCGACTGGCCCTCGGCCTTCTCGACGAGCGACGAACTGAGCCACATGAGCTTCACGCGCGCCGTGAACACGAGCGCGGCGGAGGTCGCCTACCTGCGCGCCTTCAGCCTTGAGAAGTCCGGGCAGAAGGAGCAGGCGATTAAAGCCTACGAGGGGATCGGCGACGGCGCAGGCTCTTACTCCGGCTGGCGCGCAACCGAGCGTCTGAAAGAGTTGGGCGGGGCGGCGAAGGCAGCCGCACTGGCGCGCGAGGCGCGGGTCGCAGCGGATGTCAGGCGCGCGGCTTCCGACTTCCCCGCGCCTTTCCGCGACTCAGTCCTGCGCGCGTCGAAGCAGTTAAAGATAGACCCGCGCTTCGTGCTCTCGATCATGCGGCAGGAGAGCGGCTTCAACCCGCGCGCCAAGTCGGGGGCGGGCGCGCGCGGCCTTCTCCAGATGACGCCCGACATGGCCGCCAAGTACGCGCCGCTCGCGGGCCTCGCAAGCGTCAGCGAGGAAGACCTCTTCCGACCGGACACAAACGTCCTCGTCGGGAGCGCCTACCTCTCCGAGTTATTTAAGATGTTCCCCGACCTGCCCGAAGCGGTCGCTGCCTCCTACAACGGCGGCGAGGACAACGTTGCGCGCTGGGTCGTCCGCGCCGTACACAAAGACCCCGGTATCTTTACCGCCGAGGTCGGCTTCAACGAGACCAAAGACTACGTCAACAAGGTGATGTCGAACTACCGCGCCTACAAAATTCTCTACACCGATGGTCTCAAGCCACGAAGGTAAGGCAAAAGGCAAAAGAGAAGAGGGCGGGCGCGTCGTCTCTCATCGTCGGCGGTTGATGAGAGCGGTGCTGCTCGCCGTCCACTTCTTCTACTTTTGTTTTTGCCTTTGCTTTTGCCTTCTTCACGGCTCAGGACAATAACCCGGCCCATCGAAACCGCGCGCGCGCTCGCGGCGTTGGAGCGCGCCGTCGTCGCGCCAGGGGCGCGGGAGCACGCCGAGGCGTATGAGCGCGTCGCGGTACTCGTAGCGGACTGTGAACTCCGCCGCCGGGCTGCGTTCGAGGTTCATGTGAATCCACTCGACATCGTTCTCGACCGGGCGACCGATGCCGGTCGCGGCGTACTCGTCGTCGCGTCGCGGCGTGGCCGCGGTCGCACCCCTGCCCGCACTCCTCGACTTGTCGGCACTGCTCTCCGGCGCTCGACTCTCCTTCGGCTCTTCGGAACGGCTCTGCGGCCTGTACGGGCCGTCGTTGTAAGGCGGCGGCGTGACGGGGTAAGGGTGTGGACTTGACTCGCGGTAGAAGACCGCGGTGATGACGCCGAGGTCTGAGGCGCGACCGAGCCGTGCGGCGTAGGAGTCGCGCTCGCTCGTGAAGTAGAAGCGGCGCGCGCGCTGCGAACTCATCTGCCAGCCGTTGATGCGTATCGTGCCGTATGGCTCGATGACCCACTTGCTCGCCTCCCACGCGGAAGTGTGACGCGCGTCAATCGTGTTCAGCCCGTCAACCGAGAGCGCCACGGCCACACGCACGGGCAGGGGGTTGCGCACGAGCAGTTCGTACTCCTCGCCCTCCCGCGCTTCGACGTAGCCGCGCCCGCGCCCGTAAAGCACTTCGAGCGGGCTTCCCCCCACGAGCACTTCCAGATCGAACCCGCCGTAGCGCGGCGTGACGACGCGTCCGTCCTGCGCGCCACCCGCTGCGCCCCCGCCGCGCGCCAGCGCGCTCGTCTCCCTCATCCCAGGCAACAAAGCTGCGAAGAGCGACAAGGTCAAACCGAAAACAAAAACCGTCCGCGTCCTGTTCATATCATCTCCTCCTGCCGATAGACTCCGGCACTCGGAGGAACGGGCGAAGAGCCGTTATCTTGCAAATGCGCTTATGACAGTCGTTTTTCGGAGTCAGTGAGCCGGCGTGCGAAGACGAGCAGCGTGAGCGTGGTGGTGACGGCGGCGGAGAGGAGGCAGTAGGCGCAGAAGGCGTGGATGCGGAAGGCTTGGAGGTAGAAGAACCAGAGCGTTGCGAGGAACATGACCGCGACGAGCGGCGCGAGCAGGCGGCGCGCTCCCCCGTAGCCGAAGGCCGCGAGCGTCGCGAGACTGAAGACCGCGAAGTAGGCGAGCGCACCGACGGCGGCGACGGGGATGCCGGCGGCGAGAGTGGCGTAGCTACTCTGGAGCACCTCGTCGCAGCCCGACACGATCATGCAGCGGACGCTACGGCCCGTCATGTGCTCGACCGTCAGGTAGGCCGCGTCCGTCAAACCGACGAGGGCGACGAGCGCCGTCGCCGCGTCCCACCAAAGTCCGCGCGGGCGCGCGCCACTCTTCTCGAAGGCTTCAGTGCTCATGCGTGAATCCCGCCTCGGCCTCACTTGCCCGCCGGGCTGAGCGCGGCGTCAATCTCACGGCGTATGTCCTGCTCGGACGGCAGCTTCCCAGGCATCAGCTCGCGCCCGTTGATGAAAATGGTGGGCGTGCCCCTGACGTTGAGCGAGATGCCGCGCTCGTAGTCCGCCTTAATCCGGTCGGCCAAGTCCTGCCGATCCAGGTCGGCCCTGAACCTCTGCACGTCGAGGCCGAGCCGCGCGGCGTAGGAGGCGAAGAGGTCGCGCGGCTCCGGCGCGTCAACCCAGTCCTTCTGGTTGTCGTAGAGTAGGTCGTGCATCTCCCAGAATTTCCCCTGCGCGCCCGCGGCCTCGGCGGCGCGCGCGGCGATGAAGGCGTACTTGTGCATCGAGAGCGGGAAGTTGCGGAAGACCCAGCGGACGCGCTCGCCGTAGTCCCTGCTGATGCTCCTCAAGCCGGGGTCGAGTCCGCCGCAGGCCGGGCACTGGAAGTCGCTGAACTCTTCGAGCGTGACCGCCGCCTTCTCGCCGCCACGCGCGTGCGGGTTCGGCGCGCCCGCCGTCGGCGTCCTCTGCGGCGCGCTCGCGCTTGACAGCAACGTGTTCTGCGTCGGCTGCTGCGTGGGCGTGTTCGCGTTGTTCGGGCGCGACATCAGCGCGATGACGACGACGACGACGGCGAGTACGACGCCGATGATGACGAAGGGGGCGTAACGTTTTGCTCCCTCGGGGTTGGAACTCATTCGACTAAGCACCGTCCGGGTAAGATTTCTGAAGTACAAGAGCGAGCCGGGTTCGGCGGCGCGCGCACTCAAGGCCCTGAGCCGAGCCTCGCCTCGAACGCGCCGCGCGCCCGACGACGGGCACATGGTAACACCTGCGATTCGCCCAGACGAAGCGGCGGCGGCGACTTTCCCGGCCCCGGTTTCGCTCGCGCCCGAACTTAGAAAAAAAGCATATTTGTGTTAACGTTTGCGAACCCGCGGCCCCCAACTTCGCTTTTTATCCCGGCGAGCGCCGATTCGACAAATCTTTAAGGACAGGGGAAACGAATGAGCCAGAGCGAGGCAGCAACCACGAGCTTGGCCGACAGCCCGGCCTCCATCTACGAACGCTTCACGAAACTCTACGACCTGATGTTCAGGTTCAACGGCTACGGTCGCTCGCTCGAACACTACCTGCGCGAGACGCCTCTGCCCCTGCCCGCGGGCGCGCGCATACTCGACGCGGGCTGCGGCACGGGGCTGCTCACGCTCGCCCTTTTGAGAGTCCTCCGAAGGCCCGCCGAGATAACCGCCGTTGACCTTTCGGGCCGCTCGCTCCAGACCGCGCGCCGCGCCGTCCGCAAGCTCGGCACAGACCCGCGCCAACGCGTTGCCTTCGTCCGGGCGAACGCCCTCTCGCTCCCCTTCCCCGACGACTCGTTCAACCTCGTCGTGACGAGCGGCGTGCTCGAATACCTTCCCTTGCGCGAGGGCTTGGGCGAGCTTGCGCGCGTGCTCGCGCCCGGCGGCCACCTCCTCTTCCTGCCAATCCGGCCTTCGCCCGCGACGCGGCTCCTCGAAATCATGTTTCGCTTCAAGGCGCACCCACCGCGCGATGTTGCCGACGCAACCGAACGCCTCTTCAGCGTCGTCGAGCACTACAGCTTCCCGCCGCTCGAACCCATCGGCTGGACGAAGAGTGTGGTGCTGGCACAAAAGCCGTAAAAGCCGTTTGGTGCTATTGACTGATGCTCACATAAACCCATGCATTCATACCCGACCTCAATCGGGCGAGCACGCGTTTATAACCGGCAGGCTCGTATGCGTCGGCCTGTTCAAGCTCCTTCTTCGTCACCGTGAACACCGTGCCTTCTACGAGGTCTGACGTGTTGCCGGTGAATTGAATGTTACGGTGATGCTCGGTGCCACTTGCGGCCACAAAGTTTTGATCCTGTATCCGAATCATCGTCAGGCTATATCCGACCAGAACATCCGGCTTGCCTTCAAATCTTCGACCAAACGTAGCGAGTTGAACCGCCTCCGCCTGCAAAGTTCCATATGAAAACAGATTCTCCGTCTCTTTTTCTTCAAGGCTCATATTCCCTCTCGACTTACCGCCCAACGCACATTAATTGTTCACGCTTTACGATTCACGGCTTTTCCGTCAACGCCTTTATTATTTCGCGCGCGGCCGTGGGGATGATGTCGCGCTCTTTGGCGAAGTCCGTGGTGAAGGTGACGAGGACGATGCGTTGGCCGCCGGGCAACTCGATGTAGGCGGCGTCGTGGCGCGTCGTGTCCGTCCAGCCGGCCTTCGACCAGAGGCGCGTGCCCGGCTCAAGCGCCAGCCCCGTGAAGTTGTGCGCCTGGTCGTCCGGGTCTTTGCTCGCGCCTGAGAAGTCGCGCTTCAGAAGCTCCAACATCTTCGCGCTGCGCGCAGGCGTGACCGCGCGGCCCGTGGCGATCTCGGCGAGCAGGCGGGCCGTGGCGTCAGTCGTTAGCCGGTTGCGATTCTCGAAGTGCGGCCCGTAGAACTGCCGCTCGCGCCCGTATGGCCCCTCGCACCAAGGCTTCTGGTTGACGTTGATGCCGGTGTAGCCGAGCGAGGCGAAGTAGCGGTTGACGGCGTTGCGCCGCTCGGCCCACTGCCTCAACTCGTCCGGCGGCAGCTCCGCGCCGTTCGACACGCCCGTCAGCGCGTCGAGGATGAAGTGGGCCGGGTCGTTCAGAGACTCGACGATCATGTCACGGAGCGCGCGGTCAACCTCCTCGGTCTCCTTCAGACGCCCGTCCTCCATCCAACGGTGCGCGGCGACGAGGTAGAAGAGTTTGACGACGCTCGCCGGGTAGATCGGCTCCGCGCCGCGGAAGCTCGCCTGCTCCGTGCGGCGCGGGTCGGTCAGGTCAACGAGCGTGATGGCGAGGTTCTTCTCCGCGAGGCCCTTTCCACGGAAGCGTTCGAGCGCCGCGCGCGCCGCGTCGTCCACGATCTTTTGCAGGCGCGGCGACGCTGCGGGCTGACTCGCCTGCGCGGGCTGCTTCCTCCCGTTTTGCGTCTGCCCTCTTGTCGAGAAAGTTGCCGCCAGCAACAACACTCCGAGCGCCGAGTAGAAAAAGAGTCGCCTCATCTTTTGAGTTGCCTCACTTCAGGTATTTGATGACGAGATTGAAAAAGGCCGTGATGACCAAAGAGTTCGAGAGGTCAATGAAGAACGCGCCGACGACCGGCACGACGAGGAAGCTGCGCGGGGCCGACTGGTAGCGCGCTGTCAGCGCCTCCATGTTGGCGACCGCGTTGGCCGTCGTGCCGAGTCCGAAGCCGACGTGCCCGCTCGCCGTCACTGCCGCCTCGTAGTCGCGCCCCATCAGAGGGAACGTGACGAGCACTGCGTAGGCGACCATGACGACGACCTGCACCGAAAGTATGATGAGCATCGGCAGGGCGAGGCCCGCCAGCCTCCAAAGTTCCAGACTCATCAACGCGATGACGAGGAATAGCGCGAGCGCGATCCCGCCGAGCGCCTCGACGGCGCGCGCGTTCAACTTCAACCAGCCCGTGCGCTCGTCCAAGTTCCGCACGATGGCGGCAAGCACCATCGCGCCGATGTAGTCGGGCAGCACGACGCCCGTCTGCCCGATCCACTTGCTCAAGAGCGCGCCCGCGCCCATCAACGCGAGGATGAGCAGAAGGTTGTGGAGCAGCACCGGCCCCGTCAGCGCGTGCGCGTCAGCCGTCTTCTCGTCTTCCCCCTTCGCCTCGCACTCCTCGCCCGCGGCGACGGTCGGGCTGAGCGCCCAGAACTCTTCCTCCGCCGCGACAGTCATGTGCCCTGCCTCGTGCGCCATCGCGAGTTTGCGTCGGCGTATGAGCCACGTGGCGACGGGGTTGCCGACGAGGCAGGCAACGAAGATGCCGAAGACCGCCGCCGCGATGATCGGTGCGCCCGCGCCCGCCACTCCGTACTCCTCGAACTTCGCGGCCCATCCCAATCCGGTCGAGGGCCCGCCCGTCAGCGTCAGCGCGCCGCAGATGATGCCGAGCAGCGCGGGCGCTCCGAGCGCGACGGCCAGAAATATGCCGACGACGTTCTGCACGACGGCGGTCGCCGTGGCGATGAGCCAGAAGAAGGCTGTGCGCCAGCCGCCCTCGCGCAGAAGCGAAAGTGTCGCGCTCAGGCCGATGGTCGTGAAGAAGGCCGTTTGCAGCGGCGCGCGCAAGCTGGTGTCAACGGCGACGCCGAGCGTGCCCCGCGCACGCAACGCGAGCACGACGAAGGCGAACAGCAGCCCGCCGATGGCCGCCGCCGGGATGCTCGAACGCGCGAACAGAGAGACGCGGCGCTGAATGAAGCTGCCGACGAAGAGGAAGAGGGCCGCCAGCGCGAGCGTCAGGATGAGGTCGAACCTGACGGTGCGAAGCCCTTCGACGACGGTTGTCTCCAAGTCGCTATTACCTCTTCAAACGGCGAAAGCAGATCACCACAAACACGCGGATTTAGCCCGCTTCGCGGGCTGATACAAGTTAAGCTCTTACTGTTTTGCCGCCTCGTAAACGACGCGCCCGTCCATGATGGTCGTCCGCACGCGCACCTTCTCGATCTCGACCGGGTCAATCTTGAAGATGTCTTCGGAGAGAATCACGAGGTCGGCGAGCTTGCCGGGCGTGATCGTGCCCTTCGAGTTTTCGGCGAACTCGGCGTAGGCCGAGCCGACGGTGTAGGCGCGCACGGCCTCCTCGACCGTAATCTTCTGTTCGGGAACCCAGCCGCCGGGGTTCTTGTCGTCGAGCGTGCGGCGCGTCGTGGCGGCGTAGATGCCGAGGACGGGGTCGAGAGGGGCGACCGTCCAGTCGGAGCCGAAGGCGAGGACGGCCCCCGTGTCGAGCAGGGAGCGGAAGGCGTAAGTCGTCTTCGCCCGCTCGTGGCCGATGCGTTTTTCGGCCCAGCGACCGTCGTCAATGCAGTGGTAGGGCTGCATCGAGGCGACGATGTGGTCGCGACCGAAGCGCGCGATGTCCTGCGGTCGGAGGTGCTGCGCGTGCTCGATGCGGAAGCGCCGGTCGCGCTCGCCGTGCTCCCGCGCGACCTGCTCGTAGATGGAGAGGATAGTGTCGTTTGCCTTGTCGCCGATGGCGTGAATCATCACCTGAAGGCCCGCGGCGTCCGCGGCCTCGACGCGCTTGAGCATCACGCCTTCGGGGAACATCTCGTCCGCCGGTAGCCCTCGCGTCGTCGGCGCGTCGTTGTAAGGCTCGAAGAAGAGCGCGGTGGTCGAGCCGAGGCTGCCGTCGCTGAAGCCCTTGAGCGCGCCGATGCGCAGCATATCGCCGCCGAACGCGCGCAGGATGCCGACGCGACCGAGCCGTTCCCAGTCGGGCAGCGGCGACGCCCCGTAGATGCGCGTCTTCAACTCGCCGCGGTCGAGCAGAGCCTGATAGACGCCCACGTCGTTGCCGGCGGACATGTCCTGTACGCTCGTGACGCCGTGACTCGCCGCGTGGCCGGTCGCGGCGCGCGCGGCCTCAAGCTTCTCGTCGAAGCTGGGTTCGGGGAAAACTTTCCAGACGAAGCTCTGCGCGGCGTCCTTGAGCGGGTCGGGCGTGTCGCGCGTGACTCCGGCCAGCTCAAGCGCGTAGCTGTTGGCAAGCGCCATGTGGCCGTCGAGGCGGTTGACGAAGACGGCGCGGTCGGGCGTGAACGCGTCAATCAACTCTTTCGCCGGCAGCGGCGCACTTCCGTTAACGTTGGGCCAGCGCTCGTGATCCCAGTCGCCACCCGTGACCCAGCGCCCCTTCGGGAGTTTTTCGGCGAAGCGGCGGATGCGCTCGGCGAACTCCTGCGGCGTCGCGGCGTCGCGGAGGTCAACGCTCGAAAGCTGGAAGCCGCCCGACAGGAAGTGCACATGCGAGTCGTTGAAGCCGGGCAGGACGAGCGCGCCTCTGGCGTCAACGACGCGAGTGTGCGCGCCCGCGAGTCGCCGTATCTCCTCGTTCGTGCCGACGGCGGCAATGCGGTTGCCGAAGACGGCGACGGCCTCTGCCACGGGGCGGCGCGCGTCCATCGTGCGGACGTTGGCGTTGACGACGACGAGGTCGGCCTCAAACTTTTGTGCGTCGTTCGGCTGTGGGAAGAAGGCTGACATGAGACACGCGAGAAGGACGGAGGCAAGAGATGCTCTCATCTTCGGAAGTTTTCCTGCTCTGTTTTTATTTAGGGGTAACGCTCCCGGCTTGCAAGCACGGATGATACTCTGAATGGCGAGATTATCAACCCAAAATGTCCGCCCGGACGGTGCCGTCGCGGCGGCGCGCGGGCGGTTGTTGACGGCAGGCATCCGTAGGCGGGCTGTGGTATTCTAACCTGTTCAAACTCCCAATAAATTTCACACTTGAGGTTAAGAATGAAGATCAGAAGATTCGCGGGCGTGCTCTTGGGCGCGCTGCTCGTGCTGTCGTCGCTCGGCACAGCGGCGCGCGCCGACGAGGGCATGTGGACGTTCAACAACGTGCCGAGGGCCGAGATCAAAAAGCGCTACAACTTCGACGTGACGGACGAATTTCTGAAGCACTTGCAGCTCGCCTCCGTCCGCTTCAACAACGGCGGGTCGGGGTCATTCGTCTCGCCGAACGGGCTGGCGCTGACGAACTACCACATCGTCGAGGACTTCGTCACCGAGCTGTCCACGCCGCAGAAGGACTACGCCAAGACAGGCTTCCTCGCGCGCACGCCCGCCGAGGAGATGAAGATACCGAACCTTGAGCTGAACGTCCTCGAATCAATCGAGGATGTGACGGAGCGCGTGAACGCGGGTGTGAAGCCCGGCGCGTCCGCGGTTGACGCGCTGGCCGCGCGCCGCGCCGCCATCCAGGCCATCGAGGCCGAGTCGACGCGGGCGACGAGCCTGCGCAGCGACGTTATCACGCTCTACCAGGGCGGGCAGTACAACCTCTATCGCTATCACAAGTACACGGACGTGCGGCTCGTCTTCGTGCCGGAGTTTCAGGCCGCCTTCTTCGGCGGCGACCCTGACAACTTCAACTTCCCGCGCTTCAACATAGACATGTCGCTCGTGCGCGTCTATGAGAACGGGCAGCCCGTGCATCCGGCTGAGTATCTGAAGTGGTCAACCACGGGCGCGAAGGAGGGCGACCTGACGTTCGTCACCGGCAACCCCGGCTCGACCTCGCGCCTCAACACCGTCGCCAACCTCGAATACCTGCGCGACACGGCGATCCCTCTGCTGCTGCGCTGGCTCGAACACCGCGAGGCCGTGCTTAAAGCTTACATGGCGCAGGGCGAGGAGCAGACGCGGCGCGCGCAAAACGAGTTGAACGGCGTGCAGAACGCCCTGAAGGTCTATCGCGGGCAGTTCGCCGGCCTGAAAGATCAGGCTTTGATGGCACGCAAGAGCAAAGAGGAGCAGGCGCTCCGCCAGTCAATCGCCGCCGACCCGCGCCGCCAGCGCGACTACGGCGACGCCTTCGACTTGATCGCCGCCGCGCGCAAAAACTTCGCGCCCTACGAGCGCGACCGCCGCTTCCTCGACCTCGCCGCAGGCTTCAACACGCAACTCTTCCAGTACGCGCGCTCGCTCGTGCGCTTCGCCGCCGAGAGCGCGAAGCCGAGCGCCGAGCGTCTGCCCGAATACGCCGACAACCGCCTGCCCGCCCTCGGCGCGGCGCTCTCGGCGGACGCGCCGCTCTACCCCGACTTCGATAAGATGAAACTCGCCGACTCGCTCGCCTTCATGCGCGACGAGTACGGCGCGTCGAACCCGCTCGTCCAGCGGGTGCTGAAGGGCGAAACGCCCGAAGCGCGCGCCGCCGAGCTGATTGACGGCACGAAACTGAAGGACGCTTCATTCCGCGCGCAGCTCTTCAAGGGGGGTGCGGAGGCAATCAACGTCTCGAACGACCCGATGCTCGAACTCGCGCGCTCGATTGACCCGGAGGCGCGCGCCGTGCGCAAGCGTTACGAGGACGAGGTCGTCGGCGTCGAGCGCAACGCCTACGCGAAGATCGCGCATGCGCTCTTCGAGACCGAGGGCACGCGGCTCTACCCGGACGCGACGTTTACGCTGCGCCTCTCCTACGGCTCGGTCAAGGGCTACAACGAGAACGGCCACCACGTCGCGCCGTTCACCACGCTCGGCGGCCTCTACGAGCGCGCGGCTGAACATAAATATCAGTTCCCCTACAACCTGCCGCAGCGCTGGCTCGACAGGAAGACGGCGCTTGACCTCAAGACGTCCTTCAACTTCGTCACGACCAACGACATCATCGGAGGAAACTCCGGTTCGCCGACCGTCAACCGCCAGGGCGAACTGGTCGGCCTCATCTTCGACGGCAACATCCAATCGCTCGTCGGAAACTTCATCTACGACGAGTCGGTCAACCGCGCGATCTCCGTTGACTCGCGCGGCATGCTCGAAGTCATGCGCAAGATGTTCGACGCCACCGAACTCGTCGCCGAGCTGACCGGCCAGACGAAGGCGCAGGCCGCGAGCGGGCAACATTGATCCGCCCCGCGCGTAAACTCGAAGGCGGTTGAGGTGCCAACGTCTCTGGCAGACGCTTTATAGCAGTCACGAACGATTCAGGTGGACGCGCTCGTTAAAAATCTACGCGCCGTACTAAAGCCGGAACAGGTCATCTCCGACCCCGAAGAGCTTTTGGTTTTCGAGTGCGACGGGCTGACGCACTACCGCCACCGCCCGCGCGCCGTAGTCTTCCCTGCCTCGACCGAAGAGGTCTCGGAGGTGTTGCGCCTGCTCGCGCACGCGCGCGTGGCTGTGGTTCCGCGCGGCGCGGGGACGGGCTTGTCGGGCGGCGCGCTCGCCGTCGGCGGCGGGGTCTGCATAGAGCTTGCGCGGATGCGCCGCGTGCTCAAGGTTGATGTCGAGAATCGTCTGGCCGTGGTCGAGGCGGGCGTCGTCAACGCGCAGGTCTCGCGCGCCGTCGCGCGTCACGGGCTGCACTACGTGCCAGACCCTTCGAGCCAGGGGAGTTGCACCGTCGGCGGCAACATCGCGGAGAACGCGGGCGGCATACACTGTCTGAAGTACGGCACGACCACGGATCATGTGCTCGGCGCGCGCGTCGTCCTCTACGGCGGGCGCGTCGTGAACCTGGGCGGCGCGGGCGCCGAAGCGCCGGGCTACGACCTGCTCGGAGTCTTCGTCGGCTCCGAGGGGACGTTCGGCGTTGCGACCGAGGCGACTTTGCGCCTGACGCCGGTCGCGCCTTCGGTGCGGACGCTGCTCGCGGACTTCACGGACATTGACGACGCCAGCCGCGCCGTCTCCGCGATCATCGCCGCCGGGATAATTCCTGCGGGCCTGGAGATGGTTGACGGCGCGACGATCCGCGCCGTCGAGGCAAGCGTCTTCGCCGCAGGGATGCCGACGGACGCGGCGGGCGCTTTGCTCGTCGAGCTTGACGGTATCGAGGCGGGGCTTGACGAAGAAGTCGCGCGCGTCCGAAGCATCTGCGTGCAGAGCGGCGCGCGCACGGTTCGCCTCGCCGCGGACGAGATCGAAAGAAAGAAGCTGTGGGCGGCGCGCAAGGGCGCTTTCGGCGCGATGGGCCGCATCTCGCCCGACATACTCATCCAGGACGCCGTCGTGCCGCGCTCGCGCCTGCCCGAAGTGCTCGCCGCCACTTACCGCATCGGCGCGGAGCACCATCTGCGCGTCGCCAACGTCTTCCACGCGGGCGACGGCAACCTCCACCCGCTCATCTGCTTCGACTCGCGCGATCTAGGCGAGGTGGCGCGCGTTAAACTCGCCGGGCGCGAGATCATGGAGACCTGCGTGCGCGCGGGCGGGACGATTACGGGCGAGCACGGCGTCGGCCTCGACAAGAGTGAGTACCTGCCGCTCGTCTTCGACGACGACTCGCTCGGCGCGATGTTACAAGTGCGCGCGGCCTTCGACCCCACGGGCTTATGCAATCCCGGCAAGATCATCCCCGTGCTCAAGGGCTGCGGCGAGGCCCGCGCCGTCGCCGAAGGCAAAAGGCAAGAGGCGGACGGTGAAGGCAAAAGGCAAGAGGCAAAAGGCAAAATGGAAAAGTCGGAGACGGCTGAATCTCTTTTGAATGAACTCTCGCGGACGCTTCCCTCGTTAGCTTCGCAGACATCCTTCGCGCCGTCGGTCTCGGCTTCGAGGAGCGGTTTTGACGTTGAGCGCGCGCGCAGCTTGCTCGCCGGCGTCGTCGGCGATGAGCACGTCTTGACGGGAGGCAGTGCGGACAAGATGGGCGGGAGCGCGGCGTGTGGTGACATGGATGCTATCGTCGTTTCGCCTGCATCGGCTGAGGAGGCGTGCGAGGTTTTGAAGGTCGCCGCGCGCGAGGGCTGGAAGGTCGTGCCCGCGGGCGCGGGCGTTTGGCTCGACGCAGGCAATCCCGTGCGCGGCGGGCGCGTCGTCGTCAAGACCTCGCGGATGGCGCGCGTCGTCGCGCACGAGCCGGCAGACCTCGTCGCGACTGTCGAGGCTGGTCTGACGCTCGCGGACTTCAACCGGGAGGTCGGGCGCGCGGGGCAATGGCTCCCGCTCGACCCGCCGGGCGGGGCACGCGCGACGCTCGGCGGCGTGGCGGCGACTGGCTTGGGCGGCGCGCAAGCGCATGGCTACGGCACGCCGCGTTCCTACGTACTCGGTATGCGCGTCGCGCTCGCCGACGGGCGCGTCATCCGCGCGGGCGGTCGCGTCGTCAAAAACGTCGCGGGCTACGACCTCTGCAAGCTCTTCGTCGGAAGCCACGGCACGCTCGGCCTCATACTCGAACTCACCTTCAAGCTGCGACCGCGCCCGGCGCGCGAGGCGACGTTCGTCGCGACCTCTGCGGACTTGCCCCGGCTCACGGAAGCGGCGCACGCGCTCGTCGCCTCGCAGCTCTTCCCCGCCGCGGTCGAGATCGTCTCGCCGCGGATGGCGGGCGCGCTTTCACTCCCCTCCGGGGGCGGCGGGTTCGTCGTGCTCGCTCGGTTCGCGGGGACTGACGGCACGGTCGCCTATCAGGTTGCGCGCGCGCGCGAGCTTGTCCGCGAACACGAGAAAGTCACGGGCGTCGAAGTGCTCGACGATGACGGCCCCGTCTGGTCGGGCCTCGCCGAGGCTTCCGCGCGCGGCGGTCAATACCTCGCCTGGCGCGCGTCTGTCCTCCCGTCCCGGCTCGGCGCGATGCTTGGGCGACTTCGGGAAGAGCGCGGCGACGAGGCGGCTTGGCACGCAGGCGCGGGCGATGGACGCCTGCGCGTCTTCGAGGCGGCGGTGGCGCGCGACGACGCGGAGACGGTTTCGTCTTTGCGTAGGCTGCGCGAGGCGGCTCGGCGCGCGGGCGGCTCGCTCGTCGTCGAGCGCGCGCCGGACGCCGTGAAGCGCGAGTTCGACGCGTGGGGCTTGAACGACTCCGCCGCCCTCCTGATGCGGCGCGTGAAGGCGCAACTCGACCCGGCGGACACGTTCTCGCCCGGTCGCTTCTGAAGATCGGTTTATGCATAACCGTCCGACACAACTTGCTGGCGCGCTGGGCGCGGAGGAGGGCAAGCTGCTCGCGTGCGTCCACTGCGGGCTGTGCCTCGAAGCGTGCCCGACATACGTGCAGACGGGCGACGAGAACGACGGCCCGCGCGGTCGCCTGTACCTGATGCGCGCGGTCGAGGAGGGGCGGCTGGGCGTAGAGTCCCGTTCGTTCACGCGCCACATCGAACGTTGCCTCGGCTGCCGCGCCTGCGAGAGCGTCTGCCCTTCCGGTGTCGAGTACGGCCAACTGCTCGAGGCCGCGCGCGCCGACATCGCCGCCGCGGGTCGCGGACGCGGCTTCACGTCGCGCGCCCTCCGCTTCGCGTTGCGCCACGTGTGGCTGCACCCCGCGCGCCTGCGCCTCGCCTTCCGTCTCGCGCGCCTGCTGCGCGACTCGCGGCTCCCGCGTCTGCTGCTCCGAGCGAAGTTAAAGGGGCTTCTGCCCGCGCGCGTCGAGTTCGCGCTCGCGCTGCTCGACAGTTCTTCCGCCGCGTCCTTGAGTGATGAGACGGTTGGCAGGTTTAGCGAAGCGAAGGGCGGCGTGTCGGTTGAAGGCGCTGACATAACTTCGACGGCTGCGGCGTCCAACGCAAGTACGTCCGAGGAGATTGGAAGGTCAACCGAGACGAAAGAGTCCGCGGCGCTGCTGTTCCAGGGGTGCGTGACGGAAGGTCTGTTCGCGCGCGTCAACCGCGCGACGGCGCGCGTGCTCGAAGCGCAGGGCTGCCGGACGCGCGCGCCGCGCGGGCAGGTCTGCTGCGGCGCGCTGCACGCGCACGCGGGCGACCTCGAAGGGGCGCGCCGGCTCGCGCGCCGAAACATCGAGGCGTTCGAGGACGCCGGGGCAGCGCCGGTCGTGACCAACGCGGGCGGCTGCGGCGCGATGCTCGCGTCTTACGCGCAACTGCTCGCCCGCGACGAAGCGTTCGCGGCGCGCGCACGCGCCTTCAGCCCGCGCGTCCGCGACGTGAGCCAGCAACTCGCGGACGTAGGCATACGCGAGGGTGCGCGGCTCGACCGTCTGACGGCGACCTACGACGCCTCGTGCCACCTGCTGCACGGGCAGAAGGCGCGAGTGGAGCCGCTGCGCGTGCTCTCGACGATTCGGGGCCTCAGCCTCGCGCCGCTCGAAGGCAGCGACGTGTGCTGCGGCGGCGCTGGCATCTATAACCTCGTCGAGCCGGAGCTGTCTTCGCGCGTGCTCGAAGAAAAACTCCGACACGTCCGCGAGACCGGCGCTCAGATTCTCGCGACGGGAAATCCCGGCTGCCACATGCAGATCGGCGCGGGCGCGCGGCTCGCCGGGATGAAGCTGCGAGTCGCCCACCCGGTCGAGTTGCTCGACGAGTCGTACAGGCGCGCGGGCTTCTACAGAAATGATGAATGATGAATACGGAATGATGAACGATAAGAGGTACGCTGTCTTTCATTCATCATTCCGTATTCATCATTCATCATTTTCCCTCGTATGCCACGCGACCGCCGACGAGCGTGAGGCGCACGCGCCCCTCCGCGTCAAGCGCCGTGAGGTCGGCGCGTTTCCCTTCCTCAATCGAGCCGCATTCATTGTGGAGTCCGAGCAGGCGCGCGGGGTTTGTGGAGGCCACGCGCGCGATGTCCGTCTCGGAGAGGCCGAGTGATTTGACCGTGTGGACGGCGTCAAGCATCGTGATGACGGAGCCGGCGATGCTCCCGCGCTCGTTGCTGGTGCGCCCCCGTGTGACCTTGATTGTTTCTCCCCAGACTCGATAATCGCCGTCGCCGAGGCCCGCGGGCGCGACCGCGTCGCTGATGAGGGAGACGCGCTCGGTGGTCTTGCAGCGCAGGACGAGGCGGAGCATGAGGGGGTCGCTGTGGACGCCGTCGGCGATGAGGTCAACGGTCACGTCGTCCTGAAGAAGCCCCCAGCCGACGGGGCCGGGCGCGCGGTGGTGGAGCGGCGACATGGCGTTGAGGAAGTGCGTCATGTGACGAGCGCCGGCCTCGCGCGCACGTTCAAGCGTCTCGGCGGTCGCGCGCGTGTGGCCGATTGAGACGATCCAGCCGCGCCGCTTGAGTTCCCGCACCAGCTCGATTCCGCCTACGACCTCCGGCGCGACCGTAATCATTCGGGCCGCGCCTTCGGCGTCGGGCGCGGGCAGGTCGTCCAGGTCCGAAGCGTCTTTGAAGGTGCGGAAGTAGGCCGTGCGCAGCGCGCCGCACTGCCGCTCGTTGACGAACGGCCCCTCGTAGTGGACGCCGACGGCGCACGCCGCCGCGGGCAGTTCATCCTGCGCGCGCATCAGCCCGGCGATTGCTCCGACCGCGCGGCGGTAGTCTTCCGTCGGCGCGGGGACGAGCGTCGGCAGCCACGCCGTCACGCCGTTCGCCGCGAGGAAGCGCGCGACCGCGTGGAGGTCTTCAGCCGTCGCCTCCAGAGTGTCCACGCCGACCGCGCCGTGGATGTGCACGTCAATGAAGCCGGGGTAGAGCGTGACGCCAGACAGGTCGAGCGTCCGGGTCGAACTGGCCCCTCCCGCCTGTTCCAAGATGCCTGCGATGCGCCCGTCTTCGACGAGCAGACTGGCACCCTCGACCACCCTGTCGGGGCGGACGAGGCGCGCGTTCGTGAGCAGGAGGTTTTGCGCGCGAGAGCGTTACTCATAGCGGGGATTAAATCACAGATTGGAGCCGGACGCGCGCATGCCCGCGCCCCTCGCGTCGGAGGGCGCGGGCATGGACTTTTGGCGCGCGGCCCGGTCGGCTTCAGAAGCTGAGCTTCACACCGAACTGCAGGTCGCGCGGATCACGGAAAGTCAAAACTTGGCCGAAGGTGGCCGAAGTGACGTTCGTGCTAAGCGCCCTGAAATTCGTGTGGTTGAAAACGTTGAATGCTTCGGCACGAAGTTGGAGCCGCACGGTTTCCCCGAAACGTATGTTCTTCGCCAGCGTGAAATCAAACCGCGTGGTCGGCGGGCCGATCACAACGCCCCTGGGCGACGTGCCGGGCACGTTGGCGATGCCCGAAGTCGTGGTGGTCGGGGGGTTGAGTTGGAAGCACTGTGTGTTGAACCACTGGCTGACGGTTTGCGGCGCGCTGGCGTTCGGGTCACAGAGCAGGTTCGGCCTGCCGCCCGTCGGGATCGAGTTGATGAAGCCAAGCCCCGCCGGATCGTAGCTCGACGTAGTGATGGTTAAGGGGATGCCCGTGTAGTAAGTGGTAATGCCGGAGGCTTGCCAGCCGCCCAACACCTTGCCGACCAGGTCGTGCTGTCGCTGGAAGAAGGGCAGCTCGTAGATGTAGTTGATGCTGAGGACGTGCCGCCGGTCGAGCGTGGCCGGGCCGTAGTCGCCCCTGATGTTGAAGGTATCCTGCGGCGAGGCGTTATTCGACGACGTTTGATTGTCCGTCAGATTGTGCGACCAGGTGTATGTCATAGTCGCCTGCGAAGCGCCCGAAAAACGGTGCTGCACGTAAGCCTGCAGGCTGTGGTAATTCGAGTTGTAGCGCGTCTGGAGCATGTCAATCGAACGATAGCCGCGGTACGGGCGAATTTGGTCAATTTGAGTGTTGGCCGCCGTGCCGCTGAAGAGCGCAGACCCGGCCACCAAGCACGGAACCGTCGCCGCGCCGGGAGTCTGTAGCGTATTTCCTCCCGTCGCGCACTGTGAATTCAACGCCTTGCCCACCGGGAGGTCATTGAGTTCTGTAAAGCCGATGAGGTGCGTTCCTTTCGACCCGTAATAGCCGATGGTCACGATCGTGTTGCGCCCCCACTGCTGCTGCCAATCCAAAGACCAGTGCTGCATGTAGGGCGTCTTGTAATCAGGGTCAATACCGCGTAGAGACTGAACGGTCAACGAAGCTACCCCGGCGGGCGTTTGGCCCAGGGGTATTGGTTGATCCATCGTTGTATTAGCAATGGAAACAGTCTCCTGAAACGGCGGGTTCTGCCCGAGGAACAGTTCGACCGCTGAAGTCGAAATCTGTTCGTGATAGATTCCATATCCCGTCCGAATGGATGTCTTTCCTTTGCCGAACGGGTCCCAGGCCAAACCCACGCGGGGCGCGAAATCATGCTTCGACACATGATACACGTACTTGCCAAAGGGCGAGACAATCGGCGTGCAGTTGATGAAGTTGGCCGAGCCGGTCGAGAAATTCTGGGCGTTGACGATCAGGCCGTTACAGAAGTTGCTGCCCGCGGTATTAACCCTGGTCGCGTTCCCCGTCACCTGCGGGGCGGCGGCAGGATTCCACAGCGCCGGGTCGAAGTTCGTCAGCAAGCCGTTCTTATCCCAGGGCGGGCCGTAGTATGAGTGGCGCACGCCGTAATACAGCGTCAGGTTATGGCGGAAACGCCACTCGTCCTGCGCGTATGATTCAATCGCTTTCTGTCGGAGGTTAGCGGTCAAATCAAATTTATTCTGCGTGAAGGTGACGAGATTCCCCTGAAGAAAATTTGCCCAGGATTGGAACATCCTGTTGAGGGCTGTGTTGGCAACCCCGGCGGCCAGAACGCTACCGTTAGTCGTGCTGTTGTTGAACACACTGAATGATCCTTGGGCAGTCCCTCCCAAGGCATTTTCCATCTTGGTGTAGTTCGAGAAGGTTGACCCAAACTTCACCGTGTGGTTCCCCTTGATCCAGGTTACGCTGCCGCCGAAATTTGCCTTCGAGGAAGGGTCAATGTAGTTGCCGAAGCCCGTGAGGGAGTTAAATCCGGAGACGCTCAGAATCGGCACGACGTCGCGTGTGTTCGGGTACGCCAGGTTGACGGAGAGCGGCGTGACGTTCTTCGCGATCAGCCCGGTGCTGTTAATGAAGATCGCGCCGAAGCCGTAGGCGTAACGGCCTTCGAGAATTAACCTCGGACTGACGGTGTAGGTGGTCTGAAACGTGTGCGTCGTGCCGGGCGAATTGGACACCGTGGTGTTAACGAAAGGCATCCCCGAGCGCGTGCCGATAGTCCCGTCGGCGTCCTGCGTCGGTATCTTGTCGTGCTCGAACCGATAGTACGCATTCCACTTGTTCGAGAAGGTGTGGTCAATCTTGAAGATCTGTTGGTTGAACTTCGCGACGTTCAGAGCCGGGAAACTGAGCTGGTAGGCGGCGAGGTTGTTCGGCTGCGGAACCTTGTTCCAGATTAAACCGACGTACTGCTGAGCGACGTTGCTCAGCGGGGCGACGGTGCTGATGGGCGTGCCCGCCGGCAGAACGCTCTGGCAAGTCGTGGTCGCCCTCAGGCAGATGGGTACCGGGAAAATCCCCTGCTTCAACAAAGCGTCGGGGACGGTCGCGGGGCCGAGGAGAGGAAAAGTTCTCTCGTTGCGAAACTCTTGCGAGAAGAAGAAGAATGTCTTCGGCACTTTCCCGCCCATGCGTCCCGAACCCTCGCCGAACTTCAGGAAGTAGACAGGCCCGCCGATGGTGAAGCCGTAGTTGTTATAGCGGAACGGCCTGCGCTTGATCTTGCCGTTCGAGGGGTCTGTGCCGAGCGTCGAGGCGAGCGACGGATTCCTGTTGGTGTTAAAGTCGTTGGCGTTGAAGGCTTCATTGCGGATGAATTCAAAGCCGCCCCCGTGAAACTTCTCTTCGCCTGAGCGCGTCACGACGTTGATCTGTCCGCCGCCGCTGCGCCCCGACTCTGCGGGGTAGAGGCTCCGCAAGATTTCAACCTCGCCAATCGAATCAATGCTCGGATAGGCTTGAATCGTCAGGTTCGAGCCGCGGTCGGTTATGTCCGCGCCGTCAACGGTGAAGGTGTTCTGGGTGCTCCGAGCGCCGTTGACCGAAACCAACATCCTGTTGACGACTTGGGTTTCGGGATTTTGCGTCCCGGTGAACAACAGGTCGTCGAGGTCGTTCGTGACGCCGGGGGCGAGCGTCATGAGCTGGACGAAGTTGCGGTTGTTGATGGAAAGCTCGCGCACCTGGTTGCCGTTAATCACGGTCGCGGCGGTCGGCGTCGTCAGCTCGACGGCGACGGGCGCGGCCTCGACCGTGACGACCTCCTCGATCTTCCCGGCCTCCAAACTGACATCCACCGTCCGGCGCTGGTTAACGTCAACCTTCACGTCGGTCTGGACGGCCTTCTTGAAATTCGGCGCTTCGACCGTCACCGTGTAGGTGCTGACCGGGAGGAGCGGGACGGAGTACTCGCCAGCATCGCCCGTCGTCACCGTGCGGACGACGACCTTCTTATCCCGGTCGGTGATCGTCACGGTCGCGCCCTTGACGACCGCGCCGGTGGTATCTGTGACCGTGCCGTTGAGCGAGCCGGTGATCTCCTGCGCGAACGCAGCGCTCAGGCACGCGCAAAACAGGAGCGCCAGGATAGTCATTCGACGTGCGATTGCTGGGTAGTATCTCATGGGGTGCTTCCTTTTCATCGAAGTCTGAAGAAGATTCCGGCTTGGGCCGAAGAGTCCGAGACTCTTCAGCCCAAGACTCAGGCGACCTTTCCTGTGGCTGAAAAAGTGTGCGAACTGCTTTGACCGCGCTATCGTTGGGGCTTACCGATTAGTGCCCAACCTTATACACCGGCCCCTTGTTCTTGGCAAGAACTATCGCCGCCCGTCTGCCGTCGGCGGCAACGTGCAGCGCCGTGCCGCCACCCGCCGGGACGATTTCGCCGCTGGCAAGGCAACGGCTGTGCGCGTCGGATACAGGCCGTGGGGCGGAGCATCGTCAGAGTTCTTGTAACCTTAAAAAGCGGAACAGGGCGGGCGCCCGAATTAGCTGCGAAGCTTGATTTTCACATTTTAATGAACGCCGACACAATAAATAAAGCTAAAAGATTTTATCACTGAAATAAGTATTTTTTTTGGATAAATCCTCTTGACGTTCCTGCCCGCGCGGTTATACTTTCCCACCATCTCAGGCGCGGCGGACGCAGCCGTCGATCCTTACCGGGACGCAAACTTTTACAGAAGTAAGGATCAGCCTTCAACACGTGGGCGGCAATAACAGCCGCCCCGCGTAAGCCCACATTTCGTCAGAGACCACGGCCGCGGCCCGGCGCGCGTGCAGACGCGCGGGCCGTGGCCGAAAAAAGGAGTTCCCACATGCCGAAATCCCTTCGAGCTTCAATCTGCCTTTTCTTCCTCCTGCTCGTCGCCGCGACCGGGGCGGCGGCGCAGACGAGCACCTCGCGCATCACCGGCACGGTCACGGACACGGCGGGCGCGGTCGTCGTCGGCGCGACCGTCACGGCGCTTAACGAGGCGACCGGCATCAGGCAGACGCAGACGACCACGGACGCCGGGCTTTACTCGTTCGCCTCGCTGCCCGTCGGCAAGTACACGATCACGGTCGAGAAGGCCGGCTTCAAGACCTCGAAGCAGACCGGCAACGTGCTTGAGGTCAACACCCCGTTGACGGCTGACGTGACGCTCGCGGCGGGCGAGGTCTCGGAGGTCATCACCGTGCAGGCCGGGGCCGAGCAGCTCCAGACCTCGAACGCCGTCATCGGGAACGTCGTCGAGCAGAAGGCCATCGAGGAGCTGCCCTTGAACGGTCGCAACCCGCTCACGCTCATCACTCTGGAGCCGGGCGTCACGCAGCGCTCGGCAGGCGGGGCCGGCTCCGGCATCCACGTCAACGGCTCGCGCGACCGCGCCTACAACGTCACCATTGACGGCATCGAGGCCAACGAATCCTCCGTGCCGAACCCGGTCTCGAACCTCTACCGCCTGAACCCAGACAACGTGCAGGAGTACAAGGTCACGACGAACAACGCGACCGCCGAGGAGGGGCGTAACTCCGGCGCTTCCATCTCGGTCTCGACCCGTTCGGGGACGAACGACCTGCACGGCAACGTCTTCTACTTTCTGCGCAACGACGCGCTCAACTCCAACGAGTTCTTCGCCAACGCGAACGGCCAAGCTAAGCCCGTCATCAAGCTCAACCAGTTCGGCGGCGAGGCCGGCGGCCCCATCATCCGCAACAAGACCTTCTTCTTCGGCAGCATCCAGGACAACCAGGTCAGCTTCACGCAGCCCGTGGATCAGACCTTCGGCGTCCCCGTCGTCTATACGGCGTCGGCGCGCGCCGGGGTCTTCCGCTACTTCGTGCCCGACCCGGCTCACCCGCTCGTCATCAACGGCGTGACCATCACGCGCAACAACAACCTGCTCGTTGACCCGTTCACCGGACAGCTCCGCTCCGGCGTCAGCCTCTGCGCCACGGCGACCTCCATCGGCTGCGTCCGCACATACGACGCGCGCGCGGCGTCGAACAACACGCGCGGCCTCCAGCCCGACTCGGCGATAGCCGCGATCATCAACCCCTACCCGCTGCCGAACAACTTCAGCGTCGGCGGCGACGGCCTGAACACGGCGGCCTTCCTCTGGAACCCGCCCACGCAGATCAAGGGGCCGAACTACATGGCGCGCGTTGACCACACCTTCAACCAGAACAACTCTCTGTTCGTCCGCTTCCTCTTCTCGAACTACAACACCCTGAAGGGCGACCCCTTGAACGGCAGGCCGCAGGTCTTCCCCGGCGACTTCCCGCCGCTCGGCGAGGTCTTCCGACGCACGCACAACCTCGCCATCAGCTACCGCCGGGTGCTTTCGCCGCGCGTCATCAACGAGTTCACCGCCGGGTACGCGCGCTTCGACTTCCTCTTCACGCAGGGCGAGGCCGACCCGCGCTTCCCCGACGTGCCGCCCTTCACCTTCAACTCAATCAGCGCGCCCTTCAACAACACGCCGCGCACGGCCCGCAACGTGACCACGCCGCAGTTCCTCGACAACCTCTCGGTCGTCAGCGGCGCGCACATCTGGCGCATGGGCACGAACGTCCGCTTCTACCGCCACGTGGATCAGCGAGGCCAGCCGGGCGGCATCAACGTCACGCCCGCGATTGACTTCGCCACCTCGCGCCGCAACCCGTTCACGAGCGACGGCTTCACGGCAGCCGCCGGCATCAACTCGACCGACAACACGACGCTCGGCGGCCTCGTCAACAACCTCTTCGGCCTGCCCGCGCGCATCCAGCAGACCTTCATCGGTAACCTCCACGACGACGCCTTCCTGCCCTTCAAGGTCGGCAACACCGTGACGCTCTTCGACGAGCAGCACAAGCTCAACCAGTACAACTTCTATGTGCAGGACGAGTGGAAGGTGCGCTCGAACCTGACGCTCGACTACGGCGTGCGCTGGGAGATCAACCCCGCGGCCACCACGGTCGGCGGCGACGTGCTGCGCGCGGCCACGCCGATTCAGGCCGGGCCGACCACCTTCGTCAGGGCGAAGACGTGGTACGACATCAGCAAGTGGAAGAACATCGGCCCGCGCGTCGGCCTCGCCTACAGCCCCAACTGGAAGAGCGGCTTTATGCACGCGCTCTTCGGCGACAGCGGCAAGAGCGTCATCCGCGCAGGCTACGGCATCGCCTACGACACGATCTCTTCGTTCCAGGTGACCGCCGCCGCGGGCCGCGTCCCCGGCCTTCTGGTCACATGCTCCTCGACCTTCCCGTTCACGACGGCGACGAACGGCTGCGCGCCGCCGCCGAGCACGACCATCGCCAGCGGCTTCCCGCAGACGCTCAACCCGCCGACCACCAAGCCGTCCACGTTCCTGACGCTGCCCGCGCAGCTCTTCAGCAACGCGCCGCCGATCTCGGTCTTCGCGCCGGAAATGAAGACGCCGACCGTGCACGAATGGAGCGTGAGCTTGCAGCGAGAGCTGCCGGGCGGCTTCGTCGCGCAGGCGGCCTACGTCGGTCGCGCCGGCAACCACCTCTTCATGGCCTACAACATCAACCAGGTTAACGCCGACCCGATCATCCCCTCGTTCCTCGCGATGCGGCAGAACCGGCGCGCCGGCTGCCGCCCAGACGGGACGGGCTGCCCCGCCGGCACGACGGGCGTCACGCCCGCCCTGCTCGGACAGCTCACGGCGGCGGGTCTGAGCGCGTCGGCGGCGGCGACGTTCCTCAACTCCTCGACGACGACGGGCGAGTTGGACATCAACAACGCCGGCTCCTTCGCCTCGCGCATCGAGGACACGACCCTGGCGCTGCACCTGCGGCCCAACCAGCAGTTCGGCGTCATCACCTACCTCGACAACAGCGGCGCGTCGAACTACCACGCCGCACAGTTCACGCTGCGCCGGCACTTCTCGACGGGGCTGGGCCTCAGCATGGCCTACACCTTCGGCAAGTCAATTGACGACCAGTCGGTTGACCCCGTCGGCTCGTCTTCGGGCGGCGGGCTTTCGACGACGAACTCGCGCACGCCCATTGACGACCGCAACTTCCGCGAGGAGCGCGCGCGCTCCGACTTCGACCGCACGCACATCTTCACCTCCGCCGCCGTCTGGGAGCTGCCCGTCGGCAGCGGCAAGCGCTTCCTGCGCGACTCGCCGGGCTGGGTCAACCAGGTTCTCGGCGGCTGGACTATCAACGGCATCTTCCTCGCCATGTCGGGCGAGCCGTTCTCGGTCAGATCGGGCAGCCGCACGTCGAATTCCGGCCACGAATCGCGCGCCGCCCTGCTCGACCCTTCGGTGCGCGCGCAGTTACAGAACGTGCCGGGCATCGTCGGCCCCGTGGTCTTCGCCAACACCAACGCCTTTGCCATCCCGGAGCCTGGCTCGAACGGCTCGGGCCGAAACATCTTCGTGGCCCCCGGCTACTGGAACCTCGACCTGAGCTTCGTCAAGATGTTCCGGCTCACGGAGCGTTTCCGTGTGCAGTTCCGCACAGAGATGTTCAACGCCCTGAACCACCCGAACTTCGATAACCCGCGCGACGCGTCGGTCGGAAGCCCGAGCATCCTTTCGAGCGTCTTCGCGCAGACCTGCTGCGCTGCGGTCGCACCGCCCTCGACGCAGACCATCATCCAGACGGGCGAGTCGGCCCGCGTCATCCAGTTCGGCCTCAAGCTCCAGTTCTGAAGCATGGGGTTCGACTCCCGCAAAAGCAGAAGAGGCGCTCAACTCCTGAGCGCCTCTTCTTTTACTTCCGCCGAAGCATCTGCCTTTGTCTAAAGCATCTTGACGAGCGCCTTCGCGTCCACGCCCTCTGGCACGCCCTCGACGACGAGCACCGTCGCACCTGTCAACTCGACGCAGACGCCGCCCTCCTTCGTCCTCCAGACCTGACGGCCCGACTCCGCGACCTCCGAAGGCTCGACGCCGTAGCGCTTCGTCGTGCGCTTCACGTAGGCGTCGAAGAACTCGCGCGCGTCCCCATCGGTGTCCCAGACGGACTTCTGCGCGACGAGCACGTCCGAGCTGTTCGGCCCCATAAAGAGCGCGTAGCGGTCGCCGCCCCAGCCCTCCGACGCACGCTTCGACACGTCGCTGGAATTCAGGAACTCGTCGAGCAGGAGGTAGTAGCCCCACTCGCCCTCCACGTCGTTGTCGGCCATGTGCCAGCCCTTGCCGAGCACGTTGGAGATGTCCTTGACGGCGACCTTACGCGGCTCTTCGCCCGCGAAGTATTTGTCGGCGTGGAGCAACTGCTCGGTGGATTTGGGGAGTTTCGTGAAGGCCGCGGAGACTTCGTCCCAGCCGCCGCGCCTGTAGAGCTGCGACACCCAGTTCATCCCCTGGAAGTAAGGGAACAGGAGCGTCTCGCGCAGGACGCGCGGCGCTTTCTCGATTTGATCGGTCGAGCCTGCGCCGCCCGTCACCATAGATTTCATGAAGGAGAGCTGGCGGGTGGGGCTGCGCATGATGTACTGCATCATCACCAGAGAGGCGTCGCCCTCGATGAGCGAGTGGGCCGAAAGCTCCGCGTCCGAGTCGTGCTTCGGCCACTTGTCGAAGCGCCGGAGGTTGAAGTGCTGATCCTGCAAAGCGTGCGTCAGCTCGTGGGCCATGACGGGACGCTGGCCGTCGAGGTCAATCCAGTCGGCGAGGTAGAACTCCTGCGTCTTCGGGTCGTAGTAGCCCGCGACCTGCTCGGCCAGGAGCTTGATGAGGAAGGAACGGAGCTGGAAGTCCTGGGGCACCATGCCGAGCTTCTTGAGCGTCGTCTCCGAAGCCTGCATCTCTTCCGCCGTCACGCTCTCGTTGAGGTTCCGAACGAGCATCTGCTCGATCTCCGCGCGCGACTGCGCTCCGCTGCGCACCTGACGGAGCACGGGGAGCTTCCTCAGCTCGCTCGTCTCGCGCAAGACCTCCGACGTGGCCTCGCGCACCGCCGTCGTCTTCGGGTTGACGACCGCCGGCTTCGCCCTCTGACTCGACGCCGCGCCCGCGCCCGCGAGCAGCAAGGCGGCGAGCGCCGCCACGAACATGGGCGTCAACAAATTCCGCGCCCGGATTTTCTTTGACATCACGAACCCTTCGCTCTTATAGTCCGCAGAAACCGAACGGCCCTCGAACCCTGAACTCGCCGCGCCGCCACGTCCGCCGCGCGGCCAGGAGGCACGAACCCGACAGATGACGCAACCGCCTGCGGCAGACGCACTCTTCGACGACTGGCACGAGACGACCATCCGCGTCCGCTACGCCGAGACGGATCGCATGGGCGTAGTCTATCACGCGAACTACCTCGTCTGGTTCGAGATCGGTCGCACGGAGTTCTGCCGCGCGCGCGGCTTCGCCTACAAGGACATGGAGGAGAACGAGCACGCCTTCCTCGTCGTCGCCGAATCCTACTGCCGCTACAAGGCCCCCGCGCAATACGACGACGAGCTAATCATCCGCACGCACATCACGGAGCTGCGCCGCCGCTCCGTCCGCTTCGGCTACGAGGTCATACGCGCCGCGGACGGCCTCATCATCGCCGAGGGCGAGACCGGCCACGTCGTCACAGACCCGACGGGCCGCGTCATCTCCATGCCCGAAAGCTACCGCCTCGCGCTCAGCTCGCCCCCGCTCGCCGCCGGGCCGACTCAAGACTGAAAAGGCAGGGGCAGGAGGCAGGAGCAGACGGCAGGAAAAACTTTCTCCGTCGAGGGATTCTGGTGAAAGCGGCGATGCCTGCCGAACTCAACCCCGCGCCTCCTGCCGTCTGCCCCTGCTTCCTCTTCCTGCCTCCTGCCCCTGCCGTCTGCTGCCTCCTGTCATTTACGATTCGTGCCTGAGCGACAGCCTGGAAATCTCGCGGGCGCGGCCCGTCGTTTCGTCAACGTCAACGAGGACAGCGCAGATTCGCACGTCGCCTTTCGAGTGTTCGGCGCGCGGGGTTGCGGGTGAGAGGAAGCGGGCGATTGTGCCTTCGGTCTCCATGCCAATGCAGCCCGCGTGGCTGCCCGTCATGCCGATGTCGGTGATGAAGGCCGTGCCGCCGGGCAGGACGCGCTCGTCCGCGGTCTGGACGTGCGTGTGCGTGCCGACGACCGCCGAGACGCGCCCGTCCAGGTAGCGCCCCAACGCGATCTTCTCCGAGGTCGCCTCGGCGTGCATGTCAACGAGCCGCACGCGCACGTCCTCGTCCAATTGCGCGAGCAGTTCGTCGGCGGCGGCGAAAGGGTTGTCGTGCGTCGGCGGCATATAGACGCGCCCCATCAGGTTCAGGACGGCGACGCGCGCGCCGCGAATATCTCCTACCCACAGCCCCCGGCCCGGCGTGGCCTTCGGATAGTTGGCGGGCCTGAGCAGGCGCGGCTGCCGCCCGATGTAGGGGGCGGCTTCGCGCTTGTCGAAGATGTGGTTGCCGGAGGTCATCACGTCTATCCCTGCGGCGAAAAGCTCTTCGGCCATCGAGGGCGTGATCGAGAAGCCGCCCGCGACGTTCTCCGCGTTCATCACGGCGAGATCAACCGCGTGCTGCTCGCGCAAATCCTGTATGCGCTCCAGCACCGCGATGCGTCCGGGCCGCGCCACCACGTCTCCGATAATCAGGACTCTCATAGGCTAAAAGCCGTAAACCGTGAACCGTAAACCGTGACAAGAAGAATACAGCTTTTAACTTGTCACGGTTTACGGTTCACGGTTTACGAAAAGAAAAGGCCGGGGGGAGAACCGCGCTGGCCGCTCCGAAGCCGTAATTGAACCTGCGCTTAACAGGTGGGTGACCTAACCTTTCGGTCGAAGCCGTCGCCTCCGGCAATTCCCTGTCAATGAGGGACTGCACTGGCGACGGCATCGGTCTCCCTTTTCTACGACGTTGGCTCAATCATCGTAAATCGGTGGCGAACCGCGCAGAGCCGACTCCCTCGGCCTGGTGAGGATACTAACACAGTCGGCGCGCCGGGCGTCAGAAAACTGACTTGAAAAATCCCCCCTTACACACTTGACAGGATACCTCCACGCGCCTCTTTACCGGGCGCGCGCCACGGTGTCGCCCCTCAGCTCAAGGCCAGGCACGCTGTCGGCCAGCTCGCGCATGAAGCCGTGCTTGTCCGACGGCGAGATGTGGAGCGTGCGCGTCGAGCCGCCCTTCAGGTATTCGACCGCTACACGGTCGAGCGACCACGCGGGCGCGCTCGCCGGGCTGCGCGACGGGCGCACCTCCTCAATCGAGTCGAGCGGGACGCGCCAGCGCATCACGCCGCTGCGCGCGACGAGGTGCGTCGCGGTGATCTCGTAGTCGAGCGGGTAGGTCAGGATCAAGACCGTGGCCGCTGTGATAACGCCGACGCGCACGAGTTCCCAGCCGAGCTGCAAGTTGCCGCCGGGCGCGAGGACGTTATAAAGGCCGACGAGGAGCGGCAGCGAGACGCCTCCCCAGACCAAGCAGACCAGCCACAAATCCTTCTTCGAGCGGTAAACCATTAGGGACTTCGCCTCCTGACCTCTTTGTACGGCGGGCAGGCGCGGGCGGTTTCGGCTGTCGGGGGTTCAGGGTCGGCGGGCGGTTTCAGGAGATGCTGACGTTGCTCGTGGCGACGGTCTCGGCGGCGCTGCGCGACTTGAGCACGCGGTCGAGCATCTCGGCGCACTCGGCGCTGCGCGAGGCGAGCTGCTGGTCGGCCTGCTCGTGGAGGCGCTTGAGGCGGTGCAGCTCGTCGGCGACGTGGAGCGCGGCGAGGATGGCGACCTTGAGGGAGTCAACGGTGAGCGTGCCCGAAGAGATTTCGCGCATGCGCCGGTCGACGAACTCGGCGAGGCCGATGACGTACTCGCTGTCGCCGTCGGAGCGGATGTTGTAAGTCTGGTTGTAGATTTCCACCCGGATGGTCGGCGTGCCCTCAGCCGGGTTTTTGATGGCGCTCATCCTTGTACTCCGAAACTACCGGCGCATCACCTCAGCCGCCTCGGGGTCGAGCACGGCGATGGCGTCGAGCATGGCCTCGACCTTCATGCGGATCGTGTCGCGCTCCGCGAGCAGGCGCTCGACGTGCGTTTCGAGCCTGTCCTTCTCGTCCAGGAGCGTGCCCAGCTCGCGGCGCACCGAGGCCAGCTCGCGCTCCAGCCCCTCCTTCTCCTGGCGGAGCGTCTTCGTCAGCTCGATGGTGCGGTAAATTTTATCTTCCAGGTGTGAGAACTTCTCTAGTCCGGTCAATCCGACCATCATCATTCTCCAAATCACGCGGCCTCGTGACTGCCCGCCGATTATGCTCCTGTGGCGCGCGCGAGCGCAAGAGCTAGATGTCGGATGTCGGATGTCGGATGCTGATCAGGGGAAATTTCTAACACTTAACACCTAACATCTAGCATCTGACATCTACCCTCTCAGTTGCGCCCCGAACTTATCCTCCAACGCGGCGACGACGCGCGCGTGCATCGAGTCAACCTCCTCGTCGCGGAGCGTGCGGTCGTCGGCGCGGTACTCGACGCGGAGCGTCAGCGAGCGCTTTCCTTCCGGCACGTTCGCGCCCTCATACACGTCAACGAGCGAGACGCCGCGACACTCCTCTAGCCCCAGCGAGAGGATGGCGCGCCGCATCTCGCTGAATGCGGCGCGGCGCGGCGCGAGGAGCGACACGTCGCGCACGACCGAGGGGAAGCGCGGCAGCGGCGCGTAGCGCACGGGCCGCTCGCCCGCCGCGAGCAGCGCACCCAGGTTCACTTCGGCGACATAGACGGGCTGGCGAAACTTGTAGGCGGCGGCCAAATCTTCGTCGAGCCTGCCGAGCGCGCCGACCTCCGCGCCGCCGAAGAGGATGCGCGCCGACTGACCTTCGCGCAGATGTCGGACGGCGGCGGGCGCGAACTGAAGCTCGCCCACACGCATTGCGTCGGTCGCCGCTTCCAGAGCGCCTTTGAGGTCGAAGAAGTCGAGTTCGCGCCCACCAGCGCGCCCCTCTTCGAGCGCCCCGCCCGTCAGCACGAGCGCGAACGCCTCGACCTCGTTCGGTCGCCCGCCGCCCTCGCCCGCAGCGGTCTTACCAATATCATCCGAAGCAGTCTCGACTTCACCTGAAGCGGTCTCGTCGCCTTCGGCTGACGAGGCGAAGACGCGCCCCGTCTCGAAGAGGCGGACGCTGCGCGTGCCGCGGTTGAAGTTGTGACGGACGGAGTCGAGCAGTCCCGGCAGGAGCGTCGGGCGCATGAGTCGCGCGCCCTCGACGACTGGGTTCGAAAGCTTGACGAACGCGCCCTCGCCCTCGACCCTCTGAAGGCCGGGCAGAAGCTCGAAGCGTCCCTCGTTCGACTCGTCTATGAAGCTGATGTTAACGGCCTCGCTCAAGCCACAGGCCGTGAGCACCTGACGCGCGGCACGACGCCGACGGTCGCCCGCGAGGTACTCGCCCGTGACGGGCGAGGGCGGCAAAGACTCTCCGATCTTCTCGTAGCCGACGAGCCGCGCGACCTCCTCGACCAAGTCCTCTTCGATGGAAACGTCCGTGCGCCACGTCGGGGCGCTGAAGAAGAGCTTGCCCTCCGCGTCGTCGCCAGCGGCGACGGGCGTGAAGCCGAGCGATTCGAGAATGCGCGCGCTTTCCCCCGCCGGCACTTGAAGGCCCGTCAATTCTTCGACGCGAGACGGACGGAGATGGACGACGGGCGGCTCGATTCTGCGCGGGTAAACGTCAATCGCGTCCACGGTCGCCGCGCCGCCCGCGATCTCGCAGATGAGCGCGACTGAGCGATCCTGCGCGCGGCGCACGCCCTCGTAGTCCACGCCGCGCTCGAAGCGGTAAGACGCATCAGTCTGAAGGCCGAGCGCCTTCGAGGTGCGGCGCACGGACTGCGGGTCGAAGTAGGCGCTCTCGACGAGCACGTCCGTCGTCGCCACGGAAATCTCCGTCTCCTCGCCACCCATCACGCCCGCGACGGCGACGGCGCGCGCGGCGTCCGCGATGACGAGCATCTGAGTGTCCAACTCGCGCTCCGCGCCGTCGAGCGTCCTTATCCGCTCGCCCGCGCGCGCGCGGCGCACGACGATGCGCCGCTCTGTGAGCTTCGCCAGGTCGAAGGCGTGCAGCGGCTGGCCCAACTCGTGCAGCACGAAGTTCGTGATGTCGGCGACGTTGTTGATGGGCCGCTGCCCGATGGCCTGCAAGCGGCGCGCGAGCCATTCGGGCGACGGCGCGGCCTTCACGCCACGCACCACGCGCGCCGCGTAGCGCGGGCACAGACGGGCGTCTTCGATCTCGACGGACGTGAACTCCTCCGCCCTGCCCGCCACGTTCTTCGCCGTCAACTCAGGCAGACGCACGCCCACGCCCGCGAGCGCCGCCGCCTCGCGCGCGATGCCGAGGTGCGAGAGGCAGTCGGGGCGGTTTGACGTGAGGTCGAACTCCAGAACGAAGTCTTCGCCCGCCTCACGCACGGCGTCCACGGCCAGTCCCGCCATCGTCAGGCGCTCGGCCAACTCCAGCGGCGGCAAGGAAACGTCCGTCAACTCGCGCAGCCAGTTGTAACTGATTTCCATAAGCTGTCAGCGGTCAGCTATCAGTGGTCAGCTACGTGCGTGCCGGGGCACTCGACTTTCAGCGAACAGCCCGACGGACGGGACAGGTAAAAGCTGAAAGCTGATAGCTGACCGCTGACAGCTTCAGAATTGCTCCAAGAAACGCACGTCGTTCTCGAAGAGGAGGCGTATGTCGTCGAGTTCGTACATGAGTCCGCACATGCGGTCAATGCCGAGGCCGAAGGCGAAGCCGGAGAACTCGTCGGGATTAATTCCGATGGCGCGCAGGACGTTCGGGTGCACCATGCCGGAGCCGCCCAGCTCGATCCAGCCCGAACCTTTGCACAGGCGGCAGCCCGCGCCGTTGCACTTGAAGCAGGAGTAGTCGGCCTCCATGCTCGGCTCGGTGAACGGGAAGTAGGAGGGGCGGAAGCGCGTGCGCGTGCCCGCGCCGAAGAGACGGCGGACGAACTCCGAGAGCGTCCCCTTGAGGTGGCCCATCTGGACGCCGCGCTCGACCAGAAGCCCCTCGACCTGGAAGAACATCGGATTGTGCGTCGCGTCGGGCGTGTCGCGTCGGAAGACGCGACCGGGCGCGATGACCCGAAGCGGCGGGCGACGCCGTTGCATCGCGTGAACCTGCACGGTTGAGGTCTGCGAACGGAGGGAGAGGCCGCCGGTCGTGTAGAAAGTGTCCTGCGGCGAGCGCGCCGGGTGAAGCTCAGGGATGTTGAGCGCGGTGAAGTTGTAGAAGTCGGTCTCGACCTCAGGGCCGTCCTCGACGGCGTAGCCCATCGAGACGAAGATGTCCTCGATGCGCTGGCGCAGTTGCGTGATCGGGTGCAGGTGTCCGCGCCGCGGGCGGCGACCGGGCAGCGTCACGTCAACGCGCTCGCGCTCGCTGCGCTTTTTCCATATGTAAGACTGGAGATTACTTTCGACTTCAGCAATCTTATCTGTGCCAGCAATCTGAGTGAGAAGAAGATATTGACCGAATCCTGAGCGCTCTTCAGGTGAGACTTTGCCGATAAGTTTTTTTAGAGCGCTCAACTGACTTTTTCTGCCGACATACCATGTCTCAAGGTCAGAAAGTGCCCGCAATTCGGCTTGCGCCTCTTCAAGGCTCAAATTAAATTCAGTTACATCTACGACGTTTTCACCATTAATCCTTTTATTGAGAAAGCGCGCGAAGCGCTCGAACTTTCGCTCGAACGCCTCGCGTATGCTGTCTGCCTGTGCTCTGTATCCAGCGACTTCCGAACTCATCAAAGCCCTCGCACGTAGGTCACGCAGCCGCCTGCTGCTTGTTCTCAATCGCCGTGCGCGCCTGGCCCGCCAATTCGGCGAAGGCTTCGGGCGAGTTGGCGGCGAGGTCTGCGAGCACCTTGCGGTCTAGCTCGATGCCGGCCAGAGAGAGGCCGTGCATGAACTGCGAGTAGTTCAACCCGTTGACGCGCGCCGCCGCGCCGATGCGGACGATCCAGAGGCTGCGGAAGTCGCGCTTCTTGAGCTTGCGCCCCGTGTAGGCGAACTTCAGCCCGCGCTCGACCGACTCCTTGGCCGAGCGGTAGAGCTTCGACTTCGTGCCGCGGTAGCCCTTCGCCAGACTGAGAATCTTCTTGCGCCTCTCCGTGCGCTTGTTACCACGTTTTGCCCTCGGCATGACTCAGTACCTCCTTATCAAAAGCAGATGTTAGATGCTGGATGTCAGATGTTAGTTAAAACACCGGCCAGCATCTAGTATCTAACATCTAGCATCTGTTTTTAGCTTCGCCCGTAGGGCAGCATGCGCTCGATGCGCTTCTCGTCGGACTCGGAGACGAGCACGTCTATGTCGAGGGCGCGCTTCCGCTTGGCCGTCTTCTTCGTCAGGATGTGGCGCGCGTGCGAGTGCCCGCGCTTGACCTTGCCCGACGCGGTCGTGCGGAAACGCTTCGCCGCGCCCTTGTGTGTTTTTAGTTTCGGCATGATGACCTCCGGTGTAGCTAATAGCTGTTAGCTATTAGCTTTAATTAACGACCGGCCAGCGCGTTCATGGCGTTCGTCCGCTCCACGCCGCTGGCGCGACAACAAAACTGAGGGCTAAAAGCTAACAGCTATTAGCCAAAAGCTATGATTGAACCATCCCGCCCGTGCCGGGCGCGACCGGCGGCCCCTGCTTGACGCCGCTGCCTTCGGCCTTCGCGCCCTCATGCTTGGCGGACTTGTGGCGCTTCGGGGTGAAGATGAGAAACATCTGGTTGCCCTCCATGCGGGGGCGCTGCTCGACCTCGGCCACGTCGGCGAGGTCTCGTTCGAGGCGGCCCAAAAGTTCCGCCCCCAGCTCGCGGTGCGTGATCTCGCGACCGCGGAAGAAGATCGTGGCCTTGACCTTGTCGCCCTCTTCGAGCCACTGGCGCGCGTGCTTCATCTTGAAGTTGTAGTCGTGTTCGTCCGTGCCCGGTCGGAACTTCACCTCCTTGACGGTGATGATGACCTGCTTCTTCTTGGCCTCGCTCGCCTTCTTCTTCTGCTCGTAGGTGAACTTGCCGTAGTCAATGATGCGGCAGACGGGCGGGTCGGCGGTCGCCGCGACCTCCACCAGGTCGAGGCCCTTCCCGCGGGCCAACTGGACGGCCTCGCGCGTGTTCATGATGCCGAGCTGCTCGCCGTCCTCCGCTATCACGCGCACCTGCGGCACGCGGATTCTATCGTTAATGCGCGTGGCTGGAGCGCGACGGTTGTCCGGGCGTCCGCCTCGACCTCGAAATGACGGAATACTCACACCTCCTGAGCTAGATGCCAGATGCTAGATGCTAGATGTCAGCGAAAGCCTGCCGCTTGACTGACATCTAGCATCTAGCATCTGACATCACGTTTCTGTGTTGGAGAGCGCGCGCGTCCTTACCAAGCGCAGCGCCGTCTCCCTGAACTCCGCGAGCGGCATCGCGCCGATGTCGCCGCGGGAGCGTTCGCGCACGGCGACCTTGCCCTCTTCCATCTCGCGGTCGCCGCAGATGAGCATGAAAGGAATCTTCTGCAACTGCGCGGCGCGTATCTTCGCGCCGATCTTGTCGCCCCGGCTGTTCACCTCCACGCGCAAGCCGGCCTCGCGAAGCTCGCGCGCGACCCCCTCGGCGTAATCGTTCACGCGGTCGGTGATCGGGAGCACCGCCACCTGCACGGGCGCGAGCCACATCGGAAAGGCCCCCGCGTACTGCTCGATGAGCACTCCGAAGAAGCGCTCGATTGAGCCGAACAGCGCGCGGTGAACCATCACGGGGCGGTGCGGGCGGTTGTCTTCACCGGTGTACTCAAGCTCGAAGCGCTCCGGCAGGTTGAAGTCCCACTGCACGGTTCCCAACTGCCAGAGCCGACCGATAGCGTCCTCGATCTTGAGGTCTATCTTCGGGCCGTAGAACGCGGCCTCGCCCTCGATGCGCTCGTAAGGGACGCCGCGAGCGTCGAGCGCCTCGGCCAGCGCCGACTCGGCCAGCGCCCAGCCCTCTTCCGCGCCGAGCCACTGCTTCGAGGTGTCGTTGCCCTTGACTGACAACTCGAAGCGAACCTTCTCGAAGCCGAAGGTCTTCAGCACTTCGACCACGAAGTCGAAGCAGTCAGCGATCTCCTTCCTGACCTGCTCCGGCGTGCAGAACAGGTGCGCGTCGTCAACAGTGAAGCCGCGCACGCGCAGCAGGCCGTGGAGCGTCCCCGACAGCTCGGCGCGATAGACCGAACCCATCTCGGCGTAGCGCTGCGGCAGGTCGCGGTAAGAGCGCTGCTGCGAGCGGTAGATGCCGATGTGGAACGGGCAGTTCATCGGCTTGATGCGGAACTCCGTCTCTTCGAGCTTCATCGGCGAGAACATCGAGTCGCCGTAGTTCTGCTCGTGGCCGCTGACCTGCCACAGTTCGCGCTTGGCGATGTGCGGCGTATAGACGAAGGCGTAGCCGCGGCGGCTCAGCTCCTCGTAAAGATAATCCTCCATCGCCTTGCGGACGACCGCGCCCTTCGGGTGCCAGAGGACGAGTCCAGCGCCGTAGGCGTCCTGAATCGAGAAGAGGTCGAGTTCACGCCCCAAACGTCGGTGGTCGCGGCGCTCGGCCTCCTCGCGCTGTTTGACCCACGCGTCGAGTTCTTCCTGAGTGGCGAAGGCCGTGCCGTAGATGCGCTGCATCTGCGGGCGCTCCGAGTCGCCCATCCAGTAAGCGCCGGAGAGCGAGAGCAGCTTGAACGCCTTCAGACGGTTCGTGTTCGGCACGTGCGGGCCGAGGCAGAAGTCCAGGAAGGGCGAGCCGTCAATGTAATAGACGCTCACCTCTGCGCCGCCCTTGTCGGCGATCAGCTCACATTTCAGAGGCTCCTCGCGGTCGCCGAAGATTCGCAGCGCCTCTTCCTTCGTAATCTCTTCGCGGCGGTAGGCGAGGTTGCGCTTTGCCAACTCGCGCATGCGCTTCTCAATGACGGGCAGGTCTTCGTCGGTGAGCTGTCGCGGCGCGATCATGTCGTAGAAGAAGCCGTAGCGTGGGTCGTCCAGAAGCGCCGGGCCGACGCCGAGCTTGGTGCCGGGGAAGAGGTCGAGCACGGCGGCAGCCAGGAGATGCGCCGTCGAGTGGCGGATCACGTCCAAGCCGTCGAGCGTGCCGGGCAGCACCGGCTCGACCTCGACCGTCTGGCCGTTCGACGCCGCCCCCACGAGCGGGAACGTCAAGTCAACCTCGCGCCCGTTAACTTTGGCCGCGAGCGCCTGCTTGGCCGCGTCGCGGTCAACGGCCTTGAGCGCCTCGGCCACGGTCGCGCCCGCGGCAACCTGCGCCGACTGCCCGCCCTTCAACTGTACGTTAATCTCACTCATCGCATTTCCCCCTCCGCTTCAGCCGAACACTCGTCGCATCCCGGCGGCCACGGACTGCCTTCACAGTCTTACGACGTGCCGGTGAGCGCGGACGCGCCCCGCGGCGCTCGGCCTCGCGGAGAGAAGCGTCAAACCAAAAGTGTCGTCCCCGAAAGGGATTGACTGACTCAGATCGGATTCGACAGAAGCGCCCTCGCCGCCGAGGCCATAGCGCCGTGTGGCGCGTGTGGCCCAGGTTGATTAAAATCGAAACGTCGTTCGCGTTCGCGTCAACATCGTTTCTGGCTCAGGACTTACGGAGCTAACTGTCGAAAGATTGAAATTGGCGGGCGCGCGCGGGTTTCGGGCCGCGGCCCCACCGTCTCAAGGTACTTCAGAGCGCCACGTGTAGCGCGTAACCGTCCTTGAAGTTACAAAATTTAACCAAAGCGGCCAGAGAAGTCAAATCTCTTAACGATTGGGTAGTGTCCTGATTTGAAAATTAGCGGCTTAGGTTTAGTTCTCTTCGTCGGACTCTATGAGTTCGCCGTTAATAAGAGCAGCGATATAGGGTTCGTTCTGGATGGCTTCTCGACACCAAGCATGCCAATAAGGGCGTTCGCCCTTCATTATCGTTACCCTTATAAATTCGTTACCACCTGCCTCAAGGTGGTATTCTTCTATCGGAAAAGGTTCATAACTAAATTCCTCCCCGTCCTTGTAAATCATCGCACTTTGCGCTGCCCTTACTTTAAGGTCATTTAAAGCTTCGCCAACAATCGCCCTTAAGTTCTCGTACATCTCAGCCTCCAATTTATTTTCTGTAATATGAAAATAGTTGTTGACTAGCGATTGACGGCCCTCAGTGCGGCTTCCGGGTAGCGCTCGCCCGCCGCCGCGCCGGGGCGTGCTATCTCGTCAATCTCCCGCAGCTCTTCCGAAGTGATCTCTATCTCGACGGCCCGCGCGTTCTCTTCCAGATACCTCCTGCGCTTCGTGCCGGGTATCGGCACAACGTCGTCGCCCTGTGCGAGCACCCACGCGAGGGCGAGTTGCGCGGGCGTGCACCCCTTCCGGGCGGCAATCGCCCTGACGCGCTCGACCAGTTCCACGTTGCGCTGGAAATTCTCCTCCTGAAACCGCGGGAAGATGCGCCGCCGGTCACCCTCCGGCAAATCTTCCGGGCTGCTGAACTGCCCCGTGAGGAAGCCGCGGCCCAGTGGACTGTAAGCGACGAAGCCGATGCCGAGTTCGCGGCAGGCGGGCAAGACCTCCTCCTCAACGTCGCGCGTCCACAAAGAGAATTCGGTCTGGAGCGCGGCAATCGGGTGCACTGTGTATGCGCGGCGGATGGTTTGCGGGGCCGCTTCGGAGAGTCCGAGGAAGCGCACCTTCCCTTCCTCGACCAGGCGGGACATCGCCCCGACGGTCTCCTCAATCGGCACTTCGGGGTCAACCCTGTGCTGGTAGTAAAGGTCTATGGTCTCGAAGCCGAGGCGGCGCAACGACGCTTCGCACGCCGAGCGCACGTACTCCGGCCTGCCGCTGATGCCGAGGAAGCTTCCGTCCGCGCCGCGGACGTTTCCGAACTTGGTGGCGAGCGTGACCTGATCTCTCCGCCCTCTGATCGCGCGGCCCACAAGTTCTTCGTTCGTGAACGGCCCGTACATGTCGGCGGTGTCTATAAAGTTGACGCCGAGGTCGAGCGCGAGGTGGATGGTCGCGACGGACTCTTCGTCGTTGCGCTCGCCGTAAAATTCCGACATCCCCATGCAGCCGAGGCCGATGGCCGAAACTTCCAAACCGCCCTTTCCGAGTTGACGTGTCTTCATTCGGTTCTCTCCTCCGTTGACGGCCTGCGGAACACCCACGCGTTGCGACTGATGATATTACCCCGTCGCGTCTGTCTTGAGAAAGGACTCCGCGCCGCTCTGCTTCGACTGAAGGGTTCCCGGAATGGAAAGTAAGCGCCGCCGCCTCTGCCAGCGCTTCCGCCCGGATGACCGTCGTCCTGTCGTGATATACAGATCAACCTCCGGGACGCTAAAATCTAGCGGAGCGTGCGTAGAACCAACCGACAGGAGAGCCGTCTCCGATGATGAAAACAAGAATCCTGACTCTGCTCGTACTCACTTTCGCGTTGCCCGCTCTGTGCCCCGCCGCGGTCAGTCAACTCACCGTCAGGGCCGTCAACCGGCTGCAAATCGCCCGGCCCGGCCAGACGATTGAGTTGTCGGCCAAAGACCTCGCGCCGCTCGGCGAGAAAGACCTGACGAAGATTCACGTCCGAGACTCGTCCGGCAAAGAACTGCTCTGCCAGGCGGTGGACACGGATTACGACGACTATCACAGGCCGGACATCGTGATCTTCCAGGCCGACTTCGCGCCCGGCGAGACGAAGACGTTCACGTTGAGCGCGGGCCAGAAACAGCATTACGCCAGGGAAGATTTCAAAGCCTACGGGCGCTTCGTGCGCGAGCGCTTCGACGACTTCGCCTGGGAGAACGACCTCATCGCGCACCGCACCTACGGCAAGGCGCTGATCACGTGGAAGGGCGAGCCGCTCACGAGCAGCGCGATTGACATCTGGTCGAAGCGCGTCTCGCGGCTCGTCATCAACGACTGGTACATGCTGGACAATTACCACACGGACACGGGCGAGGGCTTAGACGACTATTCCGCCGGCGCGACCCGCGGCGACGGCGGGAGCGGCCTCTGGGCGAACGGCCAGCTTTACGCGCCCTCGAACTTCGTTGACTCGCGCGTGCTGGCGAACGGCCCCGTCCGCGTGCTGTTCGAACTGCTTTACGAACCGTTCGACGTGGGCGGGACGAAGGTTTCGGAAGTCCTGCGCGTCTCGCTCGACGCCGGCAGCCAGTTAGATCACTTCCAGAGTTTCTACAAAGCGCAAGGCGGAGGCGGGCCACTGGCCTTGGCCGTGGGGCTGAAGAAAGTCAAAGGGGAGCAGAAGGAATTCAACGCCGGGCGCGGCTGGCTCTCCATCTGGGAGCCGATGGAAAAAAATCTCGGCATGCAAGGCGTGGCGGTAATCGTGAACCCGAAGGCGCTCGACCGGGAGGCCGAGGACAAGCAGAACAACCTCGTCGTCCTGAAGGCCGAGACGGAGACGCCCGTCTCCTACTGGGCCGGCTTCGCGTGGGATCGCGCCGGTAAGATCACCTCCGCCGAGGCTTGGAAGAAGTACGTGGACGAGTTTGCCGAAGGCTTGCTCTCGCCGATTGAGGTCAGCGTGTTGCCTTAGCCGCTTGAGTCTCGTTTCTTCCCTTTACTCCTGTGCCCAACGCCTCAGCAGCGGCTCCACTTCGGGGAAACTCAGGCCCTCGCCCCGGCCCGCATATTCGCACAGGCCGTTTACAGCCGTCTCCGTCGCGTGGTATCGGTCGTAGGTATCATCATCATCCAAGTCCCCCCAGCTACCGTCCCTGTTCTGGTGCGCCAGAAGGAACTGCGTGCCCTCGCGGATCAGCGGGTCTGAGTCATCCAGCCCGAAGGACTTCAGAGAGTCCATGACCTCCCCCAGCATGTCCGCGTCCCGCACGGCGACGGCCTTCGGCAGACTGGCCTTCAAAAACGCGTACTCCCGCGGCAGCAAACGCGGGTCGAGGCGATACGTCCAGTAGTTGTTGAGCGTATAGACGACGTGCGTGACGGAATAGACGGCGTCAATGAACTCCGGGTCGGTGCCGCGCCCGCGGACGCCGTAGGGGCGCAGGACTGGCAGCCACTTGAGCACGTCCATGTAATGCGCCCCCAGCGTGACGCCGTAGTGGTCGCCCGTGTGGGCCGTGACGAGCGCGTCGTACCAAACGTCGTAGCGCGTCCTCATCACGAGCCGCCTCTTGCAGACGTGGCAGAGCCTGGCCCCGCGCGGGTTATCCGCCCCGTCGTACTCGCACTCGTCCGGCACGTCCGACGGCGGCGGCTCCGTGAGCGGGTCGAAGGCGAGGTAGTCGCGCGCCGAAAAGCGTGAGGCCGCCAGACGGAGTTGGTCTTTGAGCCGTTCGTCGCCGAGGCCGAGGCTCTCGGCTGCATCGCCGCCGGAGACGAATTCGGCAATCGTCTGCGCGTCCGCGTCGGAGGGAAGCGTGCGGTGCGCTAGTCGCCACTTGCGGGCGCACCGAAGCGCCATGCCACGCGCCAGCCGGCGCAGGCGCTCGTCCCGGACGGTGTTGGAGACGGCCCCGAACCACCACACGTAATCCGAGCCATAGTCGGCGAAGTTAACACGGCTGCGCGCGGTGTGATAGACGAAACGCATCCCGCGCTCAATCGAACGCTCACGCTCTACGTCGGTAAACCTCGCCCCCGGCCAGAGCGGGTGACCCTGTTCCCGCGCCGGCCACTCTCCGGCTGCATGACGGCGCACGCCTCTCCCCTTGAGAGATAGTGCGCGCGCTTTGTTGAGGCTCTTATTACGGCGAAAGGCACTTGCCTGAGAATTTCCCTCGCCGCTTTGGATGAAAGTTTTTTGAAACGGCGCGGTGCTGTTGACGTGAAACGCTCCCGACGGGATGAGAGCAAACAGGAAAGAGGAGATCAGTCTTCTGCGCACGGCCTTTTTCGCCCCGCCGTTGATATACGTGTCTATTGCTATTGCTTCAGCACCGGCAGATGGCCGGGAAGCGAGGCGGGCCGGATGAAGCAAAAGGCTGAGGAAATATGGTAGGCACGTGCGGATTTGAACCGCAGACCCCTACCGTGTCAAGGTAGTGCTCTACCGGGCTGAGCTACGTGCCTACAGGCTTTGCGGAAATTCAAATTACTCCGAACCAGCGGAAGGTTAAGTTAGCAAGGGCTTTCGGCCCGTGTCAAGCGCGGCACGGACGGCGGCAGCCGAGCCGCAAGATTGTGGGAGGAGCTAGAGTAAAAGCGCCGCGAAGTGTTAGCATAGGCTTCGCCGCGCAACCCGCCGCGGGTTCGGAAAAGCGCGCGGATTGGTCTTTTCCGTCTGGTGCGCGACGACGCAAGCGCCGGAAAATTTTATTCCCGTCAAAGCCGGACTCATTGATGCTCCGGCGCGTCCTCACGCGGACGCGCCGCCCGCCGCGAGAGTTTAGAGAACTGGAGATTTGAGAGACTTGTCCCCGAAGATTCCTCAACGGCCAGAGACTTCACACGCCGCGGGCGACGACGCAGTCCGCCCGCGTGCGCGGCGGCTTCGCCTCTGCCTCTCGCTGTGCCTCCTGCTCGCTTCCCCGCTCGCCGCGCGAAGCGCCGCCGCGCAGGCGTCGCAGGCCGCGCCCCAGCAGCCCGCGCCGACACCCTCGACGCGCCCGCGCACCGTCGGCACGAAGGACGAGGCCGCGCGGCCCGCCGCGCAACCCGACAACCCCGGCCCCAGGCAGTCGAACAACACAGGCTCTCAGGAGTCGGAGGCGGTCGGCGACGACGAAGTGGTGCGCGTTGACTCGAACCTCGTCATCATCCCGGCCACGGTGGTTGACGGGCGCGGGCGCGCGGTCACAGACCTCAAGGTCGAAGACTTTGAGCTGCGCGTGGACGGCGAGGTGAAACAGATAGGCGACCTCAGCCGCTCGGAGACGCCCGTCCAGGTCGCGCTGCTCTTCGACAACAGCGCCAGCCTCTCGTCGGCGCGCGAGTTCGAGAAGCAGGCCGCAGTGCGCTTCTTCCAGTCGGTCGTGCGCCCCATTGACCGCGCCGCCGTCTACTCGGTCTCGACCAATGCCGTGCTCTCGCTGCCGCTCACGAACGACGTGAGCCGCCTCGTCCGTACCGTCCAGAATTTCGGCAAGCCCGACGGCGCGACCGCGCTCTTCGACGCCGTCGCGCAGGCCTCCGACTACATGCGCTCACTTGAGGGGCGCAAAGTCCTCGTCATCGTCTCCGACGGCACGGACACCGTGAGCGACGTGAGCTTCGAGGACGCTGTCAACCGCGCGCTGCGCGCCGAGTGCCAGGTCTATGTCGTGCAGACGCGACAAGTCGAAGACCCGAACCTTCACGACACCTTCTCGGAGCAGCGCATGTACAAACTCACCGAGCAGACGGGCGGCGCGGTCTATGTGCCGCAGTCGGTCGCAGACCTCGACGCGGTGTTCACGCAAATCTCGCTCGACCTCTCGCAGCAGTACCTCCTCAGCTACTACCCGCAGGACGACCGCCGCGACAACTTCTTCCGCTTCATCGGCCTCCGCGTGAAGACGCGCCCCGCCTTGCGCGTCCGCGCTCGCAAAGGCTTCTACCCCTCGGCGGCCCGCAACAAAGCGGCGAACTCTTCCAGCACCGAATACGTCGCGAGCGCCGCACGGCCCCCGACTGATCTCGCCGCGCAGAGACGTTCGACCGACGGCGATGCAAGGGCCAAGCGCGACGACAACGTGGGGCGCAAGATCGGCCCCAATGGCCCTGACGAAGACGATCATTCTAAGCCGACCGCGAACGCACCCGACGCCGCGCCGACGTTCACGCTGACGACAATCGCGGCGTCGCCGCCGCCGACTGCGATGTCAGAACCGGCGACCACTCCCAGTCCGACGCCGACGCCGGAGCCTTCGCCCGATGCCGCGCCGAAAGAGGAGACGCGGCCCAAGACGCCCGTCTCAGGCGGCGTGCTCAACAGCAAGGCGACCAACCTTCCAAGGCCCATCTACCCGGCGGCTGCCAGGAGCGCGGGCGCGCGAGGTTTGGTCGTCGTCGAGGTGACGATTGACGAAGACGGCAAGGTCGTCGAGGCGCACGCTGTCTCCGGCCACCCGATGCTTCAGAAGGCGGCGGTGCAGGCCGCGCGGCTCGCGAAGTTCTCGCCGACGACGCTCTCCGGCCAGCCCATCAAGGTCACCGGCACGATCAGCTACACGTTCGTGTGGCAGTGAGGGCTTAGACTCTACGCGCTCGCCGCCTCAGCGACGATGCGCTCCCACTCCTCGTAAAGCTCGCGCAGGCGCTCTTCAGTCCTCGTGTATTCCTCGTTGAGGCGCGCGAGACGCCCGGCGTCTCGCGCGGCCCCAGGCGTTGACATCTCCCCGCCGAGCGCGGCGAGGCGCTTTTCAGCCACGGCTATCTCCTCCTCGACCGCCCGCGCGTCGCGCGCCCGCCCCTTCTTCCTCTTCGAGTCCTTGCCGCCCTGCGCCTTCGCGCCCGCGCCCGCGTCACGACCGCCCTTCAAGTCTTCACGCGGCGCGGGCTTCGACGCCGCCAGCTTCTCACGCTCGGACTTCGCCGACAACTCGGCGGCGCGGCGTGCGGCCTTCCAGTCGTGGTACTCGGTGTAGTCGCCCTCGTAATGTTCTGCCCGGCCCTCGCCGTCGAGCGCGAGTATCTGCGTGGCGACGCGGTCGAGGAAGTATCGGTCGTGGCTGATGGTGATGATTGTGCCGTCGTAGGCGTCGAGTGCTTCTTCGAGCGACTCGCGCGAGGGGATGTCGAGGTGGTTCGTCGGCTCGTCGAGGACGAGGACGTTGACGCGCGAGTAGATGAGCTTGGCGAGCGCCAGGCGTCCCTTCTCGCCGCCCGAAAGATCGGCGACGTGCTTGTAAACGTCGTCGCCGGTGAAGAGGAAGCGCGCGAGGAAGCCGCGAAGCTCTCCGGCGGTCGCCGTCGAGGGTGCGACGCGGCGCAGCTCCATGATGACCTCGTTGCGCTCGTCGAGGTCGTCGAGCTGCTGCGCGTAGTAGCCGACGGAGACGTTCGCGCCCCAGCGGATTTCGCCCGCGAGCTGCGGCAGCTTGCCAAGCACGCTCTTTAAAAACGTCGTCTTGCCCGAACCATTCGGGCCGATGATCCCTAGGGCTTCGCCGCGGCGCAGGATGAACGTGATGTCTCCGGCGAGTAGATAGCCGGGGTAGCCGATT
>Ga0209577_10000324_pt1 | contig 48362 bp, 43 predicted proteins | sample GraSoiAngelo_109_FD_185874 | JGI IMG/M metagenome (GOLD analysis project Ga0209577, IMG submission 185874) | Grasslands soil microbial communities from the Angelo Coastal Reserve, California, USA - 14_0903_12_20cm (SPAdes) (version 2) | ecosystem: Environmental > Terrestrial > Soil > Grasslands... | reverse complement strand
TCTGGCATCGCCCATATGACCGCGCGGGGGTTGCTTTGGTCACCAATGGCATTTGCAAAGACCACCAGTTCTATCTTGCCGATGGAGGACGGGGCTTTCTTTTGGGTGACGGAGGGCTGCGCTATGGCCGGGAAAACATCGTGGAAGCCTATTACACGGCACACATTTGGAGAGGCATCTACATTGCTCCGGGCCTGCAGCACATCAACAACCCGGGCTACAACCAGGATCGCGGCCCAGTGCTTGTGCCGTCGCTGCGACTGCACGTTGAATTCTAGATAAGATTCCGGCGGCGGCGCCGAAGCGTCCAGCTCCGCACGATGCGAACGCCATCAACATGATTATTTTGCCGTACGTTTTAAGCGAAAAGGTCTCGGTTCTTGCGCTTCTAATGAACATGCTTCTGCGGGTCAACCAAAGCTTTAGGTCTTATTGACCTCACCGAGCAGGTGCACCTGCTCATTCATCGTAGGAGCGGGTTCATGCTCCGCCGCACCCTCCAAGGGCAGCGAGAGAGGCTGTTCGCTGGCCCCCCGGATCCATTCACTTTGCTTCACGGGCAAACTCGTGTCAAATAGCCGGCTGCCATTGAACGCGAAATAGCTACCATCGCAGATTACGAACTGTCTCACCGTCTTGTTCGAATCGGTCGAGCAGTACAAGAATCTGGCGTTGCTTGCGCACTTTCCCATGTGCCAATTGCCTGGCTTATCGGCGAAAAAGAAATGATCCTCGCCACTTGCCGTCGAATACTGAAGGGCTTTAACCGGCACACCCCGGTGCTCGGCCTCAGTAGGGCGGCGGAAGGAGCCCAGGTGTGTGGCGACTTCGGGGTCCGGAATCAGCATGGTGGTGAACTCCACCGGCAAGGGCGCGAACGTCGTCACCCGAAAGGTTGGGGATAGCTCCTTTTTTCCATACACCGGCGAATACCATTCTTCCAATACGTCCATTCTGCAGCTGCTTTCGGCTGCGAACAGTACAGCGAGAAGAGCGAGGTCATCGCTGATGAACATAGAGCCGCCTGGAATCGTGTGCAGAGAACCCGGTGCAAAATGCCAGGAAGCTTCCAATTTGTGCAATCCGGTTCCCTCAAGAACGTCCCGTATAACCCAGAAGCGCGATTTCAAGTGAAAGACGTATCGACGATGACGCACTGGTGAGGACAGCCAGGAGTAGCCCGTGTGCGAGCCAACGAAGAAGTCGAATGTCTTGCCTGTTATCCAGGAGTCCAGCTTGCCGTCGGCTTTTCCCCTCCATTCGAACGGCCCCGCGGGGACGGCTTGGCTCAAGTTATCAACTCGAATGGTGTTGTGGGCCCCTGTTCCCCGGAACCATTTCCGTTGGTTGCCGGGATCAGCATAGGTAAAAGTGCCGGGATCAATGAGTAGAGGCTTGCCATTCCCCGCTAGTTGCACACTAAGCGCGTCCGCGTGACCATGCCCACTGCGGCCCGCACCTTGTGGGCCGGCGTCTATCACCAGCTGGTAAGAGGAAGAGGGGCCCGCGGAACTGTTCATGACAAAGGTCCCGCTGGATTCCAAAGCAAATGAATTGCTTTCCGATTTTAGAGTTGGTAGTTCGCTGAATTGCCGCATGCCTTCTGGTCCGAGCAACCAGAGAAGCTCCTCGGTGGCGAGACTGGCGGCTGCCTTAAAGTCAGGCCGCTTGTAGAGCACGGAACCCGTAATTAAAGGATCCAGCAGGTGTGTCTGCTGATTGCGGCTCGGATCGAATACGCGTCCTCCATCATCGTCTCCGAACCGCGGCAAATACCCGGCTGCGGCATATTTCGATGTAACCTCAAGCATTCTTTTAATCGTTTGGTCAAAGCTCTCAGGGACCGTTATGCCATTTAGCGTTGCAAGGATTCGGGAATGCAGGAAAAAATCCAAGGCATACGTGTGACAGTACATGGACTGCTCGAAATGCATTCCATCTTGCCGCACTTGTCGTTGCGCTTCGCGCAAGAGGATCTTCCAACCGCACTCTTTCCAACGCGCGGCTGACGGAAGCCCCGAGTTTAATATCCCCACAAAAAACAGACCCACGCCCTCGCCAATCAGCTGCGTGTCCGGAGAGGAATAAGTGGAAAGATATTTTTCGATGTGACGCGCATGCAGCACCAGGGCACGCGACAGGTCAGCCGCGAATTCTTCCGCGAGGACAGAACACCCTTCCAGCAAATGCCAAACCCACAGCCAGGAAAGGCTTCTAAATGCCACCTCCAGGCTGCTGGCCCAGTTAATTCCCATGGGATACGGATTTTGCTCCTGCCAGTGATACCACTGCTCGAACAATTCCTCTGCGTACTGCTCTTTCTCGGTCAAACGATAGGCTTTCGCGAGCGTCACCAAATGCTGGTGCCGGTTTAGCTCCCAGGTCACCTTTGAGTCGCCGACCTGATCGAAGTCGAGATACGGAACGCGAAACCAAGGAACGAGAGGGGCGCGTTTGCCGTGCACTGCATCGGAGTGCCAATCGATTTCCGGGCCGTAGTTCACTTGTTGGTATCCGAGCAGATCAAAGCGATGCCGGCAGATCCGCTCCGCCCGCTCTACAATTTGTTCAGCCGTTTCTGGAAGCTGCTTCCATATTGTTGAGAGAATCCCCGGCAGTTCGTCTTTCTGAAAGAAAAATCGGCCGCCATGTTGCAGCGCGTTCGCACCGCCATCTTGGGGCGTAGAGAGACCCACTCTGCACAACATGAAATCGAAACGCTTTGCGAAAGCCTGGCGCGTTCGCACAAAAATCTCATCCCGCCCCATTTCGGTGAGGCGTTGGCACCGTCCGATCCACTTGTGATTCGTCAGCACTGGCAAAACCCCGCGCTAGCTCTCTTGCCTTTAGAGAAGGCTCTTCCAACAACCAATCGGCGGTTCGCGCGACGTGTCGTCAGATCGATGATGCTTAGCCGCCTCATTCCCAGCCCGGCTCGACCGTGTACAAAAATTCCTTCATCCCCCGGACCGCCGTGCGCTTGAGCAGCGTACGCCGGTTCACAGCCAACCAGGCCAGCTATGCCACACATAATTCCTGCCATTCGAAAGTCACTTCGACCAACTCATGAAAAACTGGGAAAGTCCTGAAACTCCCAAACAGCTTGCCTGCTTCTCTGCTAAGAAGCTTAAGTAAGCAAGGGGGAGCTTACAGGGGCAGTGCGTCCTGATTGTTGCGGGACCGGGGTCACCCAATCACTTTCAACTTCCAGAGCGACGGATCGTTGAAGCAACGTAACGGACAGCACCAGGCGATAGCGTCCCTTGAAAGTAAGCAGGACCCCTTCCAACCCGCTGAGTGGTCCGACTTCCACTCGAACTCTTTGTCCCACTTTGAGGAACATCCAGGGCTGCCTGGGCAGTCCTGTCTTGACCGCAGTTTGGAGCGCGATAACTTCCTGCTCGTCCACGGGAACCGGTGTCTTGCCGATTCCCACGACCTGGATAACCCCGGGCGTCGTGAGGATGGGAAGTCGATCGAGCAAATTGAATCGGCAAAACAAGTAGCCTGGGAAAAGCGGGACTTCAAATTCCTGCATTCGATCGGACCAGCGCCGCTTGCAATGATAAAACGGAAGGAAAACCTCGTAGCCCCTGCCGGCAAGTTGTTTTGCAGCGAAGTTTTCATACCGCGCCCTAGTCTGCACGGCAAACCAGGGGTAAGTCTGATGCGTATTGGTCAGGTCCATGGTGTTGGAGCTTCAGCGTTGGTTTACACCCGGTCACCTAGCATGTACAGGCCAAGCTACCGCTTTGAGAGTCCCAAGCATCGGACTCTAGAGAATCCAACAGAAACTTTGCCGCGGGATCGCAGAGCAGGAACCGGATAGTTGGACTTATTTCCTGTCCAGTTCGAATCCGGCATAGTAAGAATAGCTGGCGCAACTCGCGTCTTGGTCGGAGCCATTCAGCACAACGCCGAGAAGGTTGTTCCCGCGAAATTCTTGTAAAGTCGTCTTGACTAGATCGCGCCCGGCTTGGCCTGCGCGCACGACCACCATGATCCCGTCGCAGAATTCAGCGATGATTCGAGCGTCGGCTACCGCCAAGACGGGCGGCGCGTCAACAATCACCCAGTCAAAAATCGGGCCGATTTTGTCGATGAAGCCTTTTAGCATTCCGTTTGCAAGGAGCTCGGATGGGTTTGGCGCGGGTCTGCCAGCGGGAACGAGAAATAACTCCACTTTAGGGTCGGCCTGAAGGATGGAAAACTCATCCGCGTGGCCACTGAGGTAATCGCTAAGGCCTGGCGCAGAAGGTGCGCCCAGTCGGACATGAAGCCGCGATGCACGCAGGTCGGCATCAATTAGCAGAGCGCGCTTTTCGTGTTGACGGGCAATTGCCAGCGCTAGATTAAGTGCCACAAAAGTTTTGCCTTCACCAGGCAACGTGCTCGTTACAAGGAGCGTCCGAATCGCGCTTTTTTTCCGCAGTCGGTCCAAACGGGACCGCAGAGTTCTAAACTGCTCGGCGCAAAGTGCGGACGATTGCTTGGTGGAGAAAACGTCATAGTCCGGATTCAGCTTCCAACCTGGCTTGATGCAGCGGTGACGCAATTCCTCGAGCCCCAGGCAGCGCCCCGCCATTGGCATTTCTGCCCGGATCGGCGAAGACAATATTCGGTGTGCCCCAGCAACTCCCCCAGCGCCGACAATGCCGAGCGGAGTCGGCTCGCTCGGCCTCCACGCACTCGGCCCCGCCTCTTCCGCCCTCTTCAGAGCTTCATGGATACGGCTCATAGCTTTCCTTCCCGGATCCCACGCCTACGGAAACAGGCTGGCGCATTCGCTCGAGGACCGTGGACAAATCGCGCAATACTTTTTCAACCGACGTCAGGTTTTCCGAATTTGTGCTCGGCGGTGCGATGGGCCGATCCAGCTCAAATTCATGGGCTACTCCTTCGACGTGAGCAAGCGTAACCATCTTTTCTTGATCGGCAAATGCGCTTATCAACGCATGCTCGCAGAGCACATTGATTACACGCGGGATTCCTCTTGCGTGCCGATAGATGCCCTCGACGGCTTCCGGGGAAAATATCGGTCCGTTGCTGGCCCCTGCGATGCGCAAGCGTTCGGCAATGTAGCCCTGAGTTTCTTCTAGCGATAAGGGGTTGGTACGGCAGCGCACCGTAATCCGCTGACGAAGCTGGCGCAAGTGCGGTTGTCTGAGCCTTTCTTCGAGCTCAGGCTGGCCCGACAGCACGACTTGCAACAATTTCTCAGTGGACGTCTCGAGGTTCGTAAGAAACCGGATTTCCTCCAATGCTTCGTCGGAAAGGCTCTGCGCCTCATCCACGATGAGCACCGCCGTTTGTCCATTACTGTACCGCTCCAGGAGCCAGCGGTTTAGGCGCATCAAAACCTCGCTCTTCGATCGCGACTCGCAGGAAATTCCGAGATCCCCCATCAGACACTCGAACAGCTCGGCGGTAGTCAGGTGCGTGTTGAAAATGAAAGCCGTGGCCGCGCGGTTTTGGCGAAGCCAGTCCAGCACCATGTTGAGCAGCGTCGTTTTTCCCGTGCCCACTTCGCCGGTCAGCAGGATGATGCCTCTGCGCCCGCGGATGCCATAGGCCAGGCTAGCCAAGGCTTCCTGAATTCCTGGCGTCAAGAACAGATACCGGGGATCCGGGTTGACCCTGAATGGGCTCTCTCGTAAGCCAAAAAACTTCTCATACATTTCGTTCGTTCCAAGATGAAGCTGTCAGACTTAACTCCGTTCGCCTCGTGCGAGCTCCCGCCTTCTTCAGGTACCGAGTGTTGCTAACCGTTCCGACGTGTGAGATCAGTGCCAGCGTGGAGACGCCGAGATAAATCTCGACATCTCGCTGGGTCCGAATGGTTTTGTCGCGAGCTTCGGAAAGATGCACGATGCCGACTCCCAGCGCCAGTCCCCCGCAAAGGCCATCGAGAGTGAAAAGTGTGCGATTCGGGAAGGAGGGCTGCTCCGGCAGATTTGGCGGATCGAGTACGCGAAATTTCTCCGCTTGTTGCTGGTTCTCCGGTGTGGTAGCCATCTGCGACTCATGCCGTTTTTTGAGCAGGTCGTTGTAAAAATTCAGCGCAGTTTGGTAGTCGCGCGTCAAAGCTTCGAATTGCTGTTGGGCCGCCTGGCTTGCCTCAATCCTGCCCTGAAGCACTCGGATTTGTCGTTGCAGGTCTTCCTGCTGCTTTGCTTTTTGACTGATGATCAGTTCTTGCTGGTGGAGTTGCGCGCGAAGCTCCTGAATCTGCGGTGTTTCGATGGCGGGAACAGCCGGCTTCTGTCCTCCAGTCGCATTCGCATCTTTCGATGAACTCGCTGCAATCTGCTTTTCTAGCTGCGCAATCGAATTTTTGAGCTTGATGACTGGCGGGTACGTATCCGTATAACTTTCCTGAAGCACTGCGAGTTGACTCTTCATTTGGCTAAGCTGTTGCTCTAGGGATCGTGCACTGTGACCATCGGACGTTGTTTTCAATTTCGCAAGCTGGTGGGTCAACATGGATTCCAGAAAGGTCTTCTCTTGCCGAGCCTGATTGAGAGCTTGCGTAACGGCCGCGATCTTGGGAGTCATTCCCGCAAGTAGCGTCTTGTTGGTCTTTTCGTCCTCTGGCAGTGCTCCCATGTGCTGGCTTTTAAACGCAGCTACCTTGGCGTCCTGTTCAGCCAGTTTTGCCTTAGCCTCCTCCAACTGTTTGGCCAAAAACTCATTTGTCTCGGGTTGCTTCCGACGCTGATGGATGTTTTGGCTTCTGAAGAGCGAGCTGATTTCATTGCAGATTTCCTGAGCCAAGTGCGGGTCGCCCAGCGTTACGTCGACCGTAAACCCGGGAAGCTCGCGCGACGTTGTTCCTGGCATGGGATTGAGCGGCGCCACTTTGATCGACTTTCTCAACCGTTCGATCATCATTTCCATGGGGATCCGGCCTGCGTCTTTCTTGTACGGATTGAATTTTTCTACCAGATCCTGCAACCTCGTTCGGCTCAGAATTTGCTCCTGCATGCTTGCCAAACGCTGATTGATACCTTCGCTGACCGGGTTCACATCGCTATCAGGAACCACCGGTTCTTCTACCAGGACCACGGTGTGCGACGTGTATTGCGACGCAATGACTACCGTCAAAAAGAAGCCAGCCGCTGCTCCCAGAATGGCCGCAATCAGAAGTAACCACCGCCTTCTGAACAGCAGTGCCAGGTATTCCTTAACATTCATTTGGCGACGGACTTCCACTCCTAACCTCGTTCAGCTAGCTGCTCGCACTTTCACGTACGGCCTGTCTGGTCTCGGATGCTATAGGGCAAGATAGGGCCGAGAGTGAACACCTTCGGCAGGCCACCCCTGCCGATTGCAAGCAGGTGTCCAAACGCTGAAACTGCCTTCCGGTTGAACAATTCCCCGGACTCTGCTTGAGCCCTCCTTAATGGGGACTCTTATTTTGAGCGCAGCCTAATGAATCTTGACTGTGCGTACAATCGGGCACGTTCCCCATCCACATAGGGGCAAACACCCGAAGCCTACCTAAAGGAAATCCCTGCAATCGTTCTTGCTCGTAAAGCTCATAGACTTCAGCTCTCATTCCTTCTTTAACCACCTCGATTGCTTAGTTCCCGCGTCTCAAAGCATATTGCAGCTCCACACCACGCCTCCTCTGCGCGCCTCACCACAGACCCGTCTAGATAGAAGAGAAAAGCGTGAGAAGTCTTGGCATCTCAAGCTGAAGCGGTGTTGGGTAGAGCAATACAACTTCTGCATCCAGGACTCCCATTGGGGGCAAATGTTCGTACGGTCTGTCCCTATTTTCCCTTTTCCGCTCGGGTCTGGAGAGAGCACACCGGGTTCAGCACCGACCGTTTTTCGCGCAGGTGGAGTTTTGCGACAATTTGATCTTCCGTCGTCGCGCCGCCGTCGATGCTCTCGAGCAACGGCTCCTCGACGCCAATCGCGCCATTGGTCAACCCAACAAACTCACCTGATCTTCTGCCGGCGCATCACTTGGATCTCGTCGAGCAGGTCAGTTTGAAAGCTGCCTAAGAAGGCAACTGCTACGAGAACGAAATTCTCATTTGGGACCCTATAACGGGCTAACAACCAGGTTGGAACCGCAACAGCTTGCCTCAGCCCGAAAGCAAGAAATACCCGACTGTTCTTGTCACCGGCGTAATAAATCTTTTCAGCTGCGTGGCTTTGCGTGACAAAAAAGAAGAGGGGCTTACCCCGATTCTTCGTTCCTGCCGAATCAGCGAAAGCCCCGGTGTTATGTTCCTCAGCCTATACCGTCCCTTCTCCTGGGACAGTCCGCCGTGCATCGGCGGGAAACAGCTCGTTTAGCCTAATTAGTAGGGAACGGCAGGTAGCGCCAGACATCGTTGAGTTCGCCGTATGGACCTCCAGCAGCAGCGTAACCCTCGCCACCAAACACGTAAACGTACCCAAGGGAATCCGGCACCCAGTGGGCCGCGCCGCGGCGTGCTCCCACAGCGTTATTCGTGTAATTGACCCCAAAGTAATTAACAGGAGTCGTGAGGTAAGTCCCGGGTTGATCGGCGTCTACGGAACCCTTCCACCAAATCCACTCGCCGGTGCTCAGCTGATACTCCCAGACGTCGTTCAGGAAGCCGGTAGGCAGTGAAGCGTTGGAGCCATATCCAAAGCCGCCAAAAAGGAAAAGATTGCCATCGGGGTTGACCCAACCTAGCGCTCCCCATCGCGAGCCGGGGACGTTCGTCGCTGCCGCATTAGTTGTCGCGTTCGAAATGCCTTGTGCTCCGTACACGCCGTTCTGGTCGGCTAGATTGCTTCCCGAGACCCATGTCCACTGGCCCGCTACCGGGTCGTACTTCCAAAGGTCATTGAGAACCGACCCGATCTGAAGTGAACCGGGCGATGTGGTACCACTGGTACCCTTTGAATCCAGGCCGAACCCGCCGAAGAGCCAAATATTTCCCGACTTATCGACCCACAGCACCGCTGTTTGCCGGCCCCCGGGAGCATTGGCGGCCGCGCCTGTACCTTGGGTCCCATAAGCGCCGTTCTGGTTGGCCGTCGTGGTGCCGGATACCAAAGTCCATGTTGCGGTGGCGGTGTTGTATGTCCAGAGATCATTGAGGAGACCAATCGTGCCTGTCGAATCCACACCCTGGCCGCCAAACATCCAAACGTTACCAGCGGCGTCGGTGTAGCTAGCAGCGCCCCAACGTCCCCCTGGGAACGTACCGGTCGTTGACTGATTGGCTGAACTCGACCCTGCCTTCCATGTCCACGTGCAGTTTGTGAAAGTGGCAGTTCCATGTGTCGCATCCCAAGAGCAAGGGCCAGATGTGATATCGAACTGCCAAATGTCGTTGAGAAGTCCAAATGCTCCTGCCCCATCTATGCCTTGGCCACCAAACATCCAAAGATTGCCTGTGGTGGTATCCGTCCAAGTGACGCCGCCCCAACGCGCTCCCGGCACGGTACAGGAGCCCGCAGGATACGCGCAGGAGGTGCCAGTGCCCAGAGTGCCGTAGATGGCCCCTCGGTTCTTCAACTGAAGCGAAGTAATGTCCGCTGAATAGCTGTCGGCTAGACCGTTGAAGACAATTGGTAGGTTAGCAGGTGTCCAACCGCCTGGGATCCACCAATCTTGCCAAACCCACATATCGTTCAATAAGCCGGGTATGCCGTCGGTATTATCATGCGTGACTTCAAAACCCTCTCCGCCAAACAACCAGCGGGTTCCATTTTTGTCGGTCCAGGCCATGGCGGAATCTCTACCGCCCGGCGTGTTCGCGTTCCCCGTCGCGAAAGGCGGTACCGGGAGCGGAGTTCCAACTTGCCAGGCAGGCGCCGCGGCGGTTCCATAATGGTTAAGTCCGGGGGCCGCTGGCCCAGGGAACCTCCAGGCCCAATCGTTATGCTGGCAATCGACAAGTACATTCGAAACGATTCCCGTGACCAGGGCTGTGGCGTTGAAGATGTTGCATGGGATTCCTGGCTGAATTGTAGGATCGAGAAAGACGTCAACACTGTACGTTGTACCGTAGGTGAATGTCGTCGGGAAAGTAAAGTCCACGTCGCCTGTAACGAAGAGGTTGTCGCCGGCGTTGTCCTGCAATTCCAGGGTGTCACCGGAGCCAACGATGAGCCCAACGACAGTGCCGCCAATCGGGTACTTTGGCTGTGTGCAGGAAACTTGAACGGTGGCGACACTACCGACAATCGTGCCGGTGCCATTAGACACCGTGCAAGTCTGAACAGGGTTCGATGGCTGGGTCTTTACCGTTACGGCGTAACTAGCGCCGCCAAGAAGGGGCGTGGCAAAAGTGAAGCTGACCGTGCCGGTGCCCGTGACGGTGAGATCGTCTGCGCCATTGTCCTGCAATACAAGACCCGTCCCCAGCAACCCTGAAACGGTTCCGCCAACGCTATAGGTAGCGGCGCAGCTTACTTGAACGTTTGTGACGTTTACAGTGGCTGTTCCCGAACCGTTTGCGACGCTGCAAACCTGACCCGAGGGTTGCGTCTTGATTGTAACGGCGTACGCGCCGCCGCTGGCGATTGCCGTTTTGAATGTGAACGTGACCGTACCCGTACCCGTGACGGTAACGTCGTCGCCGCCGTTGTCCTGCAGTACAAGCCCGGTACCGGTCAGACCGACGACTGAGCCGCCGATGGTAAACGGCCCGGACGAAGTTCCACCCGTACCGCCTCCACCTCCGGTCCCGCCACCCCCGGTGCTTCCTCCACCTCCTGTTCCGCCGGTAGTGCCACCCTTAACGCCGCTGCACGCCGTAGCGATGAGGCAAACGATGAGCAAATACGCAACAACGAAAACTCTGGAGGCCACTTTGGTCACTTTATTTCTCCTTGGACCCTCTCCGGTCACTCAAATTCTTTAGCGGAGTGCCGCACTCGGCTCACCCCGCACGCATGAGGCGCCACGCTCCCCAAGTGGGCGTGACAATGGCTTGGCTGTGAGTATGTGAGTAGAACTACGTTGTCAGCGCTTCGAGCACGCCTTTCTGCAACTTCAGAATGGTGGAGTTAGTTTGGAGTGGCAATTGACAGATAGGGCATGTGTGCCCTGCTCATTACTGGCGTTTAGGAACTCGCCCAGGTATGGGAAGGTCTGACGACAATACCACAAGAAACGATGGATGGTGGAGGCGGGGAGTCCCCGCTTGCCGCAGTATGGGTCCTAGGTAACTTACAGATTTCACTGATAGTTCCGATATTAAATCCTTACATTGGGCAGGCAGACGGTCTGCTCTCCGGGGCCCTCTGATCAGTGCCTCTTTTCCGATAAACCGTACACCAGAACCAATGCTCGAACCCGGTCGCTTCCTACTTCCCTTCGTAGGCTCGCGTCAGCCCCTCGAGATCGAATTTTTTCATTTTGAGGAAGGCCCGGGTTACCCGCGCCGTTCTTTCCGTATCGTGGCCGCCTAGCATCTCGCTCAGGATCGTGGGAGTAATCTGCCAGGAAAGGCCATATTTGTCTTTGAGCCAACCGCACTGTCCGGCGTTGGGATCGGCAGAAAGCTTTTCCCAAAAATAATCGATTTCTTGCTGCGTATCGCAGGGAACCATGAACGGAATCGCCTCGTTGAAAGCGAATCTGTGTTCCCGCGCAGAGTCCCTGGCCCCAAACTCCTGCCCCGCAAGCGTGAACGAGGCATACCTTACCGTTCCCTCTTTATCCGGCTCCTCGCCCTTTCCATAGCGTGCCAGTATGTTCGCGTTCGTACTTCCTTCAGCGCCGGCAGGCGAATTCTTGAAAACCTGTGCGTAGAAATTGACGGCGTCTTCCGCCTTGCCGCAGACACTCGCCACAAACAGGAGTGCGGGAGTGATCCTTTGCTTCATCTCGCGCTCGCCGGCAAAAATCACCTGCCACGAAAGGCCATACTTATCTTCCAGCCAGCCGTAGCGGTCGCTGAATGGGTAGCTGCCCAGGGGCATGAGAACTTTTCCGCCCCGAGAAAGCTTTTCGAAGGTCGCATCGACTTCGTCTGTTGTTTTACATTTCAGTTGAAAAGAAGCGGACGGATTAAACTTGAAAGGTGGTCCGGCGCTTATGGCCATGAACGATTGTCCGGAAAGCTCGAACGCTACCAGGTCGCAATCCCCTGACGGTGTGTTATGGAGAGTTCTTACATTTATGATCTTGGAGTCGGGAATGAGAGAGGTGTAAAGTTCGGCCGCATCTTTTGCTTCTCTGTCGAACCACAAATGTGGAGCGATTTTGCGCATAGAAGTTGCTCCTAGAATTTCGAATCGCTCCATCTGTTTCGCAGGGAGTTTACACCGGTATAGTCAGTTGAAAATGACCGACTGCGGCGTAGTCTTTTTCCGCCACAAGTTCGTATCGGCAAGCAAGAACGTCCGGCTGCAGTGGAGAGGCCAATGGAGTTTTGTCCTTTGTTAGAAACCGGCAACGGCGGCAGCTTCAGTCGGACACGTTTCAAAGATGGGCAGGAGCCTGGCAATTTCCAAGGCTTGTTTGAACTTCGGGCCGAGGTTGGAAAGCTTCAGCTGTCCGCCTTGCGCCTTTGTCTTTCGATGCGCTTCGATCAGTGCGCCGAGGCCCGCGCTGTCCACATAATGGACGTGCTCGAGATTGACGACAATTTTCGTTGCGCCTGACGAGAGAAGATTGTCGATCGTGGTACGAAACCCGTCGCTTTCTTCTCCGAGCACCAGACGCCCTCGGAGTGCAAGAAGGTAGATGCCGTTCATTTCGCGCTGTGTTATTTCCAAGGGCATAATTACCTCCCCATGTGCCAACCTGTGTTAGAGGGCTTATCCATAATAGCCTCCGCACCCCGAATAGCAAAAGTAAAAGGCCTTCAAACAGCAGCTCTGGGAATGGTCTGAGCACGCGAGGATGCCCGGCTGATGATGACCGCACCTTCCAGTTCCTCCCCGCCCAGGAAGTGCTCACTGAGCTGCTAAGTGATCCGAAATTGCCCGTCGAGGTCGCCAGAACTCTTTGCAAGGTGCCGGCAGTTGAAATTGGAAGCGACCATTGGCAGCGAACTCGTGCTTTGCGAGCGAAAGTTCTGGCGAAGCGACGGCCAGGAAAATCCGGGGACCTCGCGCTGGCCAGAGCCTGCTGTCAGCGCCGTAGGACCAATGTTTTTCTTCGCGAAGATTCATATTCAAACGCGAGCCGAAGGTTCCACCCAAGCCGTCGTTCATTGCTGCGATTGCGATTTCAGACGCAGCAAAGGGAGGTGGAGCAATCAGTGCTGCGATGATCGTGGATTGTGCCGAGCCAGGACGATCAATGACATACACTGTCGAGCTGCCTGAAGGCAGGACAGTTGCCAAGTTTTTGGGGGGAATTCGCTGCGGCTTCCAACCGGCAAATAGCCGCTCCAGTTTCGGCGTCAAATCGGTGAGAGTAGTGTCACCGGCAACGATCAACGTGGCGTTGTTCGGTCGAAACCAGGTCTGGTGAAAACTGGCGATATCCTTTCGCGTCATGCAGGCAACGCTTTCTACCGTGCCAGAGCCCGTGAATGACCCACCGTAGGTATGGCTACGTCCAAAGATCAATTGGGGCAAAACCCGCAGAGCGACCTGCTGAGGGCGACTCATCTCCTTACCAATCTCTGCAATCCGCAGTCTCTGGAGTCGCTCAAAGTCTGCCCGTGAGAAAGCTGGGTGCAAGACAAATGTCCGCGAAGAGGTTGAGTGAATCGTCCAGCTTTGATTTGAGCGCGGAAATTTCGACGATGGACTGATCGAGATTGGAAGTGGCGGAGATCTGAGCTCCGAGCAGCAGGAGTTGATCGCTGATTTGCGTTGCAGAGCGAGAAGCGGTTCTCGCGTCCAGCAGGGACGCAGTCATCGAAGCGGTACCTGGAGAAGCAAACTGGTCCGCGGCGAACCCGGCATCAAAGGCCATCCAAAGATCGACAAGCCCAGTTTCGTGGCGTTCAGCGAGAATCACTTTCAGGCCATTCGAAAGTGTTGCGTGCTGAAGTTTGGGTAGACGTAATTCCGGTGCTGCTCCGGGCTCGGGGGCTTTGGAGCGATCCGCCCCGGCTGAAGCGGCGTTTAGGTGAGGGAAGGGATGGGCTTCAAGGATGTAAACACCATCGGAAAGCCATCGGTTTGCGGCCAACCTGAGATCTTCGGCAGTCGCGTCGCGGACATGCTCGAGCGAGATTTTGTAAGCATCGGGACGATCGAAATAAGTTTGGCCCTGAGCCAGCAACCGGGACTTACCTTCGGCGCCGCCAACAGTTTCGGTCTTACGTACAAAGTCGGCGAGGTGATTGGCCTTTACACGCGCGAGTTCTTGTGGCGTAGGTCCTTCGCGCAAAAAGCGCGCAAGTTCTTCGTCAAGTTCTTTCTCGACTTGACGCAGGTCCTGGCCGTCGCGCGCTGTGAGTTGTATTCCAAACTGGCCGCCGCTTTCACCGAGGCTGGCGTAAGCGTTGGCGTCGAGGGCGATCTGATCATCAAAGACGAGACGCTTGTAAAGTCGCGAAGATTTGCCTAGGGTCAGCACGTCGCTGACGAGGTCCAAGTAGTCTTCATCAGGTGTCCAGTATTCGGGGATGTTCCATGGTTTGTAGATGCGGGCCTGTGGGTCACGGACTTGCACGATTTGGCGATGCGTGCCAGTCGTCTTAGCGATCCATGCACCGTGATGCGTGACAGGTGGACCGGGCGGGATACTTCCAAAGTACTCTTCGACTTTCTCTTTTGCGGTTTTGGTGTCCACGTCACCCGCGAGGACAAGCACGGCGTTGGATGGCCCGTAGTAGGTCTTGAACCACTCCTTCACATCAGTCATGGAGACAGCGTCGAGGTCCGCCATTTCGCCAATGGAATTCCAAGAATAGGTATGACCTGGAGGATATGTATTTTTTGGAATTAGTTCCCATGCCGCGCCGTAGGGCTTGTTTTCGCCCTGACGTTTCTCGTTTTGCACAACGCCGCGCTGCAGATCGAGCATTTCTTGATCGAACGATAGATAGCCCATACGGTCGGATTCCATCCATAGGGCGAAGTCGAGGGCGGACGAAGGCACGTTTTCGTAGAAGCAGGTGCGATCTTTGTCGGTTTCGCCATCGGTGCCGGTCGCGCCGATTCGCTCCATGGCGTCAACGAAGCGGCCCTGGGCATGTTCGCTGCCCTCGAACATGAGATGTTCAAAAAGATGTGCGAATCCAGACTTGCCGGGCTTTTCGTTCTTCGAGCCGACGTGATACCAAACATTGACGGCGACTATAGGGGCTTTGTGATCTTCGTGGATGACGACAGTGAGGCCATTAGCGAGAACGAATTTCTGAAAGGGAATTTCGATTTCCTGAGCGAAGGAAACGCGGCCCAACAACGACACCGCCAGGGCCAAAAAGAACCCGTTCTAGGCGCATGGAGAACTCCCAATAGAATCAGAGGTTAATGTGCGTATGCTCGAATACGGAAGATACGTTGGTGGATCGCGTTTGTTCCCGTTTATTGGCCGTACCGGTGAGCACAATCGAAATTTCACAAGTGACGGTGATTCCGTTTCCCCCGCCTCCAGTACCAGAATCAACTGGGACCTTGCCTGGAACGTGGATGCCTCAAAATGGCAGCAATCTATTGATTATGAACACTTTAAAATGGTGGAGGCGGGGGGAGTCGAACCCCCGTCCGAAAAGCGCTACGGCCCGAAGCCTACATGCTTAGCTCAATTCGCTTTGGTTCGCCAGCCGCGGTCAGAATGAGCAAGAAACGCAGCCGGCTAGTCCGATGCATCTCGCCCGAGCCTTACGGACCGAAAGGCTCGGGCCAGCTCACTGTGTGACGCCTCTTGCCGGGCCCGTGAGCAAAACCCGGGGAAGCGTGCGCTTAATTAATTAAGCAGCAAGTGCCAAGTTGTTGTTGGCAGTTCTAGTTTTCCACCAAGTTGCGGGCAGGTGGGTCCCGGCATGCCTTCGGGTCGCGACTGCTTCCGTCGAAACCGTGTCGCCCCCTACGCGATCTCTGTTATTTTATCACCTATTGCACGCAATTGAGTCCGCATTCCGGTTGAGGCGGGTTTCTACTCGCTAAAACCTCTCCCCTTCGGGACGACCCAAACCGCTGTTTATCTCTGGTCTCCGATCTCTGCTCAGTTCTACCTTCTCAATTAGATCCATTAGACATTCAGGCGGATTCCCAACTCCATAGTGCGTGGAGTATTGGCCTGTCCCGGCAAGATCCCCCAACTGGCTGGGCTGCTCGTGTCGAGATAGTCGCCCGGTCCCGGATCCAGAAAGACCACGTGGTTCAAAACATTTATAAAAGTTGCGCTTGCCTGAAGATTGAATCGCTCCGTGATTCGAATGGATTTGGAAGCACTGAGGTCGAGGCTCCAATACGGCAAACCCCGAACGACGCCCCAACCGCCGTCCCCGCTGTCCAGCCCTAGAATCGGCTGCCGCATGTTGCAATACACTGCCGCCGGATTGGCGAACAAATTGACGCCAAAGCCAGAGGAACCAATTACGGTGTTGCCCGCGCATCCAGTGGACCCATGGACGTTGTAGTTCGCTCCCGGGCTTGGCATGGGTCGAACGGGGATGGCGTTCTCCGAGTTTCCGTTCGCGAAGAAGTTCACGGAATCGCCCTCGCCGAATGCCTGGCCTCCCCCTGACCTTGACACCCGGCGGGTTGAGCCAGGCTCTGGCGCGCCTGGGAAAGAAGTGCGAACCGACCTACCAAGATCTCATCAGCCAGGTCCGGACGAGTCCCAGCGTCACCATGGACGAATCGGGCTGGAAAGTGAGAGGACACCCCTGGTGGTTGTGGGTCGCGGTCACCAGCGACACGACGGTCTACGGCATCCTGCCCGGCCGCGGCTACAAGGAAGCTGCCCGTCTGTTGGGAGCGGGATTCGACGGATTTCTCGTCCATGATGGCTGGCACATCTACAACCAGTTCACAGCGGCGTTTCATCAAACCTGCACGCGGCACCTGATCAACCGCTGCAACGAAATGCTGGTGACCGCATCGTCCGCGACGGCCGCATTCCCCCGCCACGTGAAGACGATTCTTCTGAAGGGTCTCGATCTCCGTGACCGTTATGCGGAGGGTGAGATCTCCAGCCATGGGCTGGCCTCTGCGGCGGGCAGGCTGGCAGCGGATATGGAGCGGCTACTGGCTCCCCACTATCGATCGCCGGAGAATCAGAGATTCGCCAAGCATCTCCTCCATGAGTACGATCGTCTCTTTGTGTATCTGAATTGCCCGGGGCTGGAAGCTACGAACTGGCGCCGCGAACAGGCCATACGCCCAGCCGTCGTAGCGCGTAAGGTCTGGGGAGGAAACAGAACCGAAAACGGAGCGCACGCCCAAGAAGTCTTGACCAGCGTTCTACGCACGAGTCGTCAACGAGCCGCCGACCCTTTGCCTAGCCTTGCTGCGTTGCTCAGCTCTCCAAGATCTTACGTTCTTGACTTTCGTTCTTGACTTTGGCTCGCATTACCCTGCACGTTGCTGAGCGCTTCTTCACCCGCTAAATAATTACGCGTTTTTATTCCCCGCTGGCTTCGCGAAAGCGTCAGTCGTGCCGTAAAGTTTCAGCGGAGCCCGGCTTCGCTTTCGTCCACAATATTTATGGTCGCAATCGGCTTTGCTTGATGGCGCTCATGGGCAAGACAGATGCCCGACAAGAGAGAAGAGCAATGCAATGATACACAGGTTTTTCATCTCATTACTCGCTTTCTAGCAACTACTTTACTTTAGTGATTGGATCGGGGAGAGAAAGCTTTCTCGCAACTGATGCTGAACAGCCGGGGACACATCCAGTACCCTTGTACCTACTAAAGAGAAGCTGTCTGTACCTTTGTACAGGTACCTGTGTGAAGGTTGACCGAGCGCGACAACTATGGGGCCGATGCCGATGCGGCCTTGTCCTTTGCGGCCGAAGGAACATGCTCGTGTGGGCCAGGAATTTTGTCTATCACTTCCATTGGTAACCACTCCTGCCGTCCAGCGGCGATACTCAGCGGATTCTCAACGACCGACTCCAGCACCGCGACCATACGGGGTAGCAAGATATCAGGTGAGAACTGCAGGCCGAGATGGTTTCCGCTGCAGGCGTTGAGACGACCGTCGGCTCCATCAAGAATATGCCGAACCACGTCACGCGGTGCTCCATGCCGAGCACTGCGGGCCCTACTCGTCCCCAAGTCCCGGCAAAGGATTCTTGCAATATGACTGTTGTCTGGGCCGATATAGAGGACTGGCCCGCCGATACCGAGAATGTTGTAGATCTTACAGGGATGGACGATGCCGACAAAGGCATCACCCATGACCACGACGTGAAGGTCGGCAGCGGAGAGGGAAGCCGCCAGTTCGTTCAGGGGCTGGTAGGGTAACTGCAAGATGTTGGCGAGGCCATATGCGGTGGCAAAACGGCGAACTTTCTCAAACTCGCTGCCCCCGCCGACGAAGCAGAACACAATTCGTGCATCGGCAGCCAGTCCCCTGGCAGCCTCGAGCAGCGTGTCCAGCGGGTGACAAGGGCTGTGGTTCCCGGAATACATCACCACATATTTCCCTTCCAGGCGATGGCGGGTACGGAAATGGGAGCGCCCAGCGGGATCGAAACTGACTGCCTCATCGTGCGACCAGGGCGGAATGACAGAAATCCGGTCCGGCGGTATTCCCTTGGCAGCGAGGCGTCGTTTCATGAAGCTGTCGAGAGCGATCACGTGCGTAGAGGCACGCAAGCTGAAGCGCAACAACACACTCAGAAATTTCTGCACCAACGAGCCTTGCTGTAACCAACCGGCGGCGATAGCCTCATCGGGATTCAGGTCCATCACCCAAAACACCAACTTTCCGCCTTTAAGCTTCACAAACGCGGCTCCCAGTGCCGAAATCAGTGGAGGCGAGGTTAGAGCCACCACCAGATCAAAGCGTCGCATTCCGAGCAGCTGCAGTGAGCAACTCACTAAAAAGGTGGCGAAGTCCATGGCGCGGCGCCAGCGTGCGCGCTTTCCCAGCCCAGAACAGCGCAAGCGGATAATCTCAACACCCTTCCACAACGCGCGCCGCGGGAGTCTCACCTCGGGATGATCGTATCCGCGGGAACTGCAGAGCACGGTCACCTGGTGACCAGCCTGCGCCAAAACCTCCGCCAAATCGCTAAGATGCTGGGCGGTGGAGACGACGTCGGGATAAAACGCCTGGTTGAGAAGAAGAATCCTCACGAGAAGTCAGGAGTGCGGGAAGCGGCGTAGCTTAGCAGGCAGTCTCCTGCACAGCAGCGGACCCCACCAAGTCGCGTTTCGTTGAACCTTTGGCAACTGCATATGGTCCGAGCACAAGCGCGTCCATGCGAGTGCGCAAAAAGCAATCCAGCGCCTCGGCCGGTTGGTGGACGATAGGCTCGTTCTCGTTAAAGGAAGTATTTAGCAGAACAGGGACACCGGTGCGGGCCTCGAAGGCCTTGATCAGCTTCCAGTACAGAGGATTCGTATCGCGGCTAACGGTCTGCAGCCGCCCCGAGCCGTCCACGTGGGTCACTGCCGGAATGACGCTGCGCTTTTCCGGGCGCACGGGATAGACCTGGATCATGTAGGGATCGGGGACCGCGTCCACGAAGTAGTCGTGCAGACTCTCCTCGGCGATGGAAGGAGCAAAGGGGCGAAAGCGCTCGCGGAATTTGATTTTGGTATTAATGATTTCGCGCATGTCGTGCCGTCGGGGATCGGCCAGAATGCTGCGGTTACCGAGAGCGCGGGCGCCCCACTCCATCCGTCCCTGAAACCAGCCCACCACCTCGCCACTGGCGATGCGGTCGGCAGCCCAAGAGCAGAGCTCGTCTTCGCTGGCGAGACACGAGATGGTGCAGCCTGAAAGCTCGAGGTCGGATTGGCGCTGCGCGAGGGCTTGGTGCACGACCGTATCGTCGAACGCGGGCCCCCAATAGCCGTTGCGCATGATGAACGAGCGGGGCTGGCCCATGACTTGGTGCCAGATGTAATAGGCCGCACCCAGCGCGGTTCCGTTATCGCCGGCGGCAGGCTGGATGAAAACTTCACGAAAAGGAGTTCTTTCGCGGACCTTGCCGTTGGCAACGCTGTTCATGCCGCAACCGCCGGCTAGGCAAAGGCGATCCAGTTGGGTGCGTCTGTGCACCTCGTTCAAGATGTGGAATGCGGCCTCCTCATAAACGACCTGTAGCGAGGCCGCAATGTTCTCGTGATATGACGTGACCGCTTCGTCTTTCTTGCGCGCACAGCCAAGAAGTTGCTCGAGCTTGTGGCTGTAAACAGGGCCGAGGGTTGGCTCGCCATCGTCCCAGGTCATTGGCGCACCTTGGGACCAGTGGGTAAAGTAGGAGAGATCAAGCTCGAAAAGACCACTGGGCTTGAGGCGTACGAGCTGGCGCAACTTATCTGCCTGACCCGGCTGGCCATAAGGTGCGAGTCCCATAACCTTGTACTCGTCACCATATTTCATGAACCCGAGGTACTGCGTAATTGCCAGATAGAGGAGGCCGAGAGAATGGGGAAAGAAGACCCTGCACCGGAGGTCTAGGTGAGAGGCATGACCAACACCGAAGGAGGTGCTGACAAAATCGCCAAAGCCATCGATGGCGCATACAGCAGCCTTATCGAACGGCGAAACATAAAAGCTGCTGGCGAGGTGTGCAGCGTGGTGCTCGACGTAGTGGAGGCGATGCTGTACCCGCGAGTGGTCGAGTCCAAGAGTCTCCGATAGCACAAGAGAAATGTCTTGTACCCGACGAGAGTTTCTGACGCGATCTCGAAGCAAGCCGAATGCCGGCCGGTTGCGCACGGCAAACAGAAGCTTGCGGGATAGATTCGCGCGCACGTCACGGGAAACGGCAAAGGCATCAATGTCGCCGGCCTCAATTTGCCCCATGGCCAAGCAGGCGCCGATGGCATCGCGCGGAAATCCCGCCCAGTGCTTCACCCGTCGAAAGCGCTCTTCTTCGACCGCGGCAATTAACTGACCATCGCGCACAAGAACGGCAGAAACATCACCGTGGTACGCATTGATTCCTATTATGTTCATGAAAGACAAGCCTTTCGCCAGTTAGCATCACTGAATCGCTTACGCAGCAGTCTTTTGCACGAGATTCTTCCCCAATTCTCCGCCAGCTTGCGCTCTGCACGTGGCGACAAAACCCGCCTAATTGCGAACAAGAAGCGCCCCGCCGCCAGTCGCGGAAACCGGACTGTTTGCCAGCAGCAGCCTTGCCGTGCCCGCTGAGTTGTTTTCGTACTGGACAATTTCGGGTACTGTACTACTGGCTCATTCCGAGTCCCATTCTTGCTTCCTGGCACGAAACATAAGCAAAGAACCGAGGTCTTCATTCGTCGGGAACCAAGGAGCAACCGGCGTTCCAAAAGCTAATACCTTCAGTGCTAAAAGCGTATAGCTGCAGTAACTGGCGGAATTCAGGAATAGAATATTGGTGTTTCGAAATTGAGAGATACCTAGGCCAAGGCCTCCGGATTGTCGCTGTACACGCATGTATCAATCGCGACATTATGCGGACAATCGAACGCGCGCTGGGAACTGAGATAAGCAACACTCCATCCGCCCGCAGCAGCCGCCCGAATTCGTTAAGACAAGCGTTCGGGTCGCGGACATATTCGAGAACACTGGAGCACAGTATCCCGTCGAAGCTTTGTCCAAAAACGACAACCTTTCGATCGTGTCGACTCGCCGAAAGGTAATGGGTAACAACCCGGAGCCGTGTGATGTAAGTTGTTCGGCAACGCGTAGCATTTCAGGTGCAGCATCGACTGCTTCGACTTCACAACCCTGCTTTGCTAGCCAACGCGCCATTATTGCACAGCAGCTTGATACCCAATTTGCAGAGAGGGCGGTAGTGTGACATCGAATTCACAGATTAAAACCCCCTGGAGGACTGAAGCTACGATTGTCCAAATCGAGCGACTGCTGCAAATGTTTTGGACACGAATACCAGATTTTCGGGCAATTTCGATCGAAAATAGTGAAATTCACGACGGATCCAAGACATACTCTCGTTGGTCAACGTCTGGATCCCGTAATATTAGTGGAACGCTGGAATCTATGCAAAAGAGCGCTCCCCAAGTTGCATGAGAGCGGAACTGAGCAGATCAGCCATCCGCCTCTTGCGGTGTGTCAATGCTTGCGCTTTGTCAGTAAGCGCTACTGGCGGGTTATGAGGCGGCCGCGCGGCATACTTGCGAGTCCGTTATCGCTTTAATCAATGATGCTGCAGCATGTTCGATGTGAAATCTGCGCGCGAAACAAGTTCTGGCGTTCTCCCGCATAGCGCCCCGCTCCAAAGGATCGAGCCTGATCCAATCTCGAAGCAGACCTTCAGCGCCATTCACGTTGTCCTCCGCCACCAGCCCAGCTCGGTCGGCGGCGATCTCTCGCCAAATGTTCACACGATTGGAAATAAGCACCGGCAATCCACACGCCAATGCCTCCGCGACGACGATGCCGAAATTCTCCGAATGCGATGCGAGGGCAAATACCTCCGACACGTACATCGCGCCCCATTTCAAATCTCCAGTCAACATTCCTGTCCACGTAACCCGGTGTGAAATCCCCAGAGACTTGGCTAACCTCACAAGCTTCTGTTGGGTGCCCACTTCGTCCGGGCCAGCAATAACAAGATGCCAATCCCCGTCCGCGCCGAACACTCGAGCAAAGGCCTCAATCAAGAGGTCACACCCTTTCTTTGGGTGGATCCGCCCCAAACAAAGCACCAAACGCTTGTTCTGCAATGCCGGATAAACCCCGAAAAATTTAGCCCGGTGTTCCTCTGCGTTTCCGGGAGGCGGGGATGTACCATAATTGACTACAACCTCGTTACACTTATGCGGCCAGAAGACACCGTGGGCCAGAAACCGCTCCTCCTCCGAGGTGAATAGAACCGCGCGGGCACGCTGCAATACTCGATGCTCCACCCAGGCCCAATAGGCCCACTTCTTAACGTGCTTCGCGGGATGTCTCTTTCCCCACGGATCGAGCATCCCGTGGGCAAAAACGAAGTACGGAATACTACTGTTACGAAGTACAATCCAGGTCCCGAGACCGTGGTATTGCCAAAGTCCACGGACGATTACCGCCCCGTAGCCCCGATGATGCTGTCTCAGCCAGGGCACAAGCCGCGGACTGAAGCCATACCACCCACGGGCCGGTCCCAATGCATGGATCGGGATGGGCAATTCTCGCAGCCAAGGCGCGTTCGGCCGGTCAAGTGTTACCACTTCCGTCTCATACCCCGCTTCCCGCATCGGCTGAATTATCTGTCTGAGTGTTTCGTTGGGGCCGCCCATTCTTGGGTCAAGCGACCTGATTACGTGCAGGAATTTCATACCGATACTCGCAAATCAGACTCCAGGTCCTGCTCTGGGTTAGGGGACCCCCACCAAATTGATTAAGAGGCACGCTGCCCGTATCCGCCACTGGAATCCTGTTCCCAATAACGTTGGCGAAAATTATTCTTCGCGGGTTGGAAAAAGAGTATCACTGGAAGCAAATACGAAAATTGCGATAAGGGGGCAGCTTTCGGCGCTCGTAAACGTACGCGACAACACACACTACCGCCAGCCCCACGAAGCTGCCTAACCACCCGGATGACATGCCCACCACGATTCCGATGAGCGCATATCCGAATATCAGCACTTTGTCCATCTCGTTGGCCTGGCCACAGCCTGGCCACGAAGGCACCGCCGCAGGAGAAGGGCAAAGATTGTTGCCGGGGCGACAGTCTCAAGATTGGCCAGAATCTGCCGGCCGCCCGCGCCTAAGGCAGTAATCGGAACGAGAATCCTGACGGCAATCACAGCCAGAAACACAATCCGGAGGTACTGCCAATCGGCACCAGTCTGGGAAATATCTGTTCTTGTTTCGGGCACCCAGCGCGCCCTCGAGGCCGCCGCCATACCTGCCCAGAGCACTGTCACGCCCAGTACGGCCAGCCAGAGGGAAGCGGTAATAGCATCCGGAGGCAGATGGTCGGTGCCGTAAATGAGCCCGATTTCGCGGCTACCCCAAAACAGCGGCAAGGCGTAGGCGTTCCAATACATACCCGAGATAAAGGTGAACAGGGGCACGCCGCCACCCTTCCAGTGGCAATAAGAAGTCCACGGCATCCAGGGTCGAAAGCCACGGTCCCGTTGCTGAAAACAAAGGAGTTACCGACTGGACTTTCATGAATTTCCGCGGGCCGAAGGCCCTTAAATGACAGGCTAGAAGAAAAGCCGCTACCGCCTTGGCCAGGGTTACCTGGTAGGGGCTGGAAACCCACAAAAGAACCGTGGTACACGCCGGAACCAGGGTATGGGCGACAATCCAGCGCGGCGGATGAGGCAGGTGGTTAGGCAGTTGCATGTTCGAGCTGTCGGTCGGTGATGGCAGCCAGGGCCTGCAGCACACCCTCCACCGCGGCCCCTACCGAATACTTCTGAATGACACGTTCGGCTTGCGCGTCCATGGCCTGCACTCGGGAAGGATCGCGGGCGAAGTCCACCATCAAAGCGGCGAGCGCGTCCACATCTCCCAGGGGGAAAATGGCTCCGGTTTGCAGATTGCGGACCAGGTCAGGTCCGCAGCCAACGCGATCGCTGACAATACAAGCCCGGCCGCAGGCCATAGCTTCATTCACCACCAGACCCCAGGTTTCTCCGCCATCGGAGGGTAGGACCAGCACATCGGCGGCGAAGTATGCGTCAGGAATCTGAGATTGATTGAGGAAGCCGGCGAACACGACGGGGGCCCCTGTTGCGCGCACGAATTCTTCGCAGTCCGGCCGGAGCGGACCGTCGCCGACCATCAGCCCTTGGACGGTTGCGTCCGCTGCCGATGCAAGCTGGAGAGAGCGCAGGAAATCCAAGGGCCGCTTCTTGGCGATGAACTTGCCTGCGAAGAGAAACACCAGCGCATCTTCACGCAAGCCGAAGCGCCGGAGCAAATCGCAGCGAGGCACTGGACTCCCGGCCGGCCGCTTGATTTCGACCGCGTGGGGCACGATGAAGACTCGTTCCGCGGGAGCACCGTAGTGCACGAAGTAATCGCGCGACCACTGGCCGGCGGCCAGGCAGGCGTCGAAGCGGGGAATGAAGCGGCGATAGGCAAACTCCTTGGCCAGCATCCGGGGCAGGCTGCGCGGGGTGTGCAAGTGCGAGTCGCCGCGCACCATCACTTTCACACCAGCCCGCCATGCCGCCCAGATGGCCTGCCAGGCGCTCTTATAGTTCCAGCCGTTGACCAGGACGGCGTCGTATTGGCCGCGGCGCAAGATGACGGCGATTTCCGGTGTGTCAAATCCGGCAAAGCGGCCGTGACCGGGGGTATGGGCGACGTTGCGCAGGAAAGTGTGCGGGTATCCGCTCAGCAAATCAAGGTCCCAATCGAACTCCACGCCGAACCCGGCGCGCGCCTGCTCCTGCGGGGTCGCCTTATGGCAGTAATAAACGTGCATCCGCAGTTCGGGATGCGCCGCCATCGCCCGGTACCAGGCGGAGTGGTATTGGATGGGATGTGTGCAGAGGATTGCCAGGCAGTATTTTCGATGCATGTTGCCACTACAGCTCGTTAAGGATTGCGTGCGCGATTCGCTTGGCTCGATTTATTGGCTGCCTGCCGAAAGCTCTGATTTGGAGCGGTTTCTTCGACAATATGAATGCCCTGCCGGGACCTACGTTTTGCCATGTAAGCCAGACGCCGAACTGCTTAAAATCTTCAGCCACCCAGTAGCTCTTATGCTCCTCATCAGCGCTACCATGAAGCGGGCCCTGTGGGAATCAGCCTTTGGGAGTTGTGATAAACACGATCGAATCCTGCCCAACAAACCAGCGCACAACCTCAGCTCCATCTGCTTTGTCCAGATGTTCAAGGACGTCGCACATTAGAATTAGGTCATAGCGAGGGAATTCCTTCAGAAGCTTCTCAACTCTTCCTATATAGATTTTTCGATAGATATGGGCGACGTGCGGCCACATATAATATAAGAAGAGTTTGATTCCACGGCTTCAATGAGGATTGTACTCTGTTCGCGCATCAACCGCGTGGGCTCACGTGAGCGTCGAGGAAACGATGCGGGTATCCAGACAGCGTGTCAATATCCCAGGCGAATGTCTGCCCGAAATCGCGATCCCGGCTGGGGCGCGTTCCATGGTCGGTCAAGTACCAGACCTCGAAACTCGGCCGCCCCGCGCGAGCGCCTGCCACAGTGGAACCTGGTATTGAATGGGGTGCGTGCTGAGAATCGCGAGCATCAGATCACTTGCTGGAGCATTTCCGCCCAATGGTTACCACATACATTACCGGAGATTCGTGGCGCAGAGCTGGACGGGGCCGCTGAACCCCCTTGTACCATCAACAAATCTTCAGCCAGAACACTACTTTTTCAGGGCTATCCATTGTGCTCATGCGCGGTCTCTAGGAGGGTGTCGGAGAGAACAAATCTTTGACGAAGAATCAATAACTTGCAGACGTACCCCTGTCCGTAACTTATTGATTTCACGTACGACAAAATCTATTCCCGACAGGCTCCTAGTGGTTCCTAACATCGCAGTCATTCGGGCGGTTAGTTTCTTAATGTCTGCTGAGTTCTCGGATAAACTGGGGCGCTCTGTTTAGGGCGATCAATCGCATAGCGTCGTTTTGTGACCTTCTTTTCCGAATAGGCTCGATGCGCCACTTCCAGAACCATCTCCAGGCGTATGCCGCAACCAAGGAGGCGGCTGAGCCGCCAAATAGCTCGACAAGCGACCCTTCAGGGTGGATCAGAGCAACGCACGGAAGAAAATACAGAAGCACGTTGCCGACATTTCCGCGATGCTCTGCGATCGCGCAGTTAAGGTCGAGCCATCCAATCAGCCACCCGAGAACGAGAAAACCTATCACCACCCCCGGAACTCCAAAGTTAATGTGGAACTCCATCACATTCCCGACGCCGAACGAGGTTGTGGGAGAAAGTTGCAATCCGGTCATTTCCGCAACAATTCCGGGACTACCCCCAAAGACGGGTTTTTCCTGCCACAGTAGGCGGGGAATCAACGAGAGCAGGCCTTCGAATAACGACCTGCCCCAGAGGTAGTTCACTTGGCCATGCCCAATTCGCTCAGCCGCTAAGCCAACGAAGTAGTTTTGATTGAGTCTTTCGTCCATGGCCTCTAATTGAGCTCGATTTGACAGGTTAAGCCATTCGAAATCCCTAATTGTGTCTGCAACAGCGCTAATCCGGGTTTCGAGTGGCGCCCCGCCCCAAACTTCCTCCCGGATCTGGGTTCGGTGCTGAAAATAATTCACAAAAATGCTCAAGCCCAAAAACACAAATAGGCTGATGCCGGCCATTGTGCCCCAGTAACTCCGGGTTGAAATCGTGAGCACAGCGCAGACGATGATGATGGCCGCCGATCCGTAACTCAGGAACCCTCCCAATAGGAGCATCAATACTGGGTAAACCAACAGCGCCCCCAGCCACATCGCGAATCGTTTAGCATCGCTCCGCAGGAAAGCTGCTCGCAGCCCAAACAAAACTCCAAGCATCCAAATGGCAGCCCCTTTTTCCACGGCTGCACTGATGCTGGGTATGTGATAAAGCGGGCTAAGACCATAAATGCAAGTCCATCCCGCCAGCAGACAAAACCAAGAAAAATCCTTGTGATCCACTACGGCATGGACGCGCATCGCGGGGATGAGCCTGTGGGCCAACCAGACACCAATGACGAAACAGACGGAAGCGACCGCTACAAAACGCATGCCGACTTCGGTTATGCCTGACTCGAAGCGAAGATTAGAGCTAAACATGGTTGCGAGCGCTCCCGGAACGTGAATCAGCAATAATGAAAACAAGTAGGCGACCGGAAGTCCTAGTGAACACCTATCTTGGCGAAGGAGCCGTATGAGCCAGCCAAAACTGGCCACGCAGATGACAATCAGCAATGTCATCCCGTGTAGGCCGCTGCGGCTTTACTGATCTGGCCCACGGCTGATTGCAAAACAATTTTGAGCCGATCGTCGTATGTATTTGCAGAAGAACGGATACGGGTGCGGGCGGCCGTCGAGAGACGCACCCGCTCCAAGTCATTCTTCAGTAGCCATTTCGCCCTTTCAATCATTTCGCCTCTGCTCCTGAAATAAACGACGCACTCGCCATTGGGTCCTAGGAGCTCTCGGTGCTCTTCAGTATCTTCCGCCAGCATACAACCGCCCGCCGCGGGGATTTCAAATGTGCGCATGCAGTGGCCATCCCGATTAGCGCGCCTTACGAGGCAAAGCGCTATTCGAGCCCCCACAAGTGCCTTCTGCAATCCAGCAACGGATAGAAACCCGCGAGCGAGGGAGCGTGTCTCAGGAAATCTCTCCCAATAGCCACCGTAAAGCGAAACACGTATTCCGGCCCGTGCCAGTGCGGCGACATATGGCACGCGGTCGGCATCGCCTCCGCCAACAAATACAACATCGGTGTCGTATTGCCGAAGTTCACTTTCTTCGTATTGCAGATCAGGAAACAAGGTCGGATCCCAACCAAACGGAAGATATGTTGTACGTGGCACGGCAAGATTCTGTAAATCGAGAATATTGGCGCGACGCGTTGTGAACACATGATTGTAGGCGGGAAGAGCTTGCAAAAACCATCTTGACGCGTGCGCGGGATTCCAGGGATCGTCTGTAAGATAGTTCACGCAGTAACAACCAGAATTCTTAATGTCTGCGAGCGCCTGTGCTGTTAACGGAGCTATTCCAACAGCAAGAAGCAAGGCCGGATGTATTGTGCGGCAAAACTCAACTACTTCTTCGCTGAATCCATGCAATCTGAGCGGCCGATGCCCGCCGAAATGCCAAACGATCCGCCGAAGTGTAGCTGGGCCGCGCATCGCTTTTATAGAGTCGATCTGTTCACATGACATCTCAATTTGACGACATGCTCTAGCAAAGCTGTCGCTGATATGGGTTCCTCCGCGGTTGCCAATAATGAGCAATGTGTTGTCAGAGAGTCGTTTAGTTTGGCCGCCAACAGCCCCACGGCGTGTCTTTGGCATCAGATTTTCAGCTTTAGTTATTCAGCAGTGGACTTACTAATAACAGAATCCCGACTAGTTGGCGCGTGTTTGCCCGCACACACGGTTTGCAGACATTGTCGTATCCCGCTGACTACCTGTGAGTAGCCCCAAGCTTGTATGAGTTTTTGTGAAGCTTCACTAGCTCACTAGCTGTGTGTCGAAAAGAGGCTTTTCTTAAGCATTCACTGAGGTAGGCGGCCAGGCTCGCTACATCGCCCGCCGCATAGATAAACCCATTCACGTGCGGCTTTACGAGACCGCCCCGGCTCCGACCCGATCGGATGTGATCACTGGCAATCCGAAACACACAGCGTCATTTACCACCAGCCCCCAAGGTTCGAAGGATGACGGAAGCACCAATACATCTGCCACGGCGAAAAAGGCCGCAAGCTCCGTTTCGTTCTTGAAATCGTTCGCCGTGGTATGGCTTTACCCCCGAGTCCGAGGAGAACGATACGGTAAGATCAATCGCTGCATCCGCAGCGGGTGCGCCGTGCATTGGCGCTTGATACTGAATAGGATGCGGGGTAAGAACTGGAAGGCGATATTTTGTCATGGCTTACATGACAAGAAAATTTACGTTTGAAGCCGTATCTGAGACAGGAAGAAAGATCGCGTCTGGCTGGAGTAACCAATGAAGCTGTCCCGGGATTGCTCGCAAGCCATCCGAATTAGCCTTCCCAATGCCAACATCAGCTTCCTGTCCGCATACGGGTGGCCACCAACATGCCAAAACCGCTCGACAAGGGCTCAGGGATCGGTTGCCCTCCTCGGTCGAAATCGTTAAGTCGCCAGATTTCGTAACCAAGATCCATCAGTAATCGCTGTGCATCGCCAGGCCGGTGTCCTGGGAATCTGGCTTCGGCCCAATCACAGAACTCAAAGACAACGGCCGGCGCTACAGAGTTTTGTAAAAGGTCTAAAGCTCCTTGAAGAACATTGGCTTCGGCTCCTTCCACATCAAGCTTTATAACTGCGACCTGCTTGATTCCTGCTGACCTTAATAGATCATCAAGCTTGTAAGCGGCGATCCGACATGGTTCTGTGTTGAACTGAGGCGCTAAAGCCCCCATTCCAAACTTATCGTCGGGAGCCTCCCAGAACGAAACACTCTCAGCATTACGATTTGCTGCGGCACAGTGGAATGCTTGGATATTTCCAAGCTGGCTCATTTCAATATTCTTGGCCAAATAAGGAAATACTTTCGGCGAAGCCTCTATTGCGAGAACGCGTCCACTACTCCCAACGAGACGCGCGGCCATAAGGGAAAACGTTCCAATGTTCGCCCCTATGTCAACAACCACGTCGCCTAACTGTAGGTGGGACACGAGATACCCGGCAGTTTCTGGTTCGTAGACTCCATTTACCAACAGGTTGAATGCGACCGGTTCGGCAAGATGCGGCACAATAAAGAGGCCGGCAGCCACATCAACGATCACGTTGGTTCGGGTAATTGTGCTTGCAAGCGCCCAACGAGCAAACCTCATCTTTCCGGGGTAATGTGGGGGCATCCGTCGCAATATGTGGCTAAGAGCTCGAGTCCAATATGGCAAAACGTCTGGGCATGAATAGGGCGGCGGAGTCGGTTTCGGGACAGCCACCCAGGGTTGTCCAGCGAACTGGTTCATAAGTTAAGTAGGTGAAGAACTGGCTGAAACTGCGTTTCGTAATTCCATTCATTCAATATCCGGGTGCGACCGCGTTCACCCATCCTCGCCCTTTCTTCCGGATGCTCGTGGAACCAGTGAAGCGCCGCCGCTATACTATCCGGGTCGGCGGGATTGCACGCGAGACCGTAGCGGGTTTGTACGAACATTTCACGCCAGTCAGGCAGATCTGGCACCAGCACGGCCAGCCCACATGCCAGATAATCAAAGGACTTGTTAGACGCGCCCGTTAGAGCCTGCAGATTACGATCCTTGTTATCGTGCGGAATCAATGCCAATCCGACATGGCAAGTAGCACATATCTCCATCAGGTTAGAGCGGCTCTGTGGACCGACGCAATGAACCCGGTTCTGGATACCAATGTGCTTCGCGTGCGCGAGCAGGGCCTGAGTGTGGCCCTGTGAGCCTATAGTTTCATATCCCACAATCGTGAGACTAACGTTTTCAGGAAGGAGAGCGATGGCTTCGATAATGCTCAGGCGAAGATGTGAGATTGAGCCGTGATAAATAACTCTTAAGCCGCTTGGGAGGTGGCTCGACGAGACCGCGATTTCGCGCAGCTCAGGGCAGTTCCACACCACTTCGACGCCGTTTCGTCGGCGGGTTTCCGCTACAAACCAATCGGCCCTTTGAGCATTTGGCAAAATGCAGAGAACGGCTTTACGAGCGCACGCACGGCGCGCCTTCATGCAAAACCGCATGAGGACACCAGGAGCGGGCCCCGGGCAGTCGTGCTCGTGGTAAACCAGCTTCAACTTCAATAACCGACTTAATAGCAGTGCGGGCGCACACGCCAGGGTGTCGGACGCATACACTAGTCGAGGCCGCCACCAGAAGGCCCACCACACGCACCATGCGCAAAACCATCCATAATGCAGCTTGTTCTTCCACCTAGAACCGCAAAAGCGTAGCTGCCTCACTTGAATTCCGGGATACGGCCGAAATCGCAGAGCATCTGCATCTAGGAATGCCCCAGTACCGAGAAACAGCACGTCCCATCCGGCATCCGCAAGAATATGAGAGCTATGCTCAAGGGGTGGGTAAGCTGCAGGGTTGGTGTACTGAACGTAGAGTACGCGGTCGGCTCCCTTTCTATCTGCCGCCCGGCAAAGCCGTAGAATTGTACGCGTGACCGATTTCAGCATTCGAGTACCAAGGCAGGCGCAAGGGTTAAGACCAACAATTTGGCGAGACACTGCCAATGATCTCGGTTGGAGCCCCTTGAGAAATTCCTGCCGCCAGCGGACCGCACAAATAAGCTATTGAGTCTTCAGAGCTTCAACGCGGTCACGTACCAACTGTCTGCCAACGCCCCTACCCAAGGCATCTTTGTGCTAATGCTCCGTAACATCGCGGAGCCGTAAACCACACAGCGGTAACGCCAAGGAAGCATCCGGATATCGCTCATTTGGGCGTTTAGCGTGAAAAGGCATCAACGCTGATCCTTGGCCTCCCAACCGCTCCACTAAATGCTTCACATAGCTCTGCGCGGCGCCAATACCGCACATCGAATCGGCTCTGCGCACGGAAAAGCATGCAAAGTTGTTGGTAGACATTCCGTATTCCAAAGGCATTCGGCATTTGAACCTTGCTGCAGCCCCCTCCTTTGAGGACACGACCGATCTCATTGAATGAGCTTCTCGCATCGTCCTTGTCGAAATCTTGTAGAACGCTGTACGAGAAGACTTGATCGAAAGTTTTATCTTTAAATGGGAGGAAGCGTGCGTCCGCAACGAGAAAACAGGCGTTCACCTTCAACTGACGCGCCACTCGGTACGCCGCTCGAATACCATTAAACGATGTATCTATTCCAACGGGTCGGTAGCCTTTTAGCGACGCGGCAATACACGAGCGGCCCCAATTACAACCGATATCTAGCAGAAGGGCTCCCGTTGCCTGACCAAGCGGAATGTCCGGAATGGGGTATTCGCGCAGCTTACCTACTAAAGGCCGATAAAGGTTGCCCCGGTGCCGGCTACCGCATTTTGTACGTATGCATCTACCGGTGAAGCCGTTTGCCCAGCTTCGTATCTCGTTGTCTCGCCAAATTCGGCGAGCGAGAGCGATTGCTCAGCTTCAGAGTTCGTCTGCGGCGTCTTCGAAACCAACATTATCGGAATACCATCGACGATACGGTAACCATGTCCTGGGTCGCATAGTAAATATCCATTTTTCTGTCTAACTGGCTGTTTATCGCGAGGACACGCGAGAATATCGAGCAAAGCCTGAGTTCGCAGTGCTTCAACAGATCTAGCTAGCTAGATCTCAAATTTGTTGCCGTCTGCCTCGTCAAGTTAGTTCAACCTCTTCAGCATTTCATTGTACCGTTGCCCATATGCTCGCCAGGAGAAGGCAGATCGAACTGATCCAAGCAAGTCCCGGATGCCGACTTGGTTCTTTGTCAGGTCAAGCGCATTTTGTAAAGCCGTGGCAAACGCATCAGTGTCATTGGTCGGTACGACCGCAATTGCACGTTGATCCGGCAGGTATTCGCGCAGATCCTCGCCTCCCGTACGATCGGTACATACCACCGGAAGCCCGCTGGCCAATGCCTGCGCTTGCACTAATGCTAAGCCTTCTTCCCGGGAAGCAAGTGCGAATACATGCGCCTGACTGTAAAACTGCGACAAGCAACTCTGCTGGACGGGAGCGTAGTGGTGAAAACCCGGTTCCGCCGGCAATGGAGCATCATCCACGGCGCCGACATGCATCATGTGTACTTTTGTCTTCCGCCACGCGTCGGCAAGAATGTCACACCCTTTCCGCCTCGACCAAGTACCCGTCATAATGATGTAGGGAACTCCGCGCGGAGCAAGCGTGGGTGGAAACATGTTAAGGTCTACGCCATATGGGTTGCGGAAAAGCTTGGATGTTGAAAACCCCCGCTCGATGAAGCTCGCCATCACATGCCGAGATGGAACTACGATGAAATCGGCCGCATCGTACTCCGCGAGCTCGCGTTCAACCGTACGTTCGCTCACTGTCGGCGCCGAACTTTCCCCGTCAAGAATTTCGTCCAGAATCTGCTTCTGCGACAGAATATGCCGGCTGCCCCGTTCCAGTAAGATCCTCGCTCCGTACTTGCGACGGACCGCCTCGACGGTATACCTGCACATACCGGACATCCCAATAAAGACATCGCAGGGACCAATCACTCTTGCGGCAGTTCGATCCAAGGCTTCCGTCAGCAGTTGACTTGCCTTGTGCGCCAGAGAAGTCCCTCGAGCGACTTCGGCCGCTGCAAGAAAGGGCGCGACATAGGGCAACAAGCATCGGCTGCAACGGTATGGCAACCCAAAACGAGCACTTCGCCACGGAGGTACCAGCGAGTAGAAACTTACGTTGTGGCCAAGTGCATCCAACTCTCTGGCTAAGTCGCAAACATGAAATCGCCCGACCGTAAGGATGGCTATCTTCATCGGCTTTTCAGAGGTGCGTCATCGTTTAAAGGCGGTAAACACAAGTGAACGTATACAGAAAAATGAGCTGACTTTGTTTGTGACGAGTTTCTGACCTACCCAGAGCCACCATTGCGTTGGGCAACATAGGTCATTTCCCCATCAGCTTCGACGAACTGCCGCTCAAACCCTGCCCGAGTCGCGGCCCAATCCATCCAGCGAGTCGTGATAAGGCAAGGGTGCGCCAAGCCCCACCATTTGTGATATTGCGGATGGCGTACTGCATCCCCATCCGGCGTAAATAGAACGACTTTCCCACCAGGCCGGACCACTGTCTTTGCCAATCTCCAAAGGGAGCACGGATCTGGCAGATGCTCAATAACATGAGCTGAAAACAGACAATCAACCACCTGACCTGCCGGATTTTGCAACAACCGACATCCCATGTACTTTTTAGCGTAATCAGCGCGTGGCTTACTGATCTCATATGAAAATACACGATAGCCAGCCCGAACTAATTGCCAGCTGCCATAGCCCCACGAACACCCGAAATCCAAAATAGTCGCTCCAACAGGAATTTTTGCTGCTGATAACGTCCGCAGATACTTCGAATAATCCTTTTCTGTATTCTTGAAGTTTGCTGCTTTTAGCTGCTCGAGTTCAGTCACCGACGGCATCTCAGTGGTAAGTCCTTGCGAATAGTCGTTCTGGTAGAACTTATCGCTTTGTTCCTGCGAGAGTTTTGGTACACGGTAACGTAGGCCACAGGCCGAGCACTCGATCAGGCGAGTGACGAGCCACTTCCGCTTTAGAGTGGAAACTTGCATATTGCAACCACAGGATGGGCAAGATGTGTCAGACCATAATCTCGTTGTCGACCAAAGCAGATAATGAAATTTTTGATGCGTGACGAATGACCGAAACATTTGAGATCGCGTGTCTTTGAGCAGCTGGATAAGGACTAAACCCGGTTTTTTAGCTGTTTGTGGGTTTAAATTTCGTAATGGCGAATCAATTGTAACTAACGAATTAACTGGCGTTTGGTTCAGATTCTGAGTGCAGGCACTCGCCATAAATATGAACGTAATCGGCTGCAATATCGTCCATTGTGCGAGGTTTCGAAATCCCTGCGCGCCACCGATCCACTGTTCCTAAGGGATCCTCAGCTAATCTCCTGAAGACGCGTGCCAGTGCTTGGTAGTCTCCAGGGGGAAGCAGGCAACCGTTGACGCCATCCCTAACCAATTCAGCGAGACCGCCAATACGACTACCTATTATAGGTGTGCCTACGGAGTACGCCTCGAGTGCAACCGTGGGCCCCCCCTCAAGCGTAAGAGAAGGGCAGCACAGCACATCATAGCCAGCGAGCACTTGTGGGGCCACCCCCGGCGGAACCGGAGGCGCGAAAGAAACACGTGGATCGGAGCCTAACTGCGAACGTACTTTGTGCAGCAATCTCCGCCCAGACTCATCGGACGCGGGCCCTCGAAGCTCCAGTAGTAAAGGTACGGTCGAGGGAAGCGACGCAAAGGCGCGCGCCAAGACTTCGACCCCCTTAATGGCTTCGTACCGTCCGAAGTAAGCGATTTTCAAGGGCAGGCATGCCGGGACGGCGCTTGGTCCTGGTTTCGCGTGAACATTGCAATGTGAAATACCCAACCGGTTAACCACCATTTTGTCTTCTGGCCATCTATTGGCCAGAAGGATCTGGTACGCCGATTGGGTCAGCACCACGAGCTTGTCGACGGAAGCCGCCATCGAGCCGAGATTCGACTGGTACTGCCTAACGAGCCAGCCCATTCCGGCAGCCGTCCCGAACGGACCAGGCACTTTGAGGGCTTGTTTTGCCAGCGCCGAAGGAGTCAGCCCCAGAGCTGCAGCCAGCGGTTTTGGCAGTCCGCGCTGATGTAGCGCACATGCCGTGCATTTGGCCGCTTCGCTGATGCCGTCGCACAACCGCTCGCCCCAGCGCATCATCGTTCCCCGATAACAAACGAAACCAAGATCCGCAGTGTGAAGGGTTAGAATTATCTTCGCCCCCGCGCGGCGCGCCGCATTCAACTCGGGCAATTTAATTCCCGTTGCTATACCGTGGAAATGGACGATGTCTGCATTTTGCTGCGCAACCCACCGGTGGAAGTGCTCTACTCCACGCATTTCCACCGTATCCCGGAATTCTGACCGCGTCGGAGCTTTCGGAACCGGATAGCGGAAGACTACAATGCCCGAATGGGTATACGAATGGGGGTGCCATCCTGACTTATGGGGGGCCGCAATCACGACTTCGTGGCCTGCGGCAACCAATCGCTGTGCAAGACCCGCTACATAGGTTTCGGTGCCTCCGACGTTTTCGGGGAAATACCAGCCGAGCACTTGAACGATCTTCATGAATACACTGGCCCTCTGAAAATAGTATGCGACAGTAGCATCTCCAATGTGCTTTCAGGCCACTATCACGTCGCGGGGCTCGCGATCCCACTCTGAAAGGTCTCGAAGGTAAACTAGCGTTATGCACCTCGGAACACTCACTGGCGGTGCGCTAGATGAGCTTCCAGAACCTTAGGCGTACTTTCGTACGAAGGGGAGATCTGTTGTGCCTGCGGTTTGCGCGCGATGAGTTCAACAATATCTCCCCACCCATCTTGAAGAAGCTGTCCCGCGGGAGAACAGGCGAGAATGGCGCCCAATTCGCGAACCGCCAAATCGCAAGTGTCCTCCGCCCACAGAAATTTCGGCAGCTCGAATTCGATGAGTTCCAAACCCTTTTCCCGCACCTCATTTGTCAACCAGCTTGCAGTCAGCCAGGGACTCCGATGCGATGGATCGGAATATCCGACCCAATTTGGCCCCAGCGCTTTATGGAATAATGAGTCGGCATTCAGAGTCGCGCAGAAAAGGAATCCTCCCGGGTTAAGAAGCGAGGTACCAAGGGTTAGCAAATGATCAGGATCGTTCACATGCTCGAGCACGTTGTGCATTACTACTGCATCATAAGCATCATAGGTTACGCTGAAATCGCGGGGTGTAGCCCGATCGAGGTCAAGAACCCTGCATACGGGCCCCCCTAAACGCGCGTTGGCTCGCGTAACTGCCCATGGCGAAACATCTACCCCCCGCGACCTTAATTCCGCCGTGCGATACTGCACGCAGGCCGTCGAGCGAAGGTATGCGCGATGGGGCGTGGTGAGCCGCTGGAATGACACCTCCTCTAACGGTCTGACTTTCCATTCAGAGTTGTTGTGGTATACGGAAATCTCCGCTCGTGCGACAAACCTCGACATAACGACCGTCAAGCCCGAATGGAGCTACGTATGCGGATGCGACGCGCCTTGGGTGCAGCCGTGGAAATTTCTGACCTGTCGCGTGCAACCGGTCTTAAAAGACCGGCCACATAGGTTTCGGTTCCTCCAACGCTGTCGGGAAAAGACCATGCCGGCGCTGCCGCGTTGTTAGCGCCGAGAAGCCGATATAAATCAGACGTGACTGACGCTCGTTCCTGGCAGATCGGCTGCTTGCTCTACTTGGTTGGCGGCAGGTCCTCGCTGGCAAGTAATCAACTTAGGCTCCCGGCATACTGCAAGCAAGACTCCCGCCTTTTCCAGGTTAGCTTCGCTCATGACGTAGTCGCCTTCGGTAGCGCTGAGGTGAGGCACCCGCCAGGGAATGCGCCCGCCGTGCAAGCGCTGCGCCAACCATCCTAGACGGATCAACGGGTTCATACTGATGCGCGTGGCGAGAACGTACGCGCTGGTCTCGTGTTGGCCCGTAACTGCGATATTCTCGAAATGCCGGTTCAACAATTCGTAAAACTCCTTGGGACTGTACTCCCTCACGTGAAACGGATTAAGCGGCCTTTTGGTGCCATTTGGAAGTGTCGCTAATCCATTGGGAGTGCTACAAATGAAGACTCCATTGCGAGCAAGAAGGCGCCGCACCTGCTTTAGGAAAGCGGGCACATCCTGGAAATGCTCCAGCGACTCCAGCGCAACAATTGCGTCGAAGGGGCCTGAAACGGCCTGCAAAGTCTCGCAATTATCGCGAACAAAGCGGACTCGTGGGTGACTAAATAGTCTCTCGGCCGACATCAGTGCGGCTTCGGAAACGTCAGCAGCGACAATTTCGGAAGCACCGGCTTCGATCAGCACGCGGGTGCCGTAACCAACGCCACACCCTGCATCCAATACACGTTTGCCTGCGACAAATTGGCTGGCAAACCGATACCGGTGCAAGTGAATACCGATCCACTGCTTCCATTCCTCTTGATCGGGTTCGATACGCTCAACGTAAGCCATAGGTTATTCCTGGCAATAACTCCATTTCGTTGGTAGGAACACACTTCCGATTTCGCTGCGGGGTGGCTGCCAGGCAGCAACTCCCACGCCTACTTCGACCCTTAGGGCCTTATCCAGATGGACATAGTCTTGGTGGTGATCACCAAGCCAGAGTGAGATGTAATAGGTGTCCGACCGCAGGGATGCAGTATGAATCCGCACTTTGATTGTACCTTCCGCCATGGACTCTGGTAGGTTCGTTTGCGAATCAAATCTCCCATTTGTCCCGAATACTGGCGCCCCCAGCGGGTCATAAAGAACTAATCCGAGCATGGGGGGCTGTAAAGGAAACGTTGACGAAAACGCCACATCAACGCAAATGCCCGTTCCCTCACTCCACGTTACAGCGGCTCTCGTTATCGCGGGGCCGATGGGATTTGGGTCCGCGACAAATTCAGATAACACCTGCTGGGAGACGTAATCTTCGATGACCTGATCGACCTCCCCATCAAAAGCGAGTTGGCCATGCTTAAGCAAAACGCAGCGCGAACACAGGCGCTGTATCGAAGGCATGGTGTGACTAACAAACAGTACAGTCCTGCCGTGCTTGGCAACGTCACCCATCTTGCCCAGGCATTTTTTCTGGAAGTGGGCGTCGCCCACGGCGAGGACTTCATCGACCAGCAAGATTTCCGTTTCCATGTGTGCCGCCACCGCGAATGCCAGGCGGACGTACATCCCACTGGAATAGCGCTTCACCGGGGTATCAATAAACTTTTCGACTTCGGCAAAGGCGACGATCTCGTCGAACTTGCGCGCGATCTCCGCTTTCTTCATGCTCAGAATCGCGCCGTTCAGGAAGATATTTTCGCGGCCTGTCAGTTCTGGATGAAAGCCTGTTCCCACCTCCAGCAGTGAACCGACGCGACCGTTGATCTCGGCATAACCGCGGGTAGGCTCGGTAATGCGTGACAAGATTTTCAAGAGCGTGCTCTTGCCCGCGCCGTTGCGTCCGATGATGCCGAGGACCTCCCCCTGTTTGACTTCAAACGAAACGTCCTGCAAGGCCCAGACTGTCGGCTTGCCGTTGCCATTGCTCTCCGACCCGTTCGGGGCCTGCCGCAAGCGGCGAAACGGGCTCTTGATGGCATCGGTGATCACATCGCGCAGCGCTCTATAGCTCTCGCGCTCGCCAATGCGATACTGCTTGCAGATCCCTTCGCAGTTGATTGCAATATCGCTCATGACCTATACCACGTCGGCAAAGTTCTTCTCCATACGGCGGTAATAATACAGGCCGCTCACCAGCAGGGCCGCCACCACGACCGATGAGACGGCAAACATCGCTCCGGGCGCGGGCGGCTTGCCCAGCAATGCCCAGCGGAAACCTTCCACCACGCCGGCCATAGGATTCAATCCGTAAAGCGGGCGCCAGCGGACCGGTACCAGAGTGCTTGAGTACACGACCGGGGAGGCAAACATCCAAAACTGCACAATGAATGGAACCGTGTAGCGCACATCGCGGTATTGGACATTTAAGGCCGAAAGCCACAGTCCTACGCCCAACGCAGTGGCTAACTCGAACAAGATAAACAACGGCAGGCTGAGGATTGCCCAGCCGGGGTGCACGCCGTAGTAGGCCATCATTGCGATGACCAAGACAAAAGCAATGGCGAAATCCACTAGACCGGCCAGGATGCTGGCCATCGGAATCACCAGCCTGGGAAAGTACACCTTCGTGATCAGCCGCTCGTTGCCGACTACGCTGTTGCTGGACTCAGTAATCGAATATGCAAACAACTGCCATGCCAGCAACGCCGAGTAACTAAAGAGCGGGTAAGGAATACCGTCAGACGGGACCTTCGCCAACCGTCCGAAGAAAATAGTGAACACTAGCATGCCGAGCAGCGGCTGCAGCACAGCCCAAGCCACGCCCAAACCCGTCTGCTTGTATCGGACCGTGACATCGCGCCGCGCAAGAAAGTAAAGCAACTCGCGGTACTCCCACAACTCACCCAACCGAAGTGAAACCCAACCTCGAGAAGGCTTGATCCGCAAGACAGGACCTACGTGCTCAACATCTGTGCCGTTCGGCTGCAGTGCACTTGTGACCGTCATTTCAATGAGCTCCAAGATCTGGCGGACAGCAAAGAAGAGCCGAGTGCTTCATATCACGAGTAGAGATGGATCTCACAAGCTCAACTCGGTTCCGCCAGCCGGTTCAAAACGGCATCAGCACCCGCTGCGAACTGCTTCCGACCGAAACGGGAGCGCACCGCAGTGGCAAGCGCTATGGGATCTGGCTTTGGCTGACTTAACAGGTGGGCGATAGTTGCCACAAGGTCCGACTTTGACACAACCGTCCCTAACTCGCCGTCCGCGAGCGCATCCACGGCTCCTGTGATTGCCAAGCCAAGCGCCGGCGTACCACTCGCCATGGCCTCCAAGAACGCAATGCCAAAGCCTTCGCCTGTCGAAGGCAGCGCGAACAGGTCGGCCGCGCGATAGGTCTCAACCAGGCTCGCCAGTCCGATCGGTCCCAGGAAATGCACGCGTTCATTCACGTTGTTATCACGCGCAAGGGCTTCTAGGCGTGCGCGGTCATCGCCTTCGCCGACAATCAAGTAATGAACGTCATAGCCCTTCTCGATCAGGTCGGGAATAACTGCAATCACACGATCTTGCCCTTTGTAGCGCTGGCCCGAATCCATCCGACCCACCGAGAGAAGAACGTGTCTACCCTCCATTCCCAGGCTGGCGCGCTTTGCCGCGCGATCTCCGGGCGTGAATGCCTCCCTCACAGTGTTAGGCAGTACAAGCACTCGTTCCGGTTCGATCGCTGCCCACGAGAGCACAGCTGCACGGGTGTGACGCGAGACACACAACACAAGGTCAGCCGATTCCACCGCCGCACGTTGCACTTTGGATGGCCGAGGCCAGGCCTCAATCCCATGAGTTTGCACGATGAGCTTCGCTCTCTTGAGGCGCTTGATCAGTGCTGCTAATGGCGCCATATAGAGGTGCCCGCAGAATACAACATCAACGTGGCTGAGAAGCGCCGTTCGAATGGCAGCAACCGAATAGATAATTCGATTGGAGCGAGGTCGTGTTTGTTCAATCCCTTCTGGCAATACAACTTCGTCAGGCGCATGCCTGGGCACCACAGTAATCCTTGACACAGCTCCTGTTTCAGTCAGCGCTCCCAGAAAATCTCGATTATATTGCGCTATGCCGCCGCGCCCGCCGAAGGCGTCGCTAACGATTGCAAGCATCGCTGGTGAGGATTTCAAGACGCGCCCGACTCCAGTTGGTTCTGCGTTAGACCGGGTCCGTTTAAAACAATTCGGGACCAGCGGCGTGAAACTAGTCCCTTGTTATCGGGTTCCCGAATAGTCGAATGGGTAGCTCTGGTGGCGAACGCATCCATCCATGCGCTGGTGGGTACGCCAAAGCCCGTCTTGGTTCGGATCACTGTCTCCTCTCGTAGCGGCACAGCGGGCGACCTAGCGAGGGCGGTCTTACCGACGCCTGGTCCTAACACAGGAATTACCGGTGCCAGCGTCCGTAGCAATTTCGAGTCCACCAATGGCACACGAATCTCAACACTGTGCGCCATCCCTGCCCAGTCGGCATCCCGCAAAAGCTGGTTGCGCATGTATTGTGCGGATTCAAGAACGCAGACTCGAGTATTGTTGGACTTAAGTTCTGGCTTGAGGTGGGCGGCAACGCGACTTAGCGGCTTTAGACGCCGCATGCCCTCGCGGGCGAGTTCGGGGTCCATTACATGCGGGAGCTCGTGAGGCAGAAACAAGCCGCGACGCAGCATGTATGTGCCAGCCCAGCTACCTGAATATTCCAGAATCCCGAGCACTTTGGGACTCGTGTACGAGATACCCGGAGCGAGAGCACCAATAACTCGTCGAGCCACTGAACCAAGTCCCGGAATGGCGGCAAATGCACCGAATCGGCGCCGCCAACGAGGTAAGTCCGAGAAGCTCGGGTATCCTCCGAACAACTCATCTCCACCAAGCCCAGATATCGCAACCTTGAGACCTGCCTCCTTAGCCGCCTTAGATACGAACCAGGTGTTCACTCCGTCGATTGAGGGCTGGTCCATTGCCTCAACAATCGCGGGGAGGTCCGCAATGAACTCCCGCTCACTCAAGCGTCGCACGATGTGGCGGGCTCCATATTGCTTGGACACCTTTGCAGCTAACGGCGCCTCGTCCTCCGGTGTGCCACGAAATTCTTCGAATGCGAGCGTAACTGCACTGATTTCGTGCTGCCCCGCGTCTCGCATCATGCCAAGCAGCGCGCCGGAGTCAATGCCCGCCGAGAGAAAAATCCCAACCTCGACATCGGCTAACAGATGGGCACGGACGCTATCGAGAACTCCTGCATGTACTCGTTCTGAAACCTCAGCCAACGGAACTGGTTGTGCGACACCTTTGGCGAGGACTTCGGCAAGATTGAAAAAGGCTTTTGGTTCCCTGGGGCCGGCTCCGTCGACCCACTGGGTATGGCCGGCGGGCAGAGATCGGATGTCGCGGTAAAGTGTAAATGGCTCAGGCACGCTGCCGAACAAGTGGAAACCAACGATCCCCGCAGGTTCGGGATCGCGCGATACAGGACCGCCTGCAAGAAGTGCCTTAACTTGTGAAGCAAAGCGGAAAGTCCACCCATCGGTTGCTGTGTAGAGCGGTTTAATGCCATAAGGATCGCGTGCAAGGAAAAGGCCACGCCGCACCTCGTCCCAGATCGCGAAAGCGAACATGCCACGGAGCCGATGTACCATCTCGGCGCCGTGGTGCGCGTAAAGGTGCAAGAGCGCCTCTGTGTCGGAGGTCGTACGGAAGCGCACGCCGTCGTTTTCGAGTTCCGTGCGTAGCTGAGGATAGTTGTAGATCTCGCCGTTGAACACGACGACGAAACGGTGGTCTTCACTTGTCATCGGCTGGGAGGCACGGTCCGAAAGGTCGATGATGGAAAGCCGTCTATGCCCGAGGCCGCAACGCCTGTCCACGCTCCACCAAGTGCCTAACCCATCCGGGCCGCGCACGCGCATCGCCTCACGCGTAGTGACTAGCTCGGTCTCTTTCGGTGCACTCGATGCCGAGTGGTACGCGAAAATTCCGTTTATGCCGCACATGGCAGGCTCCTACGTAGAAGAGGCGTACCTGGAACACCAGCCTGGCAGCAACCGGGAGAGTAATTGCGACGCCAACACATTGCGATCACGCCGGACAAGTTACCGCCCTTTGCCGCACAGGGTCGGCTGCTTTTAGAAAACCTGTAGAAAAGAAGTATAGCGAACCCGGTAATTTGATTGTCGATGGCGATTTGGAAAAGAATTTTTTGAATGGCGGTTTCGATTGGCGCTATGAATTGCGGGATTCGGTACAACTCTCGGTTGACACCAGCGAATTCCATGGCGGCAATCAGTCCCTGCGCATCACCTTCAAAGGGCCAGCGGTCCCAGATGCTGGCTTTTTTCAGTATGTGCCCGCACATCCCAATACCGAGTATCGGTTCAGTGCCTATACGAAGGCCCAGGATATTGACAGCGCAAGCGGGCCCCGCATTGCGGTCGTTAATGCTTACTCCGGCGGTCCATTACGTCACGACCGACGATTCTCTCGGGTTCGTCTTGCCCGAGCCGTGGGAATAGTAGTAATCATCATAGTAACCGTAGTATCCGTTATGACGCGTGTCCACCTTATTGAGGACCAATCCTAGAATTCTTGCTCCTACATTCTCCAGGACGTTGCGAGCGCGCGTCACTGCCGCTCTGGCAGTTACCCCACTTTCAACGACAAAAGCAACGCCATCCACAAATGTGGACAGGATCATCGCATCGGTCACGGGAAGCACGGGGGGCGAATCGATCACCAGGAACTTGAACCGCTGACGCAATTCCCTCAGTAAGGATTCCATGGCAGATGAGGAAAGTAATTGCGCGGGGTTGGGAGGCTTGGGACCGGCGGGAAGTACCCAAAGAGTAGGTGCAGGAGGAAACTGTTTCAGTGCCGCCTCAATGCTGTGGGCTCCTGTCAGGAAGCTAGCGAGACCTTGGTCATCGACGAGATCTAGCGACTCCGCGATCCCAGGCCTACGAAGATCGGCATCTATGATCAGAGTGCTGTCTCCTCTCTGAGCGAGTGCAATCGCCAGGTTAAGAGCAGTTGTGCTTTTTCCCTCTCCAGCCGTGGTGCTGGTTATCAATAACACCTGCGGAGGCCGTGGCGCCGTTGAGAGCACCACCGAGGTGAGGAGGGTTCTAAAGGATTCGGCCAGCGCCGACGACGGTTGCTTTAAGAGCGCCAACTCTGCTGCGTTCGGTTTTGAGTTGCCGTTGTTTCGGGTTAGTGCTCGAACTGGTCGGTGAGGGAGTTCGCGCTCGAGTGGAACAATCGCCAAGGCGGGAGCATTCACAACTCTCTCTGCCTCTTCGATGCTTTTGATCGAATTGTCCAGAGCTTCCTTCACAAAAGCGAACGTCACCCCGAGGATCAACCCGACAACCAGGCTTATGGCGATATTGCGAAGTTTTTGAGGTCGAACGGGCACTTTGGGAGGCCGAGCGGAGTCAACCAGATGAATGTTGGTCGCGCGAAGACCGGCCGAAACCGTGGCATCCTTGAGCCGCTGAAGCAGGCTGTCATAGAGTTGTTGATTCGTATCAAACTCACGCTTTAGGAGATTGTGTTGGATCAGGAGCTGACTCAGTGCTCCGACGTCGACCTTTTCTTTGTCTACTGCCGCAGCTAGGAGCTTTTCCCGGCCGAGGGCCGCGACGTAATCGTTCTTCAACCTCTCGACGATTCGCCTTCGTTCTGTGTCGATAAGAGACTGAATTTCGTCCACTTGGCTCCGCAACCTCTCGACCTTAGGGTGTTTCGGCCCGTATTGTTCCAAGGCGTCAATGTTCTGCGCTTTCAGATCGGCAAACTTTTCTTCCAGCCGCTGCAAAAGCTCGTTTTGAGCGACAAAAGCCACCTGCGATTCATTCGATCGCACGAGTTCATAGAGCGACTCCTTTTGAACCCGATCGCTTTGGGCGTTCGTCAAATCTCGACTTAGGTCTGACAGTCGCTGCTCAACGATACTTTCTTTGTCGCTGATATTCACGATTTCGTTTTGTCTCTCGTAATCGACCAGCGCCTGCTGGGACTTCTCGACCTTGGCCTTTAGTTCATCAAGCTGCTGTTCCATCCATCCGGATGCTTGGCGCGTTGCATCGTACTTCTGCCGAAAATTGTATTCGATGTAGTTGTTTGCCAGCGAGTTTGCAATTTTGGTTGAGAGGCCCGGGTCCGGACTCTCGAAACTGATATTCACAACGTGGCTGCCCTGGATTCGCTGGACGTGCAGACGATGCTGGAATGGCATGAGGAGCCTGTCCTCCGATGCCTGAAGCTGGACTGGAGGCACATCGTTGCCCATCCCGACGACCGACGTCCAGGCCGGATCTCTTGCGAGCCCGAGTTGCTCGATTGTCTGCTGCGCCAGGTTATCACTCTTGAGAACTTGGATTTGGGTGCCCATGAATGCCTCGTCCGTCGGGGCTTGCCGATAAAGGTCGTTGAGGGATTGAATTTGCGGTGTATCTGCCTCTATGTCCAGACGGGCGGTGGCCTCATAAATCGGCGTCATCTTAAAAGAAGCGATCGCGACCAGCAGCGTCACAATAAAGGCGACGGTCACGATCGTCCATCGGCGCTTGTTGACGATGTTCCAATAGATTGGCAGATAGCTGAAGCTTTCGAAGTCTTGTACATCGATCCCAAGAACAGGGAAAGCAGGCGAGTGCGGCGATCCCGGCACCGGCGACCTTGGCCCGCGCAGCGACAGGGCTTCGTTATCAGGCATGTCCTTCACTCTAGGAGCTAAGAATCCTCAAGGAAAGTCCGCGGTATATCATGCATTTTCAGGGGCGGTAGATGGCGAGGCCTGTTGCGACGGCGACTGCGGCCTCGACACCGCGGCGTAGGGCTGTCATCCCTGAGCTATTTGGAAGAAAGAGAATATCGTTGGCTTGCATGCGGGGATCGGGGGCTCTACCTGCCAGTACATTCTTCAAATTCACTGCAATCTCTTTTCGTCCATTCTTCTCTTCTGGATTTGTCCGGATAATCACCGCTTTGGATTTTTGAGCTGTGGGTTTTGTGTCCTCGGCAAGCGCCAACGCTTTCAGAACAGTCATTTCCTCATCACCGCTCCGTAATGGGAACCCTCCTGGACGATTTACAGCACCGACAACGTAAATGACTCCGGCTCGCTGAATGGTGATCCGGTCTCCTGGATAGAGTTCCACGTTTGAGACCGGGTCTCCGGTCTCCATGAGCCGCTTGAGGTCTATCGTGAAGGTTTCTGCGCAACCAACATCACCGTTGGGTGGCGTGCATGCTCCAGATTTCTTGAGGGCCTGAATCGCAACTCCGCCGCGGGTTACGACCGCCATATTACCCGCGTCATCCGAAAGCCCTCCCGCCTGCGACAAGACATCCAAAAATGTCGTTTTTGCGAATAAGGGGTAGATCTGGGGGCTCTTCACGGCCCCAGCTACAGCGATGGAATGGACTCGAGATTGCTTGACGGCCACGGTCACGCGAGCGTGACTAAAAATTTCTTCTTCAGCGTATTTCTTGACTAGGAGGCTAGAAAGCTGAGCGGGTGTCAGCCCAGCGGCGACCACAGCCTCGGAGAGCAACGGTAACTCAAGCTGTCCAGTTGGGCCGACCCGGTACTCGCCGGAAACATCCGGGGCGTCATAAACGCTGATGCCGAGGACGTCGTCCGGACTAATAATGTAATCAGGGAGCTCTGGCGCGGAGGCAAACTTAGGGGACAAATCGATTCCCGACGAGTTTTGCGAGAGTGACCTTGTCGGTGTAGAGGTTTGAGCGGCCACGGATGCACAGAAAGCGGACAGAAGCAGGCAGACTGGAAGACTCCTCCCACATAGCTTCGTCAGGTCACACGCTACACCAGCAAAGACCATCATTTCGGTTCTCCTTGCTATCGTGCCTCGAGAAGTTGGCTTGACAGTCGCATTGTCAAAAGCACAGCCTCTCGGGCGTCAAGCACAAATAATGTTGTTGTTACCAACCTACTCCGCCGGCCCAGGCGACGAGGATTGCCTCGACCCGTTCAAGAGGCCCGGCCTTGAAGGACGCACTTTCCGCACTTCCCAACTGGATAAGGCTCAGCCTGCGCACTCCCTTGGACTACTTACCGCGCATTCTCGATTTCGGACTGGGGGAACACCAATTGGTGGTTCTGATTTTGAGATTTGATAAGCTGTGTCACAGCTAGGCAATGGGCTGTGTCTTAAATTTGATAGTTGGCCTTCCGTAGTTGCCAACGCTGCCAGGGCTGCAAACCATGCTGCGTTGGCCGGGATGTGCAAATTGAAATCAAAGAAACTATGCAGCAGCAGTCCACAGCACCCTATTGCTGCACCCAGCCGAATCCAGCCGTCTTCAAATCTTAACCGGTGGCGCAAATCTCGAAACGCCAGACGAAAAAAGAGCGCCAGGGCTGACAGAATGAGTACTGTCCCCACCAGCCCGGTCTCAGCCGCTGCTTCCAAGTAGTCGTCATGCGCGTAATCGATCCACAGGTCCGTGGGGAGGCTCTGATAAGCGGGATAAGCGGTCTCAAAATTCCCTAAGCCAACTCCTAAGACAAGGTGATCGCGCCACATCCGCAGCGAATCGAACGCCAGGCTCTTGCGGGAGCTATCCACCCAATCTGGGCTCTTGATATGGAAGATCAAACCTAGGTGTTTTGCGGCCCGGCCGGAGTCAACCCAGACGAACAGCAGCATTGCTGCCAGGATTGTCGGAGCCACAGCTTTGGCCAACCTTCCTTTCTCAGCAGTTTGATTGCCCCATACGAGGAGGGTCAACCCGATTGCCGTCTGTGCTGACAGGGCGAGCAAGCCGCCACGAGAGCCGGAAAGCAGCAACGCTGCGACCGCGATCGTAGCAATGGCAACAAGCAACGGCAGGGCCGCAATAG
>Ga0209577_10000322_pt1 | contig 48493 bp, 32 predicted proteins | sample GraSoiAngelo_109_FD_185874 | JGI IMG/M metagenome (GOLD analysis project Ga0209577, IMG submission 185874) | Grasslands soil microbial communities from the Angelo Coastal Reserve, California, USA - 14_0903_12_20cm (SPAdes) (version 2) | ecosystem: Environmental > Terrestrial > Soil > Grasslands... | reverse complement strand
CAGATAGCGCTGGCTGAAAAAGCAGCGCGTCTCGGAGTCGAGCGTTTCGTCGTCGATGACGGATGGTTCGGGCAGCGGAACAACGACCACGCCGGCTTAGGCGACTGGTATGTGAATCCGCAGAAGTTCCCGCACGGGCTCAAGCCGCTCATCGATCGCGTGCACGCGCTCGGTATGGACTTCGGCTTGTGGGTTGAGCCGGAGATGGTAAACCCCGACAGCGATCTCTACCGCAAGCACCCAGATTGGGCCATGAACTTTCCCGGCCGCCCGCGTACCGAAGCGCGGAACCAGCTCGTTCTTAACCTGGCGCGTGATGATGTCAAAGAGTACATCTTCGGCTGGCTCGACCGTCTGGTGAGCGACAACGATATTGCCCTCTTGAAATGGGATTACAACCGCAACTGGTCAGAACCGGGCTGGCCGGAGGCGCCGCTTGCTGATCAGAAGAAAATCTGGATCCGATATGTGCAGAACCTTTATGAGATTCTCGATCGCCTGCGAGCGAAGCATCCAAAGCTGGAAATCGAAGGCTGTTCGGGAGGCGGTGCTCGCGTGGATCTGGGCATGCTCCACCGTGTCGATCAGTTTTGGACGTCTGACAACACTGACGCGCTGGACCGGTTGACTATCCAAAACGGTTTCACTCACGCATACTCGCCGCACGTAATGATGGCGTGGGTGACCGACGTCCCGCATTGGCTCAATGGCCGTACAACCCCGCTCAAATTTCGTTTTCTGATGGCGATGACCGGCGCGCTGGGTATCGGGTCAAATCTGAACAAGATGACAGACGATGATGCTGCGTTTGCTACTAAGATGATCGCCCTGTACAAGGAAATTCGTCCCACGGTGCAGAACGGAAAGCTGTACCGGCTGCATTCGCCGCTCGATTCTGAGTTCAGCGCAAGCGAGTACGTCTCTCAGGATGGCCACCAGGTAGCGCTGTTCGCTTTCCTGCATTCGCAGCAGTTCGGTCAGCGTGTGCCTGTGCTCCGCTTGGAGGGTCTGGACTCGAATGCAGTTTACCGAGTCCGAACCGTCGATGATGGTGTCAAGGGAATGGAACCAACCGACGGCGCCTATCTCATGCACCATGGAGTCGCACTCAATCTCAAGGGCGATTACGATAGCACCGTGCTCATTTTGGAACGCGTCCAATGAGTGCAGCTGCCAGGTTTGTGTCAACGGATCCAGGCGAGCAGGTCTCGAATGACTGGCGCGCACTGGGAGACAAGAAGATTGCCGGAGACTGGCCTCATCAACTCGGCTTACCTCAGTTCGAATTTGCCGGAGAAGCGGCATTCCGCATGGTATAGACGAATTGCTGGATGTCGCTGTTCTGTTTCTCGGTGGCTGCGACTTCCTGATTGTGAAGACGCTCGAATGCCGTGAATTCCTGCTCCGCGCGCGACTTATCCCCCATCCGAGACAAAGCCTGCCCCAAACGATAGTGCGTGGCCGGCACATTCGGCGCGGTCTTCAGCGCCTGCTCGTATTGCGCGGCCGCTTCCGCATACTTGTGCTGCTCGGCGTAGATTATGCCTAGTTGTAAATAAGCATCGGCGTAGTCCCGCTGCAGGGAAATCGCGCTCTTCAGCAGCGATTCAATTTCCGCCGGCTGAACTGATTCCGGGTTTCCCTCGTGTTCTCTCCACAGACTCACTGCATAGTAGTAGCGGATTGACCCATCGCGGCCGCCGCTTTCCACGAACTGTCGAAAGCGGGATCTGACCTCATCAGCCATCGAAGACGAAAGATTCTCGTACGCCTTCCCTGCCAGGCTGAGTGGCAGAGAATCAGAGGGACTTTTGTCCCACACTTTGCAAAATTCCCGCGCTCCATCGTCAAAACGTCCAAGCCCATACAGGGCAATACCGACGGCGAGTTGCAAGCGGGTTGATTGCGGCAAGCGTTCCAGACCGGCTTTGAACACCGCAAGGGCTGGTTCGAATGTCTGGTGTAAGAGCAGCTCCGCTCCCCAATCGAAGATGTTGCTTTCGCTTGGGTCCATGCGTGCTGCCTTTTCGTACTCGCCCGCCGAAGCCAGGTAGTTCCTGCTCTTCTCTTCCACCTCTGCGAGCAGATTATGAAGCTCAGCCCGATCATTTATCTTGATGAGCGATTGCAGCTGACGGCGGGCCTGATCCAGTTCACCTGTTTGCTCGCAGGCAAGGGCGAGATCGTACCCATTGCTGTAGCTGTTGGGATTGAGTCTCTGAGCCCTACGCAAGTAGGGAATAGCAGCCATTAAGTTGCCGGTCTGAATGTAAAACTCGCCCAGATTGTGGTTCGTGTCGTAGTTAGTCGGCTCAAGTCCGACTGCCTTACGAAACTGCGCTTCGGCCTCGCCATTACGATGGAGCTTCAGCAGGTTTACAGCGAGTGTGGTCCGCCACTCCGCGACATTCGGATTCAATCGAACCGCCTTGGCCAGGTATGAATGGGCCTTATCGTCTTGACCCATGGAGACCTGAACCAGTCCCGCCAGTTCATTGACGTCGGAGTTGTTGGGATTGCCAGTCAACACCGGTTGCAGCTCGTTCCACGCTTGAGAATAATGTCCGGCCTGATAAGCTGCCCTCGCGGATGCGAACTGCTGCTTCAGGCTATCGACAGGAGAGGATGATTTCGTGGAAGGAGTCGCCTGGGCCCGGGGACGACCCTGCGCCAGCGAACAGTGCTGGCAAAGCGCAAGCGCCGTCAGCAATGTCGCTCTAAGGTGTCGTCTGAGCCGATCGCCGCAGATCCTCATTGACAGAGTCGCTTGGCGGAAACCTGCCGCCTAGAGTTTTACTGTGCTCGCACTTGACTGCAGCCCCCGCAAGTGCTGCTGGGCGCCCAGGTGATTGAGGTCGAGCGCGAGAGTGTCGCGAAGCGATGCCCCCGCCTCTGCCACACGTCCGAGCCCGAGTTGTGCCAAGCCGATCAGGTACAGGCTGTCAATCCGATTGCGCTTCTGCAAGTCATCTTCGAAGAGCAGGAAATTCGGCAAAGAAGTTGCAAAGTAGTCGATGGTGATGCGCTGCTGCATCTGCCGCTGCGCCGATTCGAGAAGCTGCTCCAACAATCGGTTGGCTTCGCCTTCTTGCCCGAGCTCGCAGAGCGCGAGGGCGCGGTAATAAGTCATGGGTGAAAGGATCGGCTGTTGAACCGAAGCTCGTTGGAATAACTGTCGAGATCCGTCGCGATCGCCGAGCGCCTTCCGAGCAGACCCCGCCAGGTAATGCAGGTGATTCTCAGGCGTCAAAAGATGCTTTCCCTCGCCCAGGTTCTCCGGGTAGTGCTGCGCTGCTTCGAAATGGCTGAGCGCCTTTTGAAAGCTGCCGGTTTGCAGGGCTTCTTGACCAAAAATCAAATGCGTCCATACATATTGTCCGGACACCAGTTCTTCCCCGCCTTCCCAGGGATGAAAACGCCGCGACAGCAGAATCTCCAGTGCTTCTTTCGACTCGCTCGCCTGATTGTAGAGAGCGGTGAGTTCGACGGTCAGGTCGTCCCGGCGATCAACCAGTCTGCGGTGTTGTTCGAGACGCGCGAGTCGCTGCTCGGGCCGCATGCCCATCCGCTTGTCCAATTGGTCCATTTCGTACAACAAGCGGGCATCGTCCGGATTGACTTCGAAAGCTTTGCGATAGCACTCGGCCGACCTCGCTGGGTTGTGGTGCACGTTAAAGAATGCAATACCCAAGTTGCGCCACGGGATCGAGAATGATGGATCGAGCTCGCACGATCTCTCCCAGTTCCAGATTGCCTCCTCGTAGCGCTGCTTATCATAAAAGAGATTGCCGAGGTAGTAGCAGGCGCGCGCATCGCGCGGATCGGCTTTCTGAGCATTCTCGAGGACAATCATCTCTTCGAGGCGCACAGGGAAACAGTAATCCGGAGGAGCCTCAGCGCCGCACCGATAGAATTCTGCCGCGCCGCTCTGGTTGGAAAGCTGCTGATGCAGATGGCCGAGACTGTAGAACAGCATCGGGTATTTGGATTTTCCGGTTATCCGTTCCAGCAATTCAACAGCCTCTTGGAAGAGACCCGCCGCGGCATAATCGAAAGCGATATCCAGATAGGTCTGCGCCTGGTCGCGCATCAGCAGCGAAAGTGCCGCCGACAGGCTCTCGGCTCCGGCAGACTCTCCCCTCGCGCGCTGCGCCAGCATCTGTTCGTTGCGCGCCCAAAAGTCGAGCCGATCCTGCGCCACCGTCTCGCGCGCGATCGATTCCGCCTCGTCGATTCTGCCGAGGCGGCGCAAAACAGCTGTTTTCAGGTTGTGCGCCTTGGAATTCCTGGGATCGCTCTCGATCGATTGCTGGAGATGTTCCAACGCGGCGGCATAGTCTTCTTTCAAACACGCGATCTGTGCCAGCGCGAAATGCGATGCTGCTTGCCACGCATAATTCCAAGTCGCTTTGCTGAAAGCGGAGCACGCTTCCGGAAGCCGGTTCTGATATTTCAGGGCCAGGCCCAGGTTGTAGTAAGGTTCACCGTCGCGTGGGTTAGGATTTCGTTCCGTGAGCCGCTGGATGGAACGCTCGAAGAAGCGCATTGACTCATCAAACCTGCCGCGGCGGAGTTCGAGTACGCCCTGCGCGTTGTTCGCTCTTGAATCGCCCGGGTCTCTGCGCAGTGCTTCTTCCCAATATGGCTGAGGAGATCGTGTGGCATGCCGGTACTGTTCCAGGTGCAGTCCTACTATGTACAACTCCTCGTTGCTGGCAATGTCGGCGGGCCGAGGCGGTTCTGTCGCCGGCGAAGGCGAGTTGCCCTCCGGCAGTTTCCTGTTCTCATAACGGACCAGCTCGTAACCCCCGCCATCGAGAACCGAGAGCAGCAAATTGGCTTCCCTAGTTCCTTGGGGAAGCTCAATTGCTCCCAGCAGCGGTGCTCCCGGCGCCAGGTCAATCGTCCTGGCGAACAATTCGCGGTTGGCAACCGTCAGCCTCACGCTTCCGCCCGGTCGTTTTTCGGTGAGGCTGACTCCGATATGCGACCGCCGCCCATCCACCGCGAGGCTGACCGCTCCGGCCCAGTTCGCGTTTTTCGGGACCCCGATTTGTTGAATGGGATACCAGCACTGGCGGAGGGTGCGAGTTTCTAACGGATGCAGCCACGAAAAGTCCGGTTGGTTGTCGGTAAACACACCGGCCATGAGCTCGAAATAGGGCCCGTCGGAGTCGGTTAGTTCGCGATCCCATGCTTGGCCGAATTCATCGCAACCCCACGTCCACACCTTCTTGCCGGGAGCAATCTGCTGGTCCGCAACATGGATAGTGCCGGCGCGCCGGTGAGAGCCTCCGGTAAAGTCATACTCCGAATGCATCACCATGTACGAAGTGGGAACGGGAATATTCTTGTAGCAGCGGATGTCGACACCGCGCGTGTAATCCACCCCGTAGTAGAACCCCCGTGCGATAGGAAACTCGGATACCGCCCGTTTGGCGTGGTCGGCGACCCAGGTCACGTCGGGAGGGAAAAACGCTTGGTATTCATCATGAACATGGACGGCGGCGTTGGCCCACCAGAGAAAAGTCTGCATGAATGGCGTCCGGTTGTAACACTGAACCAATGCATCGACCAGCGCCTTGCCGGGATAGAGGCGGATGCCTGCCATCCCCTTCATGCGGTTCATCGGCTCATGCTCGCTCAGCCACACTGTGGCGGTGCCGTCGGCGTGGCGCTCAGTGCAGTAGTCCACAGGCATGAACGTCGAGGGCCGATGATGCTGCGGCCAATTGAATTCGACTGCGCCGGAAATCCACGGCCCGAGTAACCCTACCAGCGCAGGCTTTATGACATGTTGGTGGTAGGAGAAGTCATACTGGTTAGTTTTGCCGCGATGGATGCGGCCGCCAATCTCTGGCAGCACCATCACCTGGATGTATTCGTTTTCGAGGAATACTGCTCGATACTCTTTGTCTCGCCGTTCGTCAGAGATTCGGTCCGTGAACGGATTGGGGTAAACCTTGCCGCTGCTGCCCTGGTAGACGCGTTTTTCCAGGAACATGGGATTAAGGTCGGCAGGAAGAACGCGATAGGTCGGGATGACGATCGTTTCTTGCCACACCCTGACCGGCTCACTAGAGACTGAAGTTGCCAATCGCCTTCACCCCTCAGGTGCCAACGATAGTATCCAGATTCTCGCATCGGGTGTTACCATTTGCAAACGTGCCCGCCACACTCTTTCGGACTCCCGACCGCATGGCGACCCGTTGTACTGCACACCCATGTTGCCGTTTCGATCAGCCCTCTTCCTTATTTGCTGCGGACTCGTATTGTCACAACCTTCCCATCGCGCGTCTTCGGACAGGTAGTCCGCACTTCGAATACCGGCGCCGTCGCAGATTTTCAAAAGGCTAAGTGATTGCTTTCTGCTGGTTCGCTTGACCTTGCGCTTTCTGCTGCACAGCGTGGTCTTGTGCAGTCACCCGGGAGCGTGGATGGTCTAAACCTCCTGACCTCCTGGGAATGATCTATCAACAACAGCAGAAATAAAGGCGGAACTTTCTACTTTGCGCAAAGAGGAACTTCTCGAATTGCGGCTACAGCAATCTGCCGTGCCTTGACAACGGTGATCGAGTGAGACTATGGTTTGTGACCGGTTAAGCGCTTTACCCGCGGGCGGGTAGAGCCACTGGAGGTGGCAATGATGTACTTCAGTGCAGTGATCCGCCGGTCTCTGTTGTTTCCTTCGGCAGTGTTTCTCCTCATGACCGGAGTCTCATGGGCGCAGATTGATCAGGGCGCCATTGTCGGAACGGTGACGGACAATACAGGGGCGGTCGTCCCTGGTTCCAAGGTGACAGTGACCAACCGGGCCACGAATCTAACCCTGACGGCCACAACCGCGCCAGATGGTACTTATGTCTTCAGTCCAATCAAGATTAGCAGCTATGACATCGCGGTGGAGAAACAGGGCTTTCAGAAGGCGACGCAGACCGATGTCGCAGTCAACGTCGGGGCAGAGGTTAAAGCAAACTTCACTCTCACACCTGGAGCGGTGACGCAGACGGTGGAAGTGACGGCGGCGATGCCCTTGCTGCAGACGCAGACGAGTTCTGTTGGCCAGAGTGTGCGTGCGCAGGAAGTTACTGACTTGCCGCTGAATGGCCGGAACTACACCTATCTGTCGCAGATTGTGGCTGGTGTTACCAGGAATAGCACGCGCGTCAGCGGCACCGGTGGATTTACTGCAAACGGATTGCAGTGGTCGCACAACAGCTATCTGCTGGATGGAATCGACAACAACAATGACACTGTCGATTTTCTCAATGGCGCCGCATTCGTGACTTTAACGCCCCCCGATGCGATTCAGGAAGTCAGAGTGCAGACGAGCAACTTCAACGCCGAGTATGGCCGCGCTGGTTCGGCAGTGTTGAATGCCACGACCAAGACGGGTACCAATGCATTTCACGGTGACTTTTGGGAGTTTTTTCGCAACGACGTTCTCGACGCGAATTCGTTTTTCAACAACCGCAACGGAGTAAAAAGGCCAGAGCTGCGCCAGAACCAGTTCGGGTTCACGGTCGGCGGGCCGATTATTCGCAACAAACTGTTTTTCTTCGGCGACTACCAGGGAACGATCGTTCGGCAGCAGGCGCTCCGCAATAACATCACCGTCCCCACTGCCCAGATGGTGAATAGCGGATTTACGAATTTCCAGGAACTGATCTCCAAACAATCCGGTACAGCTAGCGGTGACGCTCTTGGCCGCGTCTTACCGACGGGAACGATCTTCGATCCGGCAACCACGCGTCCGGTGACGAGCGGGCAGGTCGACCCCGTAACCGGACTAGTTGCTACGAAGACCGGGTTCGTTCGCGATCCCTTTTACCAAGGAAGCGTAGCAGGCATTACCGACTTCACCACCCCTGCGAACGAAGCGTTGATGAACATTCTGCCTGCCAACCGGCTCGATCCCAATGCCATCAAGCTGCTCAGTGCCTATCCGGCAGCGAACGTTTCGCCCACCGCCTCCAACAATTTTGGACTTTTTAACAATTACCAGATTCTCAGGCCACAACCTGATGACACTCATCAGTTCGACATCCGCGTTGACGACAACATCAGCACCAAGGACCAGCTTTTTGCCAGGTACAGTTACTCGCATCGGCACCGGAATGTTCTTGGCGCCTTTACCGGAGTGATCGACAATTCTGGTTTCGCACAAGGTGATTTCCCCAGCCTTGCCCATAACGTCGCGCTGAGTTCGACCCACGTCTTTTCGCCAACCATGATCAACGAGGCTCGTCTTGGCTACAGCCGCCTGATAGACAGTGCGCTGCCCGCCGTCGCCGCTCAGCCGAGTGCAGCCCCTCAATTCGGCATACAGGGAGCGCCTCAGGGACACGATCTGGGTGGGCTGCCCATCGTTAACATCAGGGGACTCACCGGTGTAGGACCTGGTGAGTTCGCAAGCCCTAATACGAGAGCGAGCAACACCATTCAGCTGACGGAAAACCTCACAAAGATCCATAAGTCGCATACCTTCAAAGGCGGATTTGAAGGCCAGTTCGTCCGGTTCGCCTGGGACGATCCAGCGGATCCACGTGGCCGTATGGACTTTGACACGAACTATACGGGCATTCCCGCAGGATCGAACGCCGGCAGTGGCATGGCGGCCATATTGTTAACGCCTACGACGGCTACTGTTCCCAGTGGCATTAACAATCTGGGTGGACCGACGTTCATTCGCGCCAGCAGTAACGCCTATCCTGATGAAATTCGCCACTATTATGGCCTCTATTTCCAGGATGATTGGAAGACTACTCGCAGTCTGACTCTCAACCTCGGCCTTCGTTGGGAGTTCTTCGGCCAGCCCCGCGGCCTAAAAGGCGAGGCCATGATGGTGCCGAATGGCCCTGGCGGCCCATGGCAGGGACCCGCCTACATCATCTCAAGCGACGCGAAGAATATCCCGCTTTCAGCTGCTTTTACTTCGCAACTGGCAAAGGACGGCATCGCCCTCAAGTACAGTAATGTGCCCGGCATACTGAACACACCTAAGAATGACTTGGCGCCGCGCGTCGGTCTCGCCTACCAGATCATGAACAATCTTGTATTCCGCGCCTCTTATGGCATCTTCTACGCGGGTTTTGAAAACATCGGTGGCGCTCCCGATCCGGGAACGAATTACCCGTTCGGTGTCACGCCGTCGCTAAGTGAGAGCTCCAACGGAACACAGTCTCTTGCCAGCCAGTACCCGGCGGTGTTCACGAATGGCCCCACTCCAGTAACACTGGAGACCGCTCTGACATACGTCACACCTAACCCGACTAGTCCCGCCTTCAATCCTCAAGGTTCCTCATTTGAGGCGTTTGGCCTGCCTTGGAAGACTGGCAGCACGCACGAGTGGAGTGGCTTTCTGCAATATGCGATCACGCCCAGCGACAGCATTCAGCTTGGCTACGTCGGCAATCACAGCATCCACCAGCTCAATGGCTGGCGCACCAACGTCGTCAACCAGATCGTGCCTCCGGGAACCAAAAATCAAAACCTGCTCCTGCAATATCCTGACTTTAGCCAGGGAGACGATTTCGTGGCACCCAATGGTGACGCCACCTACTACGGGGTGCAGGTCACCTATGAGCGGCGCATGTCGCATGGGCTCTACGTGCTCGCTGACTTCACGCACTCGCGTTGCAAACTGGATTTCCGCAACATTCTTGACGATCAGAATCCTGGGAATGGAACCTTCGTCCGGGCTCCTGCCATCCTCGGCACCAAAGGGGATTGGGCTCTATGCGGCGACAATTCATCGCGCGTGCTGCATATTGCTTCTACTTGGGAGCTGCCGTTTGGCCATGGCCGCATGTTCGGAGCGAACAGCGGCAGCTTCCTTAACCAGGTTTTTGGCGGGTGGGATGTCAACGGGCTTTTCAATTCGCAGACCGGTTTCCCAGTCTCGATCGGGTGCCCCACCGGTACGGTAACTGACGGTTTAGGTTGTACCGCTTTCGTCGCACCCAACGTCTCGCGCTATGCCCAGCAGGGCCCCCACGGGATCGATCATTTCTTCAACCAGGCGGCATTTGTCAATCCGCCGGTCGCGACCACATTGGGGCAAACGGACCTGAGTCCATTGGGCGGATCTCCCACCCAAGTCCATGGACCGGGTTTTAACGATCTGGATTTCTCCGTCTTTAAACAGTTTCCCATTAGCGAACACAAGTATTTTGAGTTCCGTAGCGAGTTCTTTAACTTTCTGAATCACCCGAACTTCGCTAACTCGTTCGCGAGCTTAAACTACACGCAAAATCCCAGCTCTCCGAACAACAACTTCTCGCGAATCACCAACACGCGCGGAAATCCTCGACAAACGCAATTAGCACTGAAGTTTTACTGGTGAACTAATGATGGAACTGAGATCCCGCAGGCCTTCAGCAAGCCTGCGGTATCTCGGCCACTTCCGCCGCTAAATGGCGCATAGCCTGGAAGAGTCCTGCACGTGCACCACCGCGGTTCTGTCGTGAAAACAAGGACCGCGGTCCATCATGCATTTGGAACGGGTGTAGTTGGCTACCCAGATGAGACCGGCGCTGAATCTTCGCTCGTAACCAACCTGTACGGCAGGTAATAGCTTTGAGCCATCGGAAGACACGTAATCACGGTTGTGCGAAAAGCCCGGGAAGGGAATATAACGATCCGCGTTGGTGCCGGAGTGCCGGGGGACCGGAGCACCGTAGGCAGGTTGCGCTTGTTGCCGTTCAACAGGTGGTGGCCATTATTTCCCACGTATTGGAGTGTGATCGTCTGGCTAGGAGTGAATTCCTAGTGCACGGCCGCATTCCCGACAATGACGGCTGGAAAGACCTCTTGATAGCTCAGGCCCATGTCCTCGACACGGTCTATCCACAGCTACTACGTAACCGGGAACCGATGTTTTTCGCCCGCAACACCGGGCATGGTTTTGTCGATGTCTCAGCGGGATCCGGAACACGCTTTCAAACTCCCTGGGCAAGCAGGGGGATGGCAATCGGGGACATAAATGGGGACGTAAATAATGATGGCAAACTCGATGCCCTAGTAACGACAAATAATGGGCCGCTTTACATCCTCCGTAGCGAGACACCTGCTCACAATCACCGACTCCTTCTGGATCTGGTCGGTCACCGCAGCAACCGGGATGCCATCGGCGCAGAAGTCACGATTAAGACCGCCCAAGGATTGCAGTTTGCGACGGTAACCACGGCCGGCAGCTATCTTTCCTCCAGCGATAGGAGGGTGCATTTCGGCTTAGGGCACGAAACCTCGGCTGCGAGTATTGATATCCGCTGGGCAAGTGGCATCATGCAGAAACTCACAAATGTACGAGCCAATCAGGTGCTCCGAATCCACGAACCCCTAAGCCCCACACCAGCCTCATACAAGTGACCTCCACTCACAGCCAGCCAGCGCTTCGAGTGAGTTATCAGCTTCTATGACCGTAATCACAGAAGACGCAGTCGGTGGTTTCCGTCGCGTCACCATGGACAATCGCACGGTAAGAGTGCGATTCCTGCCGGAGTTGGGCGCCAAGATGACGTCGCTGGTGAGGATCGCAAGCGGCCACGAGTTTCTCCTCCAGCCACAGCGGCCTCTCCGCCGTCCGAAATACGGCGATCCGTTCGAAGCATTCGACACGAGCGGCTTCGATGAGTGTTTGCCAACTGTTTCAGCCTGTCGTGATCCAAGCGGGCAGTTGTTGCCCGATCACGGAGAACTATGGTCCGTGCCTTGGCACGCCAGGGTTAGCGGTGAGCGACTCCATCTTTCGGCCTCTGGAAGAGTCCTGCCATATCACTTAACAAAGGCCATTCGTCTCGAATCACAAGACGTGGTCATCGATTATGAGCTTGTGAATGACAGCGATTCAGATATGAAATTCCTTTGGTCTGCGCATCCGCTGTTGGCGGTGGACCCTGGAAGCCGAATCGTCCTCCCGGCTGAGGTCAAGGAGGTGTTGATCAACTACTCGCTCCACGATCGCCTGGGGAAATTCGGCAACAGATGTCGTTGGCCGGTGGCGGGAACCCATCGTGGCAGCGAACGTCTTGATATCCTCGCCCCTCCGACCGCAGGCTTGGCGGATAAAGTGTTCACTGCTCGGCTTACGGATGGGAGTTGCTCGTTTGCAAAGCCTTCTTCCGGCGAATCAATTTCCTTTCGCTTTGACCCCATGAAGGTGCCATACATCGGCCTTTGGACCTGCCAGGGCGGATGGCCCGATCCTGCGCATGGGGGGCACTACACGGTGGCACTGGAGCCATGTAGCGGACGTCCCGATTCATTGTGCGAAGCGATAACGCGTGGAGAAAACGATCTGCTCCGACCCCGTGCCACAAAGAACTGGACCTTGCGCTTGCGAGTGCAACAGATCGCTCAGCAGTGGTTCTGCTGAAGCCTATCTCGCTGTGAAACTGGAGGTGTTCATTATGTCGGTTACGCTTCGCTCAATACTCCTGATTACAACCTTGGCGGCCAGTTGCATGTTTGGCGCGAATCGTGCCCGCGAGCTGAGCGACACCCCGGGGCCAGTGGCGAAAGTCGCTGTGGTCGACCCCGATCACGATCAAGGTAAATGGGAGGGCTGGGGTAGCTCACTGGCGTGGTGGGGACGTGCGATAGGCGGAACCGGCAATGCCGATTACTATGCGGACCTCATTTACACGCTCAAGTCGGTCGATGGCTATCCCGGGCTCGGCCTCAATGTCGTACGCTACAACGTGGGTGGTGGAGGCAGCGATCAGCCGCGCGAAAACAAAGGCCCCAAACTGAAATGGCAAATGGATATTCACGGATATTGGGTGGATCCAAAGAGCGAGGATCCCAACTCCCCCAGCTGGCATTGGGCCGCTGACTTGAACCAGCGCACCATGATGCTCAAGGCCCGCCAGCGCGGTGCAGACGTGTTCGAGCTGTTCTCCGACTCCCCCATGTGGTGGATGAATTCCAACCGCAGCACTGCGGGCAGCGACAATGGCGGCGACTGCCTCGCGCGGGCCAACTACGAGCGCTTCGCTGTCTATTTGGCCACCGTCGCGCGCTACGCTGCCAACCATTGGGGAATTAAGTTCCGTTCAGTGGAGCCGTTCAACGAGCCGTCTGCTGACTGGTGGAAGTATCCAGAACGGCAGGAGGGCTGCCACTTCGATATTGGCACTCAAAAAGTCATTATCGAGAAACTGCGCCGGTCGCTGGAGCGAGAGCAACTCGGCGACACACCCATTGCCGCTTCCGATGAAAACGATGTGGACGTCGCCTTGCACACCTGGAATGCATTCGATACCGCCACGAGAGCCTCGATCGGCAAGCTCAATGTGCACGGCTATTACCGAGGCACGAATCCATATCGCGGCTCTAACCGGATTGCTCTTCGGCAAGCCGTCGGGGGCAAAGACATCTGGCAATCCGAGTACGGCGGTCCCGATGGCTCAGGCCTCGAGATGGCCGAGTCCATTATTCTTGATATCCGCGAACTCAAGCCCAAAGCCTGGGTGTACTGGCAGCCGGTGGAACCGGAGTCCGGGTGGGGCTTTATTAACGCCACGTACGTCGACACGGGGGACCAGATCAAGCCCGATTCCCGAACCGACCTGGTTCGCGTTAATCGGAAATTCTTCGTATATGGACAATTCACCCGCTATATGCGTCCCGGTTTTCAGATCATCGAGATAAACGATCCGAACTCGATCGCGGCTTACGACGAGACCGAGCAAAAGCTGGTGATTGTCACCGTGACCGGCGTTGATGCAATGTCGATCAGATATGATCTGTCAAAGTTCAACGCTTCCGGTGGCGTTGTTCAGCGGATTGCCACCACTACGGCTCCTGGCGGCGAGATACCCGACTGGAAACAGCACAGTGATACGTTGCCGTTTGATCGCGCGACGAAGACGTACACCAGCGATCTGTATCCAAGATCGGTATACACGTTTGTGGTGCAAGAAGTTTCGCGGATCGCCGCCAGTGGTGCATCGGCACCACTGCGCTGACCGCACTACGCCCCGGCGTGCCCTCGTCGCGCCGAGGACGGAAATGGAGTCAGATCAGAGCTGTTTTTCCTCGGTTATTCCTGTGTCGTTGTATGGGCCGGTGTTAACGGTACGGCAATGCGGTCCAGCGCAGGTGCGTACCCAGTAGGGTTCCCGAATCGGACGGTATTCGAACCCGCCTTTAGCCGAACCGGAATCACAGCGCTGGTGGGCAAGCTAAAGCTGCTGCCATTTAAATCCAGTTCTGCATCGGGGCCCCCATTGACGCTTATGAAGAATGACCGCGGGCCGCTGGTCAAATAGTCGATCTCCATCTCATATGTTCCAGAGACCGGGACGGTAACTTCAGAGAAGAGCACATTGTTGCCGGTACCGCCGCCGATGAAGCCCGCCTCCGCAGCGCCCGAGCAATATGCGCAGTAAAAGTGTCCCGTCCCGCCTTCCAGTGTCGCATTCTCCGCTTCATAGGTGATTGACTGTGGAGGAGAAGCAGATCCATTTCCGCTAATCACAATATGATCCAAGTCGGGGGCATAACTGGTGGGGTTGCCGAATTGGATGCTGTTAACTCCGGCCTCCAACTCGAGGGGGACAGTTGTGCTCGATGGCAGGAAAAAACTTCCCCCGCCTACGTTCAGCGTTGTGAAATGACCGCCATTCACGCGGAAAAGCAACGAGCGAGGGCCCTGGGTGAGTGAGTCGATTTCCATCAGATAGGTCCCCTTCCGAGGGACAACGACGTTTTGGAAAATGACATTGTTATTAGCGCCACAACAGAGGCCGCCGACCTTCGCTCCACCAGAGCAGGCCGGGCACTTGGCAAGCACAGCTGTACCATTTAGCGTGGCTGATTCCGCCTCATAGCTCTGCGAAATGGCCGAGGGCGACTCCGCAACATGTCCTCTTGCCGTCAGCTTCAGCAGTCGTGCACCGTGGCCAGGAATAACCGCACTGAAGCCGTGGTTAAAGTTTCCAAGGTCAAGGTGATTCCACAAATCGCGCACCTGCGTTGCATTTGCGAAGCCCAGACTGCTCCACGGGAATTCGACACGAGAGGGAAAGGCGTTCAGATTGAACAAAGCCACATAATACGTTCCATCGCCAAGCGCTGACGCCCAAACCGGTGTGTCGCCACCTGAAATCTGCTGTCCGGGATGTCCGGACTGGTCTACCGCGATCACTTCGTCATTGCTCAACAGCTGTTTGCCGACAGCATCCAGGGCAGTCAAATCGCCGCCCAGATAGATCGGAGCGTTGGCTATAGCCCATAGTGTCGTAGCGGTTCGGCGCTCTTCGTCGCTCAAACCTGAGCTCGCGCTACCCACCTCGAGCGAGTCCAGATCATTCCAGCTCAGTGTGACGCCAGAAGCGTTCTGCCATCCAACAAGGTCGTAAAAGCGGTATGACGTTAAAGCCCAATTCGTGCTCGTGGCGCAGTTACCCTCGCAGTCGATGTCACCTTCAATCCGACGCGCATTGGAATACTGCTGCCAAGTACCAAGATAGTCCTTGTCCAACGCCCAGGAGATGGTCAACCAAATCGGGCGCCCGCTTTGGGCAATCGCAGTGGACCAAGCCCGTACATCCGCTCGGTTGTCGATGGATAAGTTATAGCTATAGGAACCTGGCGTAACGGCATCGAGCTTAATGAGATCAAAGCCCCATGAAGCAAACAACTCAACCACAGAATTGATATATTCCTGTGCGCCCGGCTTTGAGAAGTCAATCTTATAGTGATAAGGAGAAGTGGTTCCAGGTATGCCAAAGGCATTGCCTGCTCGATACGGAACTGCAAGTATGTCCTGGATATGATAGGGCCTTCCGAGGATTGTCGGGTTGGCGACAACAGCCGGATATTCCACACCGGGAATCCAGTAAATTCCAGCTTTTTGGCCGTTCTGGTGAATGTGTGCTACCAGAGCAGAGATGTCGGGAAAGCTTGTGGAATTGGGGATCGGGCGCCCGTAACCATCGAAACTGCCCTGCCATCCTGAATCCAAATTAATGTACCGGAACCCATGGGCTTGTAGGCCTGAGGCCAGCAGCGCATCCGATTGGGCGATCATATTTGCCTGAGTCAGAAAATTACTCCGTATCGTTTGCTCGGGAAAGCTACTCCAGCCCAGATATGGTTTGTCGGCGACCCCGTTGACCTGCGCATTGGCCAGAGAGCCGAGGAAGAAGCACAGCGCAGGAAGGACCTTCGTCAAGCTATGACCAAGCATCTGTGTAATCATCAGTTTTCGGAAGGTCAAAGTGCTCCCTACATGCGTCTTCTCCGCGTAGCGGGAGAGCTTCGACGATCTGGCTGTTTCTGGCCACATCCCTTCGAATGCAGTAATAACTCTCATGGCCCTCCTTCCCCGGTTCACTTATGGCCGCAGGCAAACACCGCGTTGTCCGGCGCCGATGGATGCACACCAAGAAACTTTTGGTTCGGAGCGCAAGTCATTTGTGAAGGAATCGGATGGGGCAACAATGGCCTGTCGAGTTACCAATCGTCCAAGCCACGGCTTTATGCCATTTTGAGCTCTAAGTAGTCAATCCGGGAGAAGCTGTACGTCCGGGAAAAGCTGTAGAGATAAGCGAGACAACACCTGCCTGGGCGTGGGCGGTTCTCAAGCAAAGGCCGCAGCGAAAGGGTAAGACCTGCCTCCCATTCCCGGAGCGCCCTCTGCGATATCCGCGACGTCAGGACGTTGATTGGGGGTAGGGCCGAATTTCGCCCAAAGGTGTGTGACATCACTTCGTCGATGTGCTTTCGAGTCCTTTTGACCTTGGAAGGAGTAGCACCAATGCGGGCTTCGCTAAACGTCTGAAGCCCTAACGGCAGTTGGCCGTAGTTTCGCAATGGATGTTCCTCCTCGGCTTCAAAGCGGGTCGCCAAAATGTCTCAAGCCCTGAAAGCAGAAGCGCAAAGATTCGGCTTCGACATGGACATCGCCCAGATGAGGAACAGGTTATCGCGGCGGCGTAAAGGCCTACAACAGCAGCGGCAATCCGGATCGCCTGAGGTTTTATGTCGACCAACTCTGATTTCGCTTGGTAGTCGACGAACATGTGCCGTCTGGTGGCCGCTGGATTGTTTTTGAACCTTCTGATCGTTCGGTGTGTGTGGTTTTGGTGACACCTTCAGCGAATTCCGATGACCGCCGGAGAATCGGTCAGGATTCCCGCCTCGTTCTGGTCACAACTGATGTACAAGCGCTATTTGAGGAATGGTCAAGTCCAGAAAGTTTGTGCCGGGGGCTGCGGGAAGGACACACCTCGAGCGTCTTGCCGACTCACGCGCGACCGGCATTTTCGCCAGGGGAGCCTTCCTTCCTTCCTTACCTTCCTTCGTCGCTGTTTGGCTGTTCCTGTTCCCAGTTTTGGGAACAATTGGGAACAAATCCCCCGTAGATCGCCGGTTCTACGGCAACGGCGGCATCGCGTTCTGGTTCGGGGATTGTCGGTTTAGCTGCGGCGACGGCGCTTCGGTGCGCTGGGGGTGGACTGCAGCGCACGATCAGTTAGGCCACCAATTCGTCGCACTGCGCGTGCCGTGGTGAGGATGCCACGAAGCGCTTCGTTGACGGCATCTTCGGTAGGGAACGCCTCGGCGACATCTGGCTTCAGCACGACAACGTTCGTCCCTCTCCGATACTCCTCGAAGTGCTTGCCCCGAATGCCACCCTTCATGGACGCAAAATCGTACTCCTGCCGCATGCCGTTGCGATTCCGATGCTCAACGGTTCTCTTCATAAAATTTTCTTTCCGATCGCGTAACTGCTCTCGCGCTGATGATGCGTATGCTTTCTTCGGTTTCAGTGTGCGCCACGACTAGGAGACGCCCGCCCGCTGACGCACCTATAGTCAGAAATCGCTGCGCGGATATCGAATGGTCGACATCCGGAAATGTTGTCGCGAACGGATCGCCAAAAACCGTTGTCGCTTCCCGGAAACCAATGCCGTGCTTCCGCCGGTTCGCCGCGTCTTTGCGGAGGTCCCATTCGAATTCCATCCGAACTCAGTATAAACCGAACGACGCTATACCCAACATTTCCGGAGCGCTCCGAAAGCACAATGAACAATTGCGAGCGTTTTGAGCACGTGTTTAGAACGTTGAACAGGGAGACGATGACGCAGTCAGAGCTTCCGTCGGCGCTGGGCAAGCGGGCCTGTTGCCGTCGGCTGGACCTCTTTAGGTGACTCGTGGCTTTGTTGTGCCAGCGGCAAGTGCCTGAAGCTGGATGAGCATGAGCCCTGTACAGAGCCAGCTCAAGAAACCAGACGTCGCCAGCACTGTGCCCTTCTCACCGCGGAAGACCAGACCGGCTAGGCACGGTAAGAAGGACCCATGAGATAACGCATTTCGAACCCGCCGGGCGAAGTCCAAGTTGAGAAGCGTCTTGACCCGGTTGGAACAAGGACCGCCAACACGGGCACTCGCTGCGATCAATTCAGCAAGAACTCCTTCTCGCAGGTAGACAAGTGCAATGTAGAGCCGCAGCACATGGGAACCTTGGACGGTCATCTGCACCTTTAGGGGGAAAGGCAGGTCGACCTTCCCATCCAAAGGCGTCACAGGAACCGCTCCTTCCCGCTTGTCGAGGTTCCCTGCGAGGGCGAACCAAAAGACACCGCTAGAGAGTTCCTCGGCGCTGCGTCCCACCCGCAGCGGAATGCCACTTAGCTCTCGTAGCAATTCCTCGCTTGTGAGCCGCGTGGCCAAGTGATCAAGAAGTTCGCGGCAATCGCTGAGTTGCTTGCGCGCCACGCCATCGCGAAGGGCAGTCCGTAGAACGTCGATCTCCGCTTGTGGCCAGTGTTCCCCGAGTGTATCAGTGACGTTGAAGTCTGGCGGAGGACCCTCGTCGGGCATTCCGAACGTACCCTAGCTAAGCTAGAACTCACGGAGCAGGTCCGACGCTGTCCTTGGATCCGCTCATGGGATGTCGCGTAACTACTCTAGCCGGTTCCAGCGCGAAAATTCCATAGCGCGTCGGCCATCAGCCCAACGTTCGTTGATCAAGAAAACCAACGGTCGTTTCAGCGGGGAAAAATCCCTAGATCGTTGGGCAAAATGCCCAACGATTTTCCAAGAACAAAACGAGGAACAAATTGGGAACAAAATGCCGCAAAACAGGGTGGAACACCGTGTAACAGGGTCGGGGTAAATCATTGAGGAGTAAAGGCGGGAGATTGTTTGCTTCGGCTCATAACCCAAAGGTCGGTGGTTCAAATCCATCCCCTGCAATCGAGCTTTTCAATCAGTTGCGCGGTTCAAGGGCTGACCGGCAAACCCCAGATAGGACGGGCTAGTGGATTTATGGTTCAGTTATGGTCCGTTAAAGATTTCTGAGCACTCTGAAACTGGCTTTCAGCGCCGCCCGTCGGGATACCGATCGGTTGCCGAAGCAGAAATTTACCCGCCCATTGCTGGCCGCTTCATTAAGGTATGATACGGCTTGCGAGAATGAAGCTCTTCGTGGACGTGGGGCATGATGAATGCTAACGACGACAGGCAAATTGGTCGCGTAGTCACAAGAAGGGAAACCGTCGCACTGCTGGCAATCTCGGGCATCGCTGTCGTTTCCCGGATCTCCCACGGCCTGCTTCACTCTTTCGGAACGAAAAGATTGGCACCGTCATGCGTGGTGCGGCCGGCGCAGACTGAAGGTCCGTACTTCGTGGAGGAGCGTCTGAACCGGGCCGACATTCGCACGGATCCGACAACTGGTAAGGTGACAGCCGGCGCACCTTTGGAATTGGTGATGACCATTAGCACCTTCGCCAGCGGTGGCTGCGTCCCGCTAGCGGGGGCGCAAGTGGATATTTGGCACTGCGACGCATCGGGCGTTTATTCCGATGTTGACAATCCGGCATTCAATACCTTCGGCCGGAAATTCCTGCGCGGTTACCAGGTGACGGACGCAAACGGAAGCGTCCGATTTAGCACGATTTATCCCGGCTGGTATCCGATCAGGACGGTTCACATCCACTTCAAGGTGCGAGCGAATGCCGGGTCGGCGCGCGGTCACGAATTTACATCACAGCTCTACTTCAACGACACGTTCACGGATCGGGTGTTCGCCCGCGCGGAATATGCTGGAAGAGGTCCGCGGAGGGTTCGCAACCAGCAGGACGAGATCTTCCGCGAAGGCGGCGATCAGTTGTTGCTCGACGTTAAGAAAAAGGGCGATGGCTACGCTGCTATGTTCAACCTGGGTCTGCACTAGCTGCGAGGAATTGTCGACCCAATCCACCCAAGTTCAATTCGTACTTCCACACCGAGCCTTCCAGCAAATGACTCGGGGCGGGAAGGAGCATGGGGTCTGATCGATTGTCGCTGCGTCTGCCAAGGGGTAGGAGGCGTACCATTGGACATGAGCAGATTACGTCCGGAATGCCCCGACTCAGACCCTCCTAATCGCTTGCTAGCTGCCGATGTCTTCCTTCGACAAGAGCCAGACGATGAAGATGAAGAAGAGGAAGAGGAAGATGAAGATGAAGATGTAGGCAACGGTAAAGAAGATGACGGTGATGACGACAAAGACGACGACGGGTACTCGGAGGGAGCACCGCGGAGCAACGGGAATGGGTGTCGTCGCCGGGATGTTTGGCGCTTGGCCCCACTTCGTTGCCCTCTTTTGGCCCTTTCCGTGCACCAAACGCCGACATACTCCGGCAGGTGGCGGCACAAGGCGAAGGTGCGAGATCAGTTGATTTGGCGGGCCGGGCACGCGATCCGCTGGCTAAATACCAGGCGAGAAGTCTTCGAGGGATGGGACGCACATCCCCTGTCACCAAAGCGATCTTTCCTTCAAGTGACCTCTCATTGCGCGCTTCCTTTGCTCAACGGCAAGCTTCGACTTCTGCGACCTGGGTATGGATCGCAATTTCGAGCGTTGGGTAGTCCGTGTATCCCTTCATGCCCCCGCCGTAGGACGTGGCGTGGTCGTAATCGCTCAGCGCCGTCTCGAGCCTCAGGCGAAGCGGCAGATGCGGATTGCAGATAAAGCGTTTTCCGAATGCCACTCCGTCGAGGAGCAGGTTTTTCGGCAGCCACCGCAGAGGAATGGCTAGCCCTTCTTCGCCCTCTTCCCCTTCGTCGGCATTAGCCTTCTCTCAAGGTTTGTTGAGCTGCGGTTTGCTGACCCGAGACGGCTTTTGAGGCGTTGCTTTGCTGTTCAGGTACGGGGAAAAACCGGGTGATTCCAAGCGAAGCTCGTACTGGCCCACGGGAAGCTCGCCAGCGCGGAAAGAAGCCCTCGGCGTTGGTTGATACCGTGCGAGTCTAATTTGTACCTTGATTGCGCAGCGTCACCTTCGAACCGGCGGAAACTTCCCGATCGATGCGGCAAGACGGCGGGACACGTTCGATTGCGTCCGAGCCACCTGCTGCCTGAAATGACCGTTGGCTTCCAGCGATCAGAATTGTAGATCACGGCGGGGCCGCGGCATTGTTTTCGCCACACTGCGGACGACAAATCTCGACGTCCGTCATTAGTTTTCTTGATTCCTGGCCTGCCGATACGCCAGATAGTCTCGATAGAGCACGACGGTGGGAGACCCACCTGGCTGCACTCTTGCTTTCGGGGAATTGAAGATGCCCGAATATTGGTAACAAAGAATCTTCTCGAAATTCGGGAAACGCTGAAGATCTTGGATTAAGCCGCCAATCGGACGAGGAATTAGAGCCACGCCTTCAAACAGGAATGCTTCCATATCCATCCACAAATGCGCTTGGGCCTTATCGCCCATGGCCTGCCAAATCTGTGCAGACTGTTCGCCGGTGATGTCCCCTTCGGGCATGCGATGAAAGGCAAAGGGGCAAACAATATCGAGATGGGCCAGCACAACCGGCCAGACATCCTGCGACTTCAGCATTCCGTGGGCATTCGGCGCGAGCATGATCGGTTTCTCTGGCGCAAGTTGGCGGCAAAACGCCTGGAACTCGCGAAAAAACGTGATTACTTCCTGCCTGTAACGATCTTTCACCGATTCCCCCTGGTCGGGGATCAGGCTGCCATACGTTTCCTCAGAGACGTACCAGCCATAGAAAGAAGGATGATGGCCATAGCGATGCCATAGCTCCTGAGCAACCTTCTTGTGCCAGTCGAGGGAATCTTTACTGAAATCGAACCACGCATACATGCCCACACCAAGAAAAACATTCATCTGCAGGCGGTCCGCTTCCGACAAGACCGCCTCGATGGCGTCGTGTGCGTTAACCTGCGCGCGTCCCGGGAACAGTTCGGACGGATAATAAGCCAGTCCTTTATAGCCCGTGCTGGAGATCCTGTTCCTGCCATAGTATTCCTGATTCCGAAAGCTCTCCTGAATAACCACTGTGTCCATGCCCAGGCTGTGCATACCACGAATCTGGTCGTGCCAGTCGGCGTCGGTCAGCCTTCGGATCGTCGAATTCCAATGGCGGCCTTCCTCCTCGCTCCAGTGTGCGATGCCTACCCAGGCGCCATCGATCGTACGAGTGGAGCGAATGTCAGAGGGAAGTACTTCCAGATTGCGCATCACGCGAACAGGGCCGCTCGCGTTGGCTGCGACAAGGATCAGGCGATGCCGGCCCGCCCATTGCTCAGTAGAATGACGATAGTAAATGCCGACGTTGCTATGAGCGTGTACTTTCACGTTCTCCTTATGGAGCAGAGTAGCTGCCGACTCCCGGTCCAGAAAGAGCGAGAGCGAATACTGTCGGTCTGAATCGCCGTTATTCTCCACGGCCCCGCGAATGTCCAGCATCACTCTGTTGGTCACTGGCGATGGCGGGATTAATTCCAGGCGCGCGACCTGCTGTTGCGCCCAAGCTGATGTCGAGACGAGTGCAACGAGCAGGGAGATTAACCAGATACGCGGTCCTTGCACGGCGATTTCACTCCTATAACAATTGCGTTTCAATGAGCATTCCCATTCGCTACGGAAGCAGAGGGGCTGACAGACGGAAACTAGCGTTGCCCTCCAAACACGAGAGTGGCAGCCCCCTGTACGCCGGCTAGCCGTCCGGAGGTCGCCGCCTTCACACATGGCTTGCGCTTGCAGCCGAAATGTAAGAGGGCAGAAACCTGTTCGGCCACACTGGAGACAAACTGCGCCTGACCTTCGACAAGTCCACCCGAAATCAGTACCGCTTCCGGATCAAAGAGGTTGAAGATGTTTGCGATGCCCTCGGCCAGGTAACGGGCAAGAGCCTCATATGCGTTTACGGCGCCAGGATCGCCGGAGATTGCAAGTTGGTTAATGTGCAAAGCGAGGGCTGCATCGTCGAACGACCGGTGATCGGGAATCGGACCGCCCCGATCCTCATATTCCCGTATCAGGGCGGCAGTTGAGACATACGCCTCCAAGCAGCCGTGCCGACCACAGTTGCACGGACGCCCACCTTCTCGTATGACGTGGTGACCAATGGTGCCTGCGAAACCGTGTCGACCACTGAGCAGTTTTCTTCCGCATACGACGCCCCCGCCAATACCAGTCCCGATCGTGACGGCCACGAAATCGGACAGGCTGCGCCCGAGTCCAAAGTGCAATTCGGCAAGTACAGCGGCATGGGCATCGTTCACGACCCAGGTGGCCAGATCAAATCTCTCTTCGGCGAAGAATCGCAACGGAAAGCCCGCCCAACCGGGAAGATTTTCGGTTGCAGCAAAAACGGAACCATCCTGGGGATCGATCGCGCCGGCACTGGCGATGCCCAATCCCGCAGGCTTAACCCCTCGGTTGTGTGCCGCAGATATCACCTGCTGTACGGCGCGGCAGAGACTCGCCGTAATCGCATCTCGCCCTCCGCTCGCTTGAGTAGGCGCCTCCGCTACCAAGCTCACCTCGCCGCTGGGATTCACCAGCCCAGCCTTAATGCAGGTTCCACCGATGTCCACTCCGACGGCGGGAGCGGCGCTTGCTCTCTTCTGAAGGGCGCGAACAAAATTGGCGGTAATCGCGCCCGGGCGAGTGATGGCCGAACCGACAATGACACACCAGGCCCCCATAGAGAGCGCTCGTTGGGCTTCTTCCGGAGAAGAGATATGACCTTCCGCGACAACAGGCGCTCGAACCTGGCTTACCATATCAGCCAGCAAGGGCCAGCTGAAACGATGATTGCTGCGAGTTGGCTCGGTATATCCATTCAGGGTGGTCCCGACCATGTCGGCCCCGGCGGCGGCAGCGGCCAGGGCCTCCTCTAAAGTGGCGATGTCAGCCATCACGGGAAGGTTCAATTCGCGATGAATGCGCTCGATCAGAACTCGCCAAGGCTCGCCATTCGGCCAATCGCGGCTCGTGCAGTCCAGGGCGATGATAGAGGCGCCCGCTTCGGCCAGCGCCGCCGCCGCCGCGAAATCAGGAGTTATGCGGGTCTTGCCCCCGCTGCAACGTTTCTGAATTCCGATGATCGGGAGCTTGGAATCCCTGCGTATGGCCGCTATATGCTCGGCACTGTTGATGCGCAGACCGACTGCCCCTGCCGCAGTTACTGAGCGGGCGATGCGGCGAATGGTTTCGGTATCCTCCAAAGGGTCCCCCGGCGCCGCCTGACACGACACCACCAAGCCGCCTCTCAGTTGTTGCAGAATCTCTGGCATACCTTCCTCGCGTCCCATACGATTTTCCTAGGTGCATTGTCTGGTTGTATAGACTATGATACTTATTCTGCAATAACAACACAAAACCACACCGTGCCTCAACGAATTTTTCTTAAAGAGGCACAGGGGCAGTACATCTTAGCTGAGCCTTTCTCGAGAGATACGGGGCGGAGAAATGAAAAACACGCTGCTGGTGGGCTCGCTGTTGGCGATCTTGTCCGGACTGATGAACGGAAGCTTCACACTCCCTATGCGCTTCTTGGGGCGTTGGGAATGGGAAAACGTGTGGAGTGTTTTCATTGCATTTTCTTGCTTGCTCCTGCCGACCGTGATCCTCGCTGCGATCGCACCACAAAGTTGGACAGTTCTTGCGCACGCACCTAAGCATGCTATCTGGATCGCCATAGCTGCAGGATTTACTTGGGGTTTCGGGGCCATCATGTTTGGGCAGAGTGTCAGCGCTATCGGTATCTCCTTGGCCAACACCCTCGTACTCGCGATCAGCTCTGCGCTGGGATCGTTGCTGCCGATGCTCTTGCTGGTGCCACGAAAACTGTTTTCCTTCACCGGAAAAATGATCGTAGCCGGAGTGGCCATCGAGGTTATAGGAATTGCCTTATGTGGCGTGGCGGGGCGCCGCCGCGAGCAGAGGATTGGGGTCGAAGGCGAGCGTGGCGACTTGGTGGGGCGCGCACGTCCCATGAGCGTGGCGCTGCTCTTGGCTGCTGGAGCAGGTGTGCTTTCCGCCGTTTTCAACATCGGGTTCGCTCTGGCCAAGCCCATCGCCGAATACGGGCGAAACGCCGGGCTGAGCGAGTTTTCCAGCACAAATCTGATCTGGTGGCTGATGCTCGGCGCAGGATCGATTGCCAACCTTATTTTTTGCGGGTATCTGATGTTAAAGAATCGCAGTATGGCAAAGTTTAGCCAGCCCGGCGCAGTGCGCTTGTATTCACTCACAGCTTTGATGGCTGTGTTGTGGGGCGGAAGCATCTTCGTGTATGGCGCCGCCGCGCCCCGGCTTGGTCCTCTCGGCACCTCGATCGGTTGGCCGCTGAGCCTGGCTACCGGTCTTCTCCTTGCCAATGCGATCGGCGTCGGAGTCGGTGAATGGCGGCGCGTTTCGCGCGCTACACGGAACTTGATGTATTCCGGTATTCTAGTTTTGCTAGTCGCCATCGTCGTGCTGAGCAGGGCGAGTTACTGAAGAACAGAGCAGGCGAGGAGCCACTGCATGCGCGAGACAGCGAGTGTCCAAACACGAAAAAAGAAATCCGCGATATCTGCGGTCAAACCGAATTCCAATCACCGCCACTGGGAGTTCGCCCCGCTGGACAAGAGCAGCTTCACACCCATGTATTTTCAGATCCAGACGCAACTGCTGAAGATGATTCAGAGTGGGCGATTGCGTCCCGGGGACGCTCTGCCCAGTGAAGACGAACTCAGCCGCGCCTGCGCCGTCAGCAGGATGACAGCGCGCCATGCTTTGCAGGCTCTCAAGACGCAAGGTTTTGCTTCACGCCACAAGGGCCAAGGTACCTTTGTCAGCCAACCCAAGGTTGAAAAGGACATCATGCACCTGGCTGGATTCACCGCCGAAATGCGGGCTTTAGGGCTGCAGCCCTCCTCCCGCGTGCTTAGTGCAGACATGATACCGGCCCCAGCCGAGGTCGCGTCCGGCCTACGCATCGAGATTGGGTCACCTGTTTTTCATTTGCGCCGCTTAAGGTGCGCAGATGGCGTGCCCGTCGCGATTGAGGAGGTATGGCTTTCGCGCGAGCAATTTCCGGGCCTGGATAAGATCGATTTCGCTTCTGCCTCACTGTACCAAACGCTGCGTGAACGCTATGGTATTCGCGTGACCCGGGCCGACGAGATCCTGGAAGCCCGCTCGGCCACCCGCCAGCAGGCAGAACTGCTGGAAATTCCACGCCACGCCAGTCTGCTGGCGATCACCCGGACCTTGTGGAGCGTGGAGGGAAAGCCGGTTGAGACCGCCCATTCCGTCTATCGTGGGGATCGCTACCGGGCAGTGCTTGCCATTCCCGCCACAGCTGTTGAGTAGCGCAGTTTTCCAGCAGCAGGCCAATTGAGCTCCGCCACCGCGATGAGGCCAAATACAAAGCACCGAATACAAGCAAGCCTGGCGCAAGGCTGACCGCGCGAAGCGAGAATCTTGGCTTCTGCTGCTGCAGTCACAAAACCCGGATCCCTCGCTTTGCTCGGGATGACAATGTGGTGGATGAGGGCGGAGTATGGGATGGTTCCCGGTGGCAGAATAAAAATGGCAGAATAAAAGTGCTTGACAATATGTATAGACAGGAATACATTTCCGAGAATTTACCGTGTACGACGCAAGCCCCTCCGATGCAACCGGTCCGTGCACGAGGCGGCCAACAGAGAGGTTTCCATGAGAATAGGCAAGTTGACTAGCTGGGCAGTAGGGTTGGTCCTCCCACTCCTGTTCACCGCGTTGCTGCCGGCTCAGGTGGACAAAGCAACGATCACCGGCACCGTCACCGATTCCTCCGGTGCGGTGATTCTCGGCGCGAGCGTGACCGTGACGAACATGGATACTGGAGCACGCTTCACGGGAGAGTCCAACGAGGCGGGCATCTACCGCGTGTCGGCGCTCCCCGTGGGAACGTACTCGGTCGAGTACCAAAAGAATGGTTTCAAGAAAGTAGTTCGTTCCGATTTGACACTGGCAACCGCGCAGGTGGCTCAGATCAATGTCAAGATGATGCCCGGAGCAGTCACCGAATTGGTGGAAGTCACAACCGCACCCGTGATGCTGGACACGGAGACCACCGATGTTGGCACAGTGATGACTGCCAACTCGATGAAGGACCTGCCGCTGGACATCAATTCCTCCGGCGTAGGACGGGACGTAACTAGCTTCATCTATTCGAATATAGCGACCACCAACGGCGGCAACTACAGTGGGCACATCGCCGGATCGCAGAACGTTACCAAGAACGTGATGGTGGACGGCGTCGACGCCACAGCGGGACTACAAGGGTTCATCCAAGACATCGGCATGGAGGCGGTGCAGGAGATGAACGTGCAGATCAGTGGGATGACTGCGGAAGGAGCGTCGACCGGCGGCGGCACGATCCTGTTGGAAATGAAATCCGGCACGAACCAGTTCCATGGCAGCGGCTACGGTTTCTTGCAGAATGAGGTGCTGAATGCCAATTCCTCGGACAATAATTACTTTCACATTCAGCGACAGCGGAATCGGTTTGACGACTGGGGCGCCAGTCTTGGCGGACCGATCAGGAAAAACCACACTTTCTTTTTTGCATCGTACGAGCGTTTCCACAACGCCCAGCTCACATTTTCGCCCAATGCGGCCACGGTTCCGACTCCCGCTTTCCTGCATGGCGATTTCAGCGCCCTACTTGGCGGCCCACTGATGATCAACGGTAGTCCGGCCGCGGACGCCTGCGGGCGTCAAATCAACATCGGAGAGATCTACAATCCCCAGAATCCGGTCGTGAGTGGCGGGAATACCTGCCATCAGCCGTTTCCGGGAAACATTATTCCCCAGAGTCAACTCAGTCCCATTGCCGTGGGCGTCGCACAAAAGCTGTATGGCAATGGCTACGCCCCAATCGGCCCGGGATTGGTGAATAATTTCCCCGCGTTGTCGGGTGGCTATTCGCACGTCACCAGCACCCACTTGGACCTGAAGCTGGACCAGAACATTAACGCTAAGCAGCGCATTTCCGGAGGCTTCAACTGGTGGAATTTTTACTCTTTGGCCCCAGGATCGCTTTGGCAGATTGGGAGTTCAACCGGCGGGCCGCTGAGCACTGGCGACAATCAGCCGCAGCGGGACTGGTCGGTTCGCCTGCAGCACTTTTACACGGTCAGCCCGACGCTCTTGAACACTGCATCTGTGGCATACAACCAGCACATGGCCTCAGACAAACCGCCGACGCCGTTTAACTCGAGCGGCGTGGGAATCCCTGGGACGAATGGCAGCAACTTTCCCACCATAGCCTTTACGGACGGCGGGGCCGGCGGAGGATACTCTGAGTCGACCATTGGCCCGCCCTATAACGACCGTTACACTCCGTACAACGTCGTGGCCAGCGACACGGTGTCGTGGGCAGGCGGGCGGCATATGCTGAAGTTTGGCGGCGACGTGCAGGCGCGCGGCATGAACGCTGTCTACCTGGGAGGGATTCGCGCATACAACTTCACCAGCCAAACCCTTGCGCCGAACAACAATCAAGTATGGCCCTACGTGGGTTTTGCGTTTGCTAACTTCATGCTAGGCGAAGTGCACGACGGTTCGCAAAGCGTCACCTCGGCCTTGTATGGGCGTCGGAAGCGCATGTCACTGTTTGCCTCCGACGATTTTAAGGTCAGCAGTCGCCTGACACTCAATCTGGGCCTGCGCTGGGACGTCAACGGCCGGTTCCACGAAAAGAACGGCCATTGGTCCAACTTCGATATCGGGATTAATCGGGGAATTTGGGGCCCCTACAATGGTGCCTGGGAGTGGGCTCAAAATGGCAGCGATTCATTTGAGCGCAACCAGAATTTCCATCAGTTTGCACCGCACATCGGTGTGTCCTACCGGGCGCTGGGCAATCTGGTGCTGCGCAGCCACTACGGAATCACTTACGCTCCGCTGGCAATGAACCAGTGGAATGGCGTTCCGGCCTTCTATCCGCCGGGGTTCACCGCGGGCGCTTTCGGGTTCGCGGGATCCAACACGGTGGTCAACAACATTCCCGTCGTGCCTTCGTTTAACTGGGACGCCGCATCCGGCGCCTACCCTGGACAGACTGTTTATCCGGCGCGCGTTCCTAGCCAATCCAACCTCAGCGGCGGTGTAGCCTACGTCTGGCCCGATGCGCTGACCATGGGCATGGTGCAGAACTGGAATGTAGGCGGTGAATGTCAGCTCGGCAAGGGCACGGTGCTTTCGCTGAATTACCTGGGAAATCACGGCCGCCACCTGCATGACGGGAGCATTTGGCCACATAACTTTCCTGCCCAGAGCACCTATTTAAAGCTGTATAACTCGGGTCATGTGCAAGACATGGTGACAGATCCGGCCAGCGCTGCGACGGCTGGGGTTCCGTATCCCTTTGCAGGCTTTTCGGGAACCGCTTACCAAGCCCTCGCGCCGTACCCGCAGATAACCTCTCAGGCGCCCCAAAGTGGTGTCTTTCTCGTCAACGCCGATCTTTCCGTGAGCAACTATGAAGCCATGGTTGCTGAGGTCAAAACGAACAACCTCCGCGGCGTCACCATGGATGTCAACTACACCCTGTCCCGTTCTACGGGAAGCGCCAGCCCGAACGGCGCCTTTGCCGATTCGCAGTCTGGGACGATCCACACGCAGGATCCCTATCTGCTGCCTCGTCTTACCGATCAGTTGACACCGTGGGACTATACCCATCAGCTGAAGGGCTATGTGCTCTACGATCTGCCGTTCGGATCGCAGCAGCGGTGGAAGACAAACCGGGAGTGGCTGGACAACTATGTCCTGGGCGGCTGGAAGATTGGGATGCAGTTGAGCTATCGCACCGGCGCGCCGCTGAACACCATCATGGCACCGGTACAATATCCCGGCTGGTCTGGCGTTTTCGCACAGAGAAATCCGAACGTGAACTTGTCCAGTGGCACGTTCAAGGGGTACAACCCAGGTTGGGTTCAAGGCGGCGGTGTAGGATCCGATCCCGGCAGCCTCGTCTTCAATCCGAACGCTTTTTCGCAACCCGCCCCGGGAAGTTTCTCCACGGAGAAGTATTCTTACCTCGGGTACCTGAGGGACTTCGGAAACTCGGATGAGGACCTGAACATCGCCAAGCACTTCCGGTTTGGCTCGAGCGAGCGTTATCTACTCAGCTTGCGCGCGCAGTTCTTCGACGTCTTCAACCGCCACCACTGGGGCACTCCCACTTTAGACATGACCAGCGCTTTCTTCGGGCATGTGACGAGCATCTCCGGCTATCGCTATGGGCAGTTGAGCGCCCGGTTCGACTGGTAATTCAACCCGGCTAGAGATCAGCAACTTGCTCACAGGTTGCGTCTAATGGCTGCAATAGAAGAAGACACTGCGTGAGATCGTTGACCATGGTCCGGACGAGAGCAGCGGCCGCGCTCCTGCTTAGCGCCGCAATGTGTCCGGGCGCTTGCTCAACGCCGTCAATTTTGAATGCGCAAGCAGTCTCGGACAGCAAGGCCAGTGTGAACCGGAGAGCCACCGAATGGCCGCAGGCCCTGCGCATCGCGGATTTCATTCTTTCGCTTCAAAACGCCGCAGGGGCCATTCCCGATCGCTCGGGTGTGAACACGGTGAATGAGGACTCCAATATGGAGTACGCTCTCATCGGGCTCGGCGCGGCATACGCTGCTACCAAGGATCGGCGTTACCTGGACGGGTTGGAGCGCGGGATTCGTTGGCTGGCGGCACGCGAGGAAATGAGCGACCAGCGCTGGAGAGGAAGCTGGCATTATGTATACTCGGCCAACTCGCCGTTTGCTTCGATTCCGATCTCACCGGGCGCGGGTATCACGGACGTGCGTGGTGTGGATGCGACTTCAGGGCTCTTCGTTTACCTCTTGTATCTAGATAAGGAGCTTACTGGCAGCGATAACTTGGCTCGGACCTATGCCGCGAACGCCAAAGCAGCGTTGGATTTCGTTATCCAGCACAACCTGGATAGGGATGGTTTCAGCCGGAGCTCATGGCAGCAACATGCCTCCGATGGGCAATGGCATCTCTATGCATTCAAGTACAGCGCAGATCAGGGCGATGTGTACCTCGGCATGCAGGCAGGAGCCCTTTTGTACCACGTCAGTGCCTACGAACGGATCGCCCGATTCCTCATGGCATCGACACCGCAGCGGTTGTTTCGAAAGACGAAAGGGCGATACGGATTGGGCCTCAATGAGAAAGGGGTTCTCGATTATGCGCAATATGCCTTTGCGCAGGGCTACCTGGCATGGATGTGGGGAGATACTCCGGAAAACCGTCACGCTCTGGCGTGGTTACGCTCCAAGGTGCGCAGCGACGGCGCCCTGGTCGAAGCCAACGGTAAACCTGCCTCCAGCCTGAGCGTCGCCTTGCTTAGCATGGCCGCCGCTGCTCTCCGACAACCGGAGCCATCGCAATCGTTGCGGTGGATGGTGACCAAGCTGTACGACCCTGCTACGGGAGGTGTCCACGAGTCGGCAGATCCTGACAGCTACGAGTACAACAACGTCGCAGGATTTTGCTTGATCGCTCTGCTCGGATTTCTGCCGTTCGACTAGGCGAGTGAAACGACCCACTCCGTAATGGAAGATTGCACCCGTGAACTCTCCCATCGGCAAGGACGATGTGGCTGCTGGGCCGTTTTGGATTGGCGTTGGCCAGCACGCGTTGGTCCACAAAGGATTCTGCTCGTACTTGGTCCAATTCACCAGGTCGTTGCTGCGGGCCAGACCGATACCGCGGCCCTCGTTCAGGCCGTACCAGCCGCGGTAACGGAAACCGCCGCGCTTCATATCCAGTACTGACATCGTGTGCGGGAATTCATTTCCTTCCCACGGCTGCGCGTCCGGCAAGACGTGACGCGGACTGGTTAGCTTGAGGTACGGGATCGAACCAGTTTGTTTCGCGGCTTGTGCACAGAGAAAGATGCTTGCCACAGCGACTGCGCCAGCGACACTCAGGACGTTTTAAAAATTCGTCATGAGTGCTCCTCACACTAAGTTGTGTGTTCGGCCATCGCCTTCTTCAGTGTGATGGTTGCGTTGGTGATGATGGGTTTTGCCCAGAACCCCACGCTCAGCACGCAGCCAAACATCAGATACAGGAAGGCAACTCCGGCGCGCAGGCCGAAGTGATCGCCGATCTGGCCGATGATCACCGGCACCACCGCGCCACCCATGATTCCAGTGCTCAAAATTCCCGAGAACGAGCCATGGTGCTCCGCGACCGAGTTGAGGCCTAGCGATACCAAGATCGGCCACATCACCGACGCGAACAGTCCAATCGCGGGAAACGCGAACCGGGAGACATTGGCGGGGCCGAAAATTGCGAGAGTCAGGCAAACTAACGCACCCGAACAGGTCCCGATCAGTACGTGCCGACTGTCGAAAAGTTTTAGCAATCCCATACCGATAAAGCAGCCGGCTGTCAGCAACCCCCAGAACCAGGACACGGCTGTCGCTCCGGTCGTGTGCGGGTCAAACCCGTGGTAGGTAGCGAGAAACTTAGAGATCCAATCGGCGGTGCCTTGCTCGCAACCGACATAAGCAAACACGCACCCGAAGAACGCCCACACCATGGGCCTGCGAAACAGGCTACTGTACATCTCGAACGATCCGGCCGATTCGTCCGCCGTGCGTTCAACCTTTGGAAACCTGCTGAGAACCAAAACGACGATCATCACCACGGTGAAGGCTGCGAAGATCCAATACATTGACGCCCATGGCAGCGTGCCGGGCGTGACCGGACGAAGCACCTGCAATATCGGGTTCTGCTTTTCGGCGCGGCTGAGGTTCAAGACCAGGTAGGAATAAACGTAGGGACTGATGAAGGACGCGATCCCGAAAATTAGTTGCGCGAACGCAGAATTGAAGGCGAAGTGCTCCTCTCCTCCAGCTACGCGCAGCAGAGGGTTGATTGCGGTTTGTAAAGTCGCCATCCCCGACCCCATTACGAACAATGAAACTACCGCGACTTCGTACGTGGGGTGAACGGCGAAGCCCAGAGAACCCAAAGTTCCAGCGAGGAAAGCCGCAATCATGACTGTCTTCTCACCGAGCCGTTCGATCAGGAATCCCGCCGGAATGGACATTACGCCATAGGCGATAAAGAAGGAGAACGGCAAGAAAGCCGCCGCCGCGAGGCTTACATGGAAGCTGCTAATGATGTCGGGCACGAGCGGCCCCAGGATGTTGGTCAGAAGCGACATTACGAAGAATGTCAGGAAAACGATGCTGACCATGTAGCGGCTGCGAACCATATTTGGGCAAAGCCCCCTTATTCCGTGGTGGTGATTTTGGTCGCGAGCTGGAAGCGACCCGGCTCGCGGCCGGCTTGGGCCGCAAGAGCCAGAGTGATCATTTGCACTGGCAGGGCTTCCACGATGGGGCGGACCGCTTCCGGCACCTTGGGCAGAATGCATGGCTCGAAATGCCCGCCCTCACTGACCAGCTCGGCGCGCCCCGATTGCTCCCGTATGTCTCCCAGCAAGCGCAGGTTCAAATCACGTGTCTTCTCGGCGCCGGCAAACACCAAAACGAAAGTATCTTTGCTCAGCATCTCGAACGGGCCGTGCCGAAACCCGGCACAGCTCATGCCCTCAGCGGGGAAGTGATCGGCTTCCTTTACGATCAACGCACCCATCTCGACCGCCGCCAGTGAGGATCCTCTTCCGACAAAAAACAGGTGACGGATACCAGTGAGCCGTTGCGCGAATTTTTCCGTATGATCCTTCCAGTCATTGAGGTAACTACGAACGGCAGAACAAACCGTCTCGAGTTCCTCCCGGGTTTCGCGCAAGTTGCCGCCGCCGAATATGTCGCCAAGCCATTTCAAAGCCATCAAACCGGTGACGAAGGTTTTGCATGACACCGAGAACTCTCTGCCAGCGCGGGTGACGATTACGCCGTCGGCTTCCTTGGCGAGAGGGCTCTTTTGAGTGTTCGTGACCGCTACCAGGCGTGATTTTCCGCGATTCGCCTTCAAAAGACGGACGACCTCCGCACTCTGGCCCGATTGCGAGACCGCGATGATTAGAGTCTTGGGATCGAAGAGTCGAGTCTGGTAGTGGACCAGTTCGGAGGTTTCTACCATTACGGACGTGATGCCACGATCGATCAAGTCCAAGTACAGGGGATGGAGCGCGTGGAAGGAGGATCCCATTCCGGTCAGCACAATTCTGTCGAACTTACCGGAATCCACGCGCGAGGCGACGACTCGGAGCGGTTTGAGTTCCGTTAAGCTGGCCAGGGTCTCTTCTAGCGCCCGGGGCTGGTCGAGAATGTCGCGAAGATATTCGCCTTGAATAACGGAAAACTCAGCCAACATTGCTAACCTCCATAGGGTCAAACCGGTGATGCCAGACACTGGCTGCCCCGATCAGGTTCGCGTCTTTGCCTAGCGAAGCCAGCGCCAATTCCGTCCGCTCATATGGAACGAAACGGCAACTGGCCGCAATCGTCCGGCGGATTTCGTCCAGGAACAGAACGGCGCTGTTCATGACGCTGCCGCCCAAAACGATTGCGTCAGGAACAAAAATCGTCACGAGATTTGCCAGCCCCAGCCCTAGATAGCGAGCTTGGCGCGCGACTGCCTTGACGGCCCATTCGTCGCCTTCCGTCGCTAATTCACAAATCCTTTTCGCAGTGAGCTCGGGTATCTGTGGATGGTTCGGCGGCGCATTAGTTCGCAGCCACGCGACCATCGCCGGCCCTGCTGCTAACGATTCCCAGCATCCCCGGAAACCGCAATCGCAAAGCGGGCCCGTCGCGTCGATGACGTGGTGCCCAATTTCAGGATGTGCCTGATCAACGCCGCGGTACACGTGGCCGTCGAGAATGACGCCGACACCAATGCCGGTGCCTACCGTTACGTAAATGAGGCGCGCCTTGTTCTTGCCTGCTCCCCATCGAGCTTCGCCCAACGCGGCGGCATCGGCATCATTTTCGATCGCGGTTGTCACCCCGAAGGCTTTCTCCAAATCCTTAACCGGATTTTGTCCTCGCCAATGGGGAAAAAAGTTTACATCGCCGATCTCGCCGGTAAACGGATACACAGGGCCGGTGGAGCCGATGCCGATCCCTTTCAGCTTTGCACCTGCCTTGGCGACGGCTGCTTTCAGCATCGTGACCGTTCGCTGAAGTGCGCTCTCGTAAGGTCCATGCCCTTCCGTCGGACACTCCAGGCGAGTTAGAACCTTGCCGGCGGAATCTGTAATTCCAACAGCGATCTTCGTTCCGCCGATATCGACTGCGCCAATCACCCCGCTTATTTCCACTCGACTATGGCCCCTTCGTAAGGACCGAGTTGCATCTTCCACCCGGATCCATCCATCGGTATCGCTGTCGCTCCCTGCGGTTCGAATCTGCTGGCCGAGCGTACTCCGGACGCGGTGATAGTTACGTTCTTCGCTTGTGCTGCATGGTTGACCACCACAACGTAGCCACGATGATCGCCATTCAAGGCCGTAATTTCGATTGCGGGATCGTCAGCACGAAATACGGGTTTCAGGCCTACCCAGTCGCGAAAAGCCTCGTAGATCCGGTGAGTGTTCTCAGGCTGATCAAAAACAGCGGGAACGTTCGCCAGGTAGTGCTCGATAGGATAGGCACTGAGCAGCGTCTTTCCACGTCCGATACTATTGGCGACTAGTGCGGGGTTGTTGTTCTGATCGACGGCGATCACCCTACCGCTCGTCACTTCCAGCAGTGTGCCCCAGGATTCGATGGTTTGGGTTGGAACCGTGTAATGGAAAGTATCTCCGGGTTTGAGTTCCCCGAATGGCGCGACGATCTTCAAGGTTACCTCGGAACTGGGCGCCCGATCGACAAGACGCGCCCCAAACAGCGATGCCATGTCGGGGATCGCGCCGTCCGATGCAACCGATGCGTACAGGAACCCGCCATTCTCAACATACTTTCGGGCGTTCTCATAAAAATCGGAATGTATGTGTGTGAGGAAAGGATCGGACGTGCCCGTAATGGGGGAGGGCATGAATAGCATGGGGCGTTTCGCCCAATCGGCGTATTCTCGAGGGAAGTCAGCTTTCAGGTGCGCGCGGCGGGCCAATACAAAAGAGGTTAGGGCAGAGCCCATCAGCCAGCGGTTAGCCGCACTGACGTCCGGCTGGGCATGTCCCGGCATGGCGTCAGCATCAGAGGTTGAAACGTACGGAGTGACTTCCGGGCCCGTGAGTCCGAAATGTGAGAAGTCGCCGTGCGGTTTCGCCCATTCGTCGGGGATAACAATCCCGATTTCCGCCGGCGCGGGGCTTACGCCAGCAAGATCAAGCTGCCTGACCACTTGGGAAATCTTCTTGAACTCTCGCGCCAGCGGCTTGTCCTGCCGGTCCCAGGTTGTCATACCCCAGCCCGTCTCTTGAGGAGTGCGGAGGTACGGTGCCTTGTGGAACTGCTGCGGTGAAGCATCGGTGTAGCACCAAAGATCCACGCCAATGCTGCCGGCGCCCAGTCCGGAATAGATCTGGGCGCGATCGTAGGAGGCGATCCTTTCTGGCGCGAACTGGGCGGTGGATGCTCCCATCTCGTGGATCATGACCGGGCGGCCGGCGCTCTGCGATAGCGCGATCTCAAAGGCAGCGCCGTACGTGCCGCGGGCGGACAACAGCGGGTCAGGAAAGAGGTCCGGAGCATACAGCGTGAACGGGTGCACGCTGAAGAAGTTCACAAATTTCGCGATGTTGTCCGCGCGGAACGGTCCGTGGCCTGTTTCTTCACCGCTGGTGCCCACCACGATCGGGTGCAGCTTGTCGTATTGCCGGATACCGTCAACGATCAGCCGTGTCCAGTTGATCGCCATCGAGTCAGTCGTCGCCCCGCCACCCACAATCCAGAACGGCGGCTCGTCAGTAAGGTCCCACCCGATAATCGCGCTCTCATTGGCATAGTGGCGGCCGAACTCGGCGGCAAGGTTAGTTTCCAGGCGCAACATGTCGGCATCCGCGTGTGGATGCCGACCATGTCGCCACGCCACGTCCCAGTACGCCTCCCCAACTTCTCCGCCAATGAACAAGCTTGGGTGAAGATAGATCTGGTACTTGTGCGCGAGTGAAACCATGTAGTCAAGCTGCTGAAAGGCGGTTGGGTTGTAGTCCCCAGGGCGCGGCTCAAACCAAGCCCACATCATGTCGAGTCGCACGATGGAGTAGCCGAGTTCGTGCATCTTGGCAAAATCGGCTTCGATATCTTTCGGATCCCATTCGACTGGCCACTGCATTGCCGCCTTTGCGGGAACCCAGTGCGCTCCAACGGGTATGAAGCGCTTGCCGTCGCGGCTGAAGTAAGTCCCCTCGAGATGGACCTCAGGCAGGCGGGCACTGGTGCCGGCATTGTTTCGCCTTGTGCTTTGGGCCGGCGGTTCGGCTCCGGGCGCATTAAGCAGGGAGATCGAACAGAGGATCACAACTGCCACGCACGTTTTCAGCGTTTGGTGCCGCATCACTGTTCCTTTCGCGATTGGACTAGAAAGTCAGCTTCAGTGCGAGCTGCAACTGCCGGGGGGCGTGCACCGTACTGGTAATGGAGCCGGCGAGGCCGGGCGACCCCGGAGATCCGGTTGTATCGACGGCCGCATACGGCAGTCCGAATTCCGGAGTATTAAACAGGTTGAAGGCTTCTGCCCGGAACTGCAAGTTCGTGCGTTCTGTGATTTTGAAGTTCTTGAAGATAGAGAAGTCGACATTGTATTGCGCAGGACCACGGAGAATTCCCCGGCGCGCGTTGCCGAACTGGTGTGCGGTAGTTTGTCCCGGCGCGAGGGCGGGGATCGCGAACGCCAGCGGGTTATACCAGCATTGAATACTCTGTGAATCAGACGGGCATCCGACGCTGGTGGCGTTTGCAAAGTTGTAGGCGTTTCCAATTACGTCGGGTCGAGGCGCACCCGATCCGGTGTTGGTCGGATCAAACGACAACACCGGTGTAAACGCCTGGCCAGAGTACATGCTGACAATCCCATTCAGTTGCCAGCCTTCTGATATCCATCGTGCGGGACCCGAGCTGGCGAGCAGGTGTTTGCCAGGACCGATCGGCAGCTGATATGACCAGGCGGATGTGAACTGATGGCGATAGTCGGGCCCGTTATTGCCACGCTCGGCAGCCAGGTTATGCGTGTTCTGCGGCTCCAGCCACTCGTTCTCCTCCGACTGGCCGATGGTGTGTTGCCAGGTATATGCGCTCAACATGCTCCAATCGGCGGAGAAGCGCTTCTCAAACTTCAGCTGGAGCCCATGGGAGATGGACGAATAGTCGTGAGCCTCGGTGCGGATGGAAGCAATTTCTGGCACTGTGCTGAAGTAGGGCCGGCCGATGTTCGAAGGTGGGCAGCCGTTGCACGGCGGCTGGAAGTTAGAATCCAGCGGTTGAACCGGCTGGTTCAGATTTGCAAGGTGCGCCAGCTTCACTCCGTGCGTTCCCACATACGCAACTTGCAGCACCATCTCCTTGGCCAGTGCGCGCTCAATGTTCAGATTCCATTCCTCGATGTAGCTCGTTCGATTATTGAACCGCGCCGCACTGGCACGACCGGAAGGCCTCGCCAGCGTCGGGTAGGACGAGGTGGGGTACCCGTGGGAAATTCTCATGCTTGGCGCGGAAGGTGGATTGTAGATCGTCTGGCTGAAGAACAATCCCGTCGGATTGTAGGCGAGTTCAGCGTCGTTTTGGTTCGCCTGTTGGTCGTAGAAGATTCCGTGGCCGCCACGGAATACCGTTGTTTCGCCCCACGGTGTCCACGCAAACCCGAGTCGGGGAGCGAAGTTGTTGTAATCAGTGACGACGTTTCCTGACCGGCTGACACCCGGCATTCCGGGGGCGACAAACGTCCCGGTGGGAAAATTGAAATTGGCCAGCCGGTTATGCTGCTCGACCATAGGAGTAAACAGGTCATGGCGAATCCCGAGATTCAGGGTCAGCTTTGGGGAGACGCGCCAGTCGTCCATGGCATAGGCGCTGAACTCGATCCAGCGCATACCGAAACTTCCTTTCTGACCATCACGGTAGGCCGAAATGGGATAGCCCATGAGGAAGCTGGCCAGGTCGGCGCCACCATTGCCGGTGTTGAGATCGGAGGTGAACTGCTGGTCGAAGGTCATGTCGCCGCGCCCGTTCTGTGTTTGGAAGAATCCGTGCAACCGGCGCCGAACGTCTGCTCCGAATTTAAAGGAGTGGTGCCCGCGAACATACGTGAAGGCATCCTGGTACTGGTAGTTGTTCTCGCGCAGGAATTCCGGAAACCAGTCAGTCGTCCCCAAAGCGCTCAAGGTGGAGAATCCGATGTGAGGGAGTCCTCCGGTCGCCGCCGGCCGAGTCGGATCAAAGATGCCGGGTATGCCCAATTGCTGTGCCAGTGGCTGCCCTGCAAAGTTGGGGAGAGCCTGCACCACATAGCGGGTGTAGCCGATTTTGATCTCGTTAATTTTGTTTGACGAGTACGTGTGCACGTCGGTAATGCCTCCCGCTCGGGCGAGATTCTTGACATCTCCGGAGAACACTCCGCCGCCGGCTTTTCCGGGAAAGGGATCGGGCACATGCGCATCCACATTGCCGAAGCTGAAAGTCACGAACATGCTGTCTTTACTCGTGAGCTGATGGTCAACACGAATATCGAACGAGTTCTGATTGTTCCGGTAAACGGGGTTAAAGAGGTAGTTGCTGGAAGTCGTGAAACGAGCGCGGTTCGGAGCGGGGAAGAGTTGCACGATGTTGAGCGCCACCGGGTCGAGACACGCGCCGCCCGTGGAACTCAGACCGCTCGTTCCCACGCAAGGTGGAATGACGTTCACCTGCCCATTGGAGGCGATGGGAACACGATAAGTCGTAACGCCGTCCGGACAAACCTGGTTGGGCGCAATCGGATCGAAGATCGTGCCAGTGTCATATTGCGGCCCGCCCGAAGGACATGGAGAGAACGTCATGCCCGTGAGCCGATCCTTGAAGTCACCTCCGCGCTCCGCAAGAACGGGGACGGTCGAGATGTCAGTTTCTGACCGGCGAATGCGCGTGCCCTGATAGTCGCCGAAGAAGAAAGTCTTGTTCTTGATGATCGCTCCACCGATCGATCCGCCAAACTGGTTCTGCTTGAACGGGGCGATCGGCAGCGTCGGGTCGTCAAAGTAGTTCTTGGCGTCAAGAACCGAGTTCCGCACAAATTCGTAGGCACTGCCGTGCATCTGATTTGTCCCCGACTTGAGCACGACGTTGACGACAGCGCCGCCCTTGCCCATATCAGCTCCGAAATTGTTGGTCTGAACTTTGAACTCCTGGATGGCATCGATAGGCGGCTGGATCACTTCAATCCCAATCTGTTGCTCGTTGTTGTCGAAGCCGTTCAACAGGAAATTGTTATTGGTGGCGGTGAGTCCGTTTGCCTGAATGGACCCGGTGCCCCGCTGGTTTTCTGGAATGCCGCCTTGCTGCACCGCGCCCTCTGGTCCTTGGTTTACTCCCGGTGTCAGATAAGCCAGTTCGACAAAGTTCCTGCCGTTCAACGGAAGCTCATGCACCCGCTGTTCCTCGACGACCTGTCCGATGGAAGACGTTTGCGATTCAACCAGAGGTTCGGCCGCCGTGACTTCGATTTTTTCGTTGACATCGCCCACCGCCAGCGTGAGGTCGACGCGCACCACTTGGTTTACATCGAGGGGGAAGGGCGCTTGCTCGGCTCGCTTAAAACCCTCATGGCTGACCGAAACCACGTAGGTACCCGGCCGTAGTTCTGTTACGACATAATCGCCTCCGCTGTCGGTATCCGCGGTCCGGGACACGTTCGTCGCAGTGTTGGTGACGACGACTCTGCAGCCCGGCAACACTGCCCCGCTGACGTCATGAATCGTGCCCACCAGTTTGGCGGATTCGACTTGTGCCGGGACAAATGGGGCGAGAAGAAGGACGCAACCAAGTATGAATACAACGACGGGGACGCCGCGGCGGGAACGCATAGGATTTCTCCTGAGTGAGCAGTTATGCGGCAACATAGAAACCGCATATGCGCATATGGTGTCAAGTGCGAAAACGTTTTGAACTGGCGTGCTCACGCTCGACAGGGAACGAGGAAACCACATATATGCCTGTCCAACAAGTGATTACGGGTCATGCCGGTAAGCTAACGCAATAGGGAAAATTTGAGCACGAATCCCACCGGTACCGCTACAGCCGGTTTTGCGAGCGCTATCAGCGCTGGCGGCGGCACTTGGATGCTTGCATGTGTTTTGCGCCAAGAACACAGGGCCGGGGGTAGAATGTTCGTGCACTGGGCGGGGAGCGACGATGCGCTTCGGCTCAGCTCAGGGGACACGGGACCCTAGTGCTTAAGGGATTTTTCTATAGAATTTCGTAGCTCGGGATCAGACTCCCGTTCGAGCTGCGCCTCCAGAGCCTCTTTGGCGTTCGGCGAATGGAAGCCATCAGTTCCTTTTACGAGTGCAGTCTTGCCTCGCGGGTACGTTCTGCCGCCTGAGCGGGTACTGTGTGAACAATTTGGCATAAGCCGTATGACGTTGCGCCAAGCAATGAGCTTGCTCGACCGCGAGGGTTTAATCGATTCGCGACGAGGCATGGGAACGGTGGTCACGCACAGCCGTCTCCGGAAACAACAACAGGAGCTGCGCAGCTTGAGCGAAGAAATTCGAGACTCGCTTGATTTGGCCATTCCGGCTCGATCCGTGCGGGACTTCTTCGAACTCCACGAGCAGCAAAAGGTATACGAAATTCAGCGTCTGCGCTTGAGCGACGGTGAGCCGTTGGCCTGGGAACTCGCTCGTATTCCTGAACGGTTGTGTCCAGGACTTGAACGATTCGAAGTAGTCAAGACTTCGCTCTACCAGATCCTGGAGGAATCGTATGGACTCCGGCTGGAGAGTTGTTCTGAGGAGATTTCCGCGGGGATCCCGAGTTCACAATATCGGAAACTCCTGAGCTTACCAAGAAATACCGCCGTTCTTGTAGTCAGTCGAAAAACCTACACTGACGACGGACGCGCCGTTGAATTCACTCGTTCGGTATTCCGTGGCGATCGCCACAGTGCTATGGTGCACTCCGTCCGCAAAAAGAAGTCGATCCTGAAAGGTCCGAGCAGTTCCTAGATCTTAAGGAGATGACATATGAAGACGCGTCGTGGGTTGGCTGTTGCTTTTGTAATGTTCGGAATGCTGCTTATTCCGCCAATTAGTGCCCAGATTGCGAATACAGGTTCGGTTCAGGGCACGATAACCGATCCCTCTGGTGCCGTACTGTCGGACGCTCGAGTGATATTGGTCTCGCAAGACACCGGCTCGGTTCAGTCAGCGCAGACGGATTCTGCGGGCAGTTTCAATTTCCCGATTGTGCCCGTGGGGCAGTATCGGCTTGAGGTATCCAAACCTGCATTCAAGTCCTTTGTCCAGCGGGATATCACAGTTCACGCTGCCGAGCCAGTCCACCTCACAGTGGCGATGACAGTGGGGCAGGTTTCAGAAAGCGTTGAAGTCACTTCCGCCGTCCCGACCATTGATACAGTCACGGCCAGCGAAGGCAACACGGTAACGGGCAAACAATTGAACGAACTGCCGCTGACCAATCGGTTGTTCACCCAGCTCGTAAATCTCGAGCCGGGTGTAGCCTCGGCGCTCGATCAGAATCCAGGCTTCGGCTCAAACTCCGAGGTGCTGTTCAGTGTGAATGGTGTTCGCAACGACGAGAACAACCCAATGATTGATGGTGTCCGTGACCTGGATACGTTCGGCGGCAACGCGTTTGTCGCGCCCAACCTGTTCGCTGTTTCCGAGTTTCGCGTCGAGAACAACTCCTATTCAGCTGCTACCGGCCACTCCGCTGGCGCTCAGGTCAACCTTATCTCTCGAAACGGGACCAATCAGTTTCACGGAAATGTTTTCGAATTCTTCCGCAACGACGCCCTCAACGCTCCCTTTGCCGCGCCAGCTGCCGGCAAACCGGGTCTGCTGCCGGAGAACCGTTACAACGATTTCGGCTACGATGTGGGCGGTCCCTTGGTGAAGAACAAACTTTTCTTCTTTTGGTCCGAAGAGTGGCGCCGGATTATTCAGAGTAGCGGATTGCGCAATGGCACCGTGCCAACTGATGCGGAACGCGGAGGCGACTTCAGCGCTTTGCCCAATACCTTAACGGATCCCAATACAGGCCAGCCTTTTGCAACCCGAAATGTAATTCCGAGTTCAGAACAGGATCCCAATGCCCAGTTACTCCTGGCTCCGAACCTCTTCTGGCCAGAGCCGAACGCCCCTGGCCTAACCAGTAATTTCCTTTCCGCGGTGCCCGATCATACGCTCTGGCGGGAGGAATCGCTTCGCCTGGATTACAAACCAACGGAGCGTCTCTCCGCTTTTCTTCGGATGACTCAGGACACGGCATTGCTTTACCGTCCGTACGGCTTGTTTGGTGAGAACTCGCTGCCATACGTAGGAGACGCAACCCAGAAATATCCGATCTACAGCGGCGTCTTCAATGTTACCTACAGCCCGAAGCCAACCTTGGTCTCCCAGTTTCTTTTTGGCCTCTATCGGGACAACGACCTCTATCTAAGGAACGGTCCAAGGTCCTGCCGCTGCCGTGTGCCGGGGCTAAATATCCCAGAACTGTTTCCGTTGAATGAAGGAGACCGTATTCCTACTCTCAACATTGCTGGCTATTCGGGAATTGTTGAGCAGTGGTATTTCTACAACGCCTCGTACAGTATGCCTTTCCAAAACGACAATACCTGGAGTCATGGCGCGCACACGGCAAAATTCGGTATTGCTGTGACCCGCGAAGGAAAGAATGAGCTAGCTAATCCTTCAAATAACTCTACCAACGGGGTTTTCAGCTTCGATGGCTCGGCCTCGGGAGATGGGATGGCGGACTTCCTGCTTGGCAAAGCCCACAGCTACTCGGAGACGGCCTTGGATCCCTATGCCAAATACCGCTGGATCAACGTGGAACCGTATGTGGAAGACCAGTGGAAGTTGCGCCGTAACCTTACACTGACGGCTGGTCTGCGGTACACGTACTATCAACCGGAATACGAAGAACAGAATTTCTTCGCCAGTTTCGATGCGGCAACGTGGGTTGCGAGCCAGGCACCAACAGTCAACTCTGATGGTACGCTAGTGCCAGGTTCGGGCAATTTTGCCAACGGTATCATCGTTGCCGGCAAGAACTCTCCTTATGGCAACGCCTTGTTTGCTTCCAGGAAGAATGCCTTTGCTCCCAGAATTGGACTGGCCTGGGACGTGGCAGGGCGAGGGAAAACTTCGGTGCGCGCGGGATACGGGATCTTCTACGACCGCTGGGGATCCTACAGTCAGTTCGGCGGGTTGTATAATCCACCGCTCAATCAAAAGCCTCTCATTTTTGATACCGCTTTGAGCAATCCCGGGGGGGCTCCTGGCACTATTTTTCCACCGCTAATTTGGGGCGTTGCCAACCCGTGGAAATACCCCACAATCCAGAAATGGTCAGCAGGGATTCAACAGGAAGTCGGGTTTGACACTTCTGTCGCCGTAAGCTACGTCGGAACTAGGGGAACGCACCTTTTGGGATCTCTCAACCTAAATCAGCCGACGCCGGCCGGACAGCAACAAATTGTGGCCGGGGCGAATCCGAATACGGTCGTACCGTACCAAGGCTATGGACCCGTCTACTTCGTGGACCCTGTTTTCAACTCGAACTACAACGCCTTGCAAGTGTCGGTGATCCATCGGCTGACGCATGATGTTGCCTTCCAGGTTTCATACACCTACTCGCAAACCAAGACGGACAACTCCAGTGCGTGGAACATGCCCCAGGATTCACGCAATATTGCTGCGGATAATGGCCTGGCGAACTTCGATGTCCCGCAGATTCTCACGTTTAATTATGTGTGGGACATCCCGGTCTTCCGTGGCAGCTCTGGCGTGAAGAAGGCAACCCTGGGCGGCTGGCAAGTCTCTGGAATCACGGAAATGCAAAAAGGCTTCCCGGCCACTGTGACATTGGCAACGGACAACGAAGGTGTGCCGTGCTGTGGCCCGGAGCGTGCCAACCAAACTGGTAGCGCGAGCGGCCCGAAGACCCGGACCCAGTGGTTCAACACCAGCGCTTTCTCATATCCGATGGCGGCGACCTTTGGGAACGAAAAGGTCGGTGCGGTGCGAGGGCCAGGCTTCATCAACTTCGACTTTGCGTTGGGCAAGCGATTCGCGATAGGTGAATCAAAGGACTTGCAATTCAAGGCGGAAGCATTCAACATTTTCAATCACGTTTCGTATCAAACCGTCGATACAACCTTGTTCAATCCGGCGTCTGCAAATCCCGATTTCGGGTACTTGCATAACCCGCTGAACCCTCGCATCATGCAGCTGTCACTAGTCCTTGGTTTCTGATGGAGGGATTCTTGCGCAGAGGCTGGGTTGAGATCCACATTGTCGTCGCTATCACGCTGATTGTGGTTGCGATGCGAGCGCAGACCCAGCCTCCCTGGATCTCGTCTTACAACGTCGCTCTCGGACACATCCGTACCGGTAAGCCAGAAGTTGGAGTTCGAGAGTTAGAGGCTCTTGGCGCCTCGTTTCCCGGAGACGCGGTGCTCGCTACCAGTATCGGCGCGGCTTTGGATCTCGGTGCCCGTCATGAACAAGCGGAGCGCTGGTATCAAAAAGCGCTTGCCATTGATCCACAGTATGAGCCCGCGCTAAACGATTTAGCGTTGAGCCTCGCGAGCCAGGGGCAGATCGATCGCGCGGCTCCTCTGCTTCGGAAAGCCCTAAGGATCGATCCGCACAACGGGCGAGCAGCCTACAACCTGGGTGTGATCGCTATTCGGCTGAAGCGTTACGAAGAAGCCGTCGGGGCCTTTCAAGCGGCGCGTAAGGCACCCGACCCCCCCGCACCCGTTGAGACCTTGGCGCTGGGCGAAGGGACTGCGCTGTTTAAGCTCGGCAGGTACGCAGAAGCGAAAGCCCTCCTCCAGATCTCTTCTGCCTGCTCCGAAGTGGCCTCTTGCTTATTGCTCGGCTCTTCCCAGGCGCTTTCGAATGATTTGCCTGCCGCGGTGAGTACGTTCCAATCTGCTGTGCGAACCGCGCCGCAAAACCCGGACGCATACTTTCGGCTTGCATTGACGTTCTTGCAGGGCCAGCGTGATGGAGAAGCTAAGGACACATTGGCCGTAGGCTTGGACGCAATCCCAAATTCAGCGCTGCTGCTCTACGGCCAAGCGATACTCTACGAACACTTAGGCAGTTATGACTTGGCTATACATTCAGCAATGAACTCCATTGAGCAAGATCCCTTGCGGGCAGATGTCTGGTCATTGCTCGGACGCCTCCGCGCTCATGAAGGGCAGGTCGACGAGGCTGACGAAGCCTTCCGCAGAGCGCTTAGCGTGGACGCTACGGTTGACCATACCGTGGAATACGCCGAATTTCTCATCCACTCGGGTCGCTACCCCGAGGCTGAGAAAATGCTGAATGAAATGAGCAAGTCCAATAAGGACAACCCTGCCATAAATCGCAGCCTCGGAAAACTCTATAAAAGTGAGGGGAAATTCGATCAGGCTGAAGTCTTCTTGCGTCACGCCGTGAGCGAGGACCCGAAGGACCCGCAGGCACATTACGCCTTGGCGATAACGCTCGAACGTCTGCGTCGTTATGCTGAAGCCAAGAAAGAACTCGATTTGTTCACTCAGGCGAAGGAAGAGCGGCGGTTCGTGCATGTCCTGGAAATAGCGTCCGATCCGGTCGGAGGTAAGAAATAACGTGAACCTATGCGGACTCCAACGTGATCGGGAAGAAGGTGCAGACTGTGCCAGGTCACGTGAATGGCTGCGGGGCTCGGAAATTCTGGGAAGCTTCGGCAAAGAAGCAAGTCCATTCTTGTTCGCTGAGTTGTATCGAGTTTCAGCGATGAAAGCTCGGGGGAATGAGACTGCAGGGTTAGCGCGGCAGGTTATCGCTCCGAACCAGCTTTTGTGTTTCGAAGGCCAGAGGCTATTTTCAAAGCCATACGCATCGCCGGTTAGATAGAGCCACCCGTTGCGATGCGCTAATCAATGCTGCCGGGTTCGACCTTCAATGATCGAACGTCGGGTAGTCAATCGAACCACGGTACAGCGGTGCTTAATAACGGGAGGGAAAATGACTACGTTGAACCGCCGCGATTTTCTTTGCGCACTGGGGGCCGGCGGTACCATGGTTGGAGCTCTACTCGCAAGTGGAAGTCCGCCGCCCACATCACCACTGGCGAAACCGATCTCTGGAAGTTGGTTCGAGTTTCAGCATCATGCCACGGTCGAGGGGGTGGATTGGAATCCCGCGTTAGCCAACTTCACGTGCGAACAGTGGGAGCTCAAAATCAAAGAAATTGCCGAGACGGGAATGGAATATCTGGTGCTGATGGCAACCGCCCTTTATTATCGCTCCTTTTACCATACGAAGATTTTTCCCGCATGGAGATTGGCATGCGACGACCCGATCGAAGCCGTTCTTTCAGCAGCAGACAAGTACGGCATCAAGTTTTTTATTGGCGGAGGCTTCTACGGCGAGTGGGATAGCCCTAGTATTGTGGCAGATCCAGTGGCGGCAAAGAAACGGCTACAGGCAATTGACGAGATTACTCTACTCTACGGCCACCACAAAAGCTTCTACGGATGGTACTGGCCGAATGAGGCCTTTATTGATCGGCATTTTTCAAACGAATTCATCAATTATGTAAACACATGTTCACGCCTCGGGCGTCAACTGACACCGCGGGCGCAGATTATGATCGCGCCTTACGGGACACGTGTGGCCGTGCCCGACGACGAATATGTCCGCCAACTTGCATCCTTAGATGTTGACATCATTGCATACCAGGATGAGGTCGGTGTGCGCAAATCGAGGGTGGAGGAAACCTCAGCGTTCTATGAGGGGCTGAGAAAAGCTCACGACCGTGCTGGGAGGCGGGCTATCTGGGCGGATCTCGAAATATTCGAGTTTGAAAACGTTGTCTACAAGAGTGCGTTGCTTCCTGCGCCCTTTGAGCGCGTTCTTCGCCAGATCGAAGCAGTATCGCCGTGGGTGGATAAGATCCTTGTCTACCAATACCAGGGCATGATGAATAAACCTGGCTCCCCTGCCTTTTGCGGATCCCTAGGCTCCACGAGGCTTTACACGGAATACATGGAATGGCTCAAGACCCGCAAATAGCTGTGGGCTACAGGCAGAAACTCGATATCACCAATGGGCCGCAAAACCT
>Ga0209577_10000320_pt1 | contig 48736 bp, 38 predicted proteins | sample GraSoiAngelo_109_FD_185874 | JGI IMG/M metagenome (GOLD analysis project Ga0209577, IMG submission 185874) | Grasslands soil microbial communities from the Angelo Coastal Reserve, California, USA - 14_0903_12_20cm (SPAdes) (version 2) | ecosystem: Environmental > Terrestrial > Soil > Grasslands... | reverse complement strand
TTACTTTACGTGGATCGCCCCCGAGTACTCAGTGTGTAAAAAACCGTCCAGCGGGAAAGTTCTGTCAAGGCCAAAACGTAGCTTCCCAATCCGATAGAATTCAGGTTCTGGAGACTCTATCAACTAGGAGACCTCTCACGGTAGATTCTCCGACTACCTCAGCTTGTTCAATAGAGACCCTTAGAGATGTGGGATAACAATGGAATTCGTCTACGTCCGCCAATGAACCCCTCGGCATGTAGGAGACAAATGAACACACTTGTTCGCAGTTGGCAGGCTGTCCTACTAATTCTTTTCCTCTTTGCCTTTTCAATGATTGTTGTCGCGACCGCGGCTTCGAGCAACGTCGATTCGCGCCAACGCCGGATCAGATTCAATGACGGCTGGCTTTTTCTCAATGCTGCCGCTGATGGCGCCGAAAGACCTAATTTCGACGACTCGCAATGGCGCGAGGTACGGCTGCCTCACGACTGGGCGATTGAAGGTTCGTTCGATCCGAAGCTAAATCCACATACCGGGGCGCTCCCCATTTCGGGTACAGGCTGGTATCGGAAGACGTTCACCGTCTCGAATGACCTGAGGGGCCGTTTCTTCACCATCGAATTCGATGGCGCGATGGCGAACGCGCACGTCTGGATCAACGGCGACGAGCTCGGTGGACGTCCCTACGGATACAGCTCATTCGCCTTCGATTTGACTCCGCACCTTCGCTTCGACGGACAAAAGAACGTTCTCGCCGTCCGGCTGACGCCTGAGGACCATTCATCGCGTTGGTATCCCGGAGCGGGTATCTACCGCAATGTTTGGCTCACGATCACCGGACCTGTGCATGTAGCGCACTGGGGCACGTACGTAACGACCTCCGATGCGGCAAACGGAAGTGCGGCCGTTACGGTGAAGACGAGCATTCAGAATGAACTTGGAGAAGCTGCCAGCATAAAACTTCAGACCTCGATTTTGGATGCGAGTGGACGCCGAGTCGCTCTGACCGAGACCCCGGGTTCTGTTGCCCCCGCCAACTCGAACACCCTCCATACGACTCTGGCGATCGCCAAGCCGCAGAGGTGGGGCGTTGGCCACCCTTATCTTTACACGCTGGTAAGCGAAGTGATCGGCCAAGACGGGGTCCTGGATCGATATCTGACTCCATTCGGCGTTCGCGCAATCAAATTCGACAAAGAAAAAGGCTTCCTGCTGAACGGAAGAGCGATGAAGCTGCACGGCGTGTGCCTTCACCACGACCTCGGCACACTTGGGGCCGCCGTCGACCGGCGTGCCACAGAGCGACAGCTCCAGATCATGAAGGCTGCAGGCGTGAATGCTGTGCGGACTAGTCACAACCCGCCGTCGCCTGAGCTCCTGGAGTACGCCGACCGGCTGGGCCTTGTCGTCATGGATGAGGCATTTGATATGTGGCGCATTCCCAAAGTTCCGAACGGGTACAGCAAGTACTACGACGAATGGTCGGAACGTGACCTTCGCGACATGGTGCGACGCGATCGTAATCACCCCAGCATCATCATGTGGAGCATCGGCAACGAAATTCCCGAACAGGCACAAGCGGATGGTTGGAAGGAAGCTCGCCGGTTGACGGCCCTTTTTCACGAGGAAGATCCAACACGGCCCACGACTTCTGCGTTCAATCAGTGGCAGGATGCGATTCGCAACAAGCTCACCGACGAGGTCGATCTTCCCGGGTTTAACTACCAGCCAATGCACTACGGCGAGATCATGAAGGAACATCCGAACTGGATCATTTTCGGATCGGAAACAGCATCATGCGTCAGCTCGCGCGGCACGTATCATCTTCCGCTGGAGAAGTATCAGAAGCATCCTTCACACGAGATCAGCAGCTACGACATCATCGCGCCGCATTGGGCCTATTGCCCCGATGTGGAATTCACCTACCAGGACATGTATCCCAATGTGCTCGGTGAGTTCGTCTGGACTGGCTTTGATTACATCGGCGAGCCCACACCGTACTTTGACCGGGGCGCCACGGAAGCAGACTGGCCGGCGCGCAGTTCCTATTTTGGGATGGTCGATCTTGCCGGATTCCCCAAAGACCGCTACTACTTATATCAAAGCGTCTGGTCGACAAAGCCGATGGCGCACCTCCTGCCGCATTGGAATTGGGAAGGACGCGAGGGCCAGAACATTCCTGTAATGGTGTACACGAACCAGGATGAAGTCGAGCTATTTCTAAACGGGAAGCCGCTAGGCCGCAAGAAGCGCTTCTCCGATCCGATAGAGATTCCTGTCGGGCAGAACGTGAGCCCTGACGGCAAGTTCGAGACCAAATATCGCCTAATGTGGCAGGTAGCATTCCAACCAGGCACCCTCAAAGCAATCGCTTACCATAATGGGAAACAGTCCGTTGTTGATGAGGTGAAAACCGCCGGCGCTCCGGCAAAGATCAAGCTGATTCCAGACCGTAACGTGATCCAGGCCGATGGGGACGATCTATCGTTTGTCACCGTGCGCATTGAGGACACGGATGGAAACCTTTGCCCATTAGCCAGCAACCTGGTACATTTCGATGTCACCGGCCCCGGCGCCATCGCAGGAGTGGATAACGGCAATGCCGCCACGACCGAGCCGTTCCACGCGGATCATCGTCAGGCATTCAACGGACTGGCGCTGTTGCTTGTTCGTTCGCGCTCCAGGCAGCCAGGGCAGATTCACGTTGTGGCCAGCTCCGAAAATCTGATTGAGGGAAAAGCAGAGATCACGACCCAACTGGCTGCTAAGAGTAAAGGACCGCAGAACCACCTGCCGTAGCGGTTGGCCGGTGCTGCTATCGGGGTGCACGGATTCGGCGTGACCGGATTCTCTCGACACCGCCCAAAGCGTGGAGGCAAGTTAGCAGGGGTCGACTTGGCATCTTCGTATGCTTTATCGCCGACGGCGCGCGAGCTGGCCGTCAACCTCGGCCCGAGTCTGCCGCCCAAGCTGCACACAGTCCCAACCGCGTGGCGACAGACGGACCCGCTTTGCACGCTTGTCTTTTGCGGACGTCGCTTGCACAACTCCAAGACGAATCAACTCCGCAATCATCTTTGACGCTGCCTGTTGCGTGACGTTCACACGTTTTGCCACTTCCGTGAGGGCCGGGCCTCGCGATGGGGTCCGGCTACTCGATCCTGCCGGCACCCCTCGTGCCCGCAGTAGAACGCCAGCCTCGCAGAGTCGCCTCGATGAGAATCATTTCCGAAGTAGCACACGGTCAAATTTGTCAGAGTTGTTAACGCTTGGGCGCGACACACTTGCTCAGCAACGAGCGTCTTGTTACAAGCACGCCCTGCTTATCTGGCCGTCTGTCCCTTTGTTAAGCTTCACCCTCGGCACCAGTCCCAGGGGTTCTCCCAAGAATGCGTAGGCGACGGACAGTGGCGCAATCGCGAGGACCGGACGCACATATCGCAGAGCGCCAGCCCACTTGTGCGTGTCGGCCCAAAAACCGAAAGCACCCATCAGGACTCCTACGAGGAGCGCACCCCACTCGCTACCCGCACCGAACGGTGCCGCACCACGCCGCCCCTCGTCTGACTTACGCGGCACGAGCACGGGGAGCAAGAAACGCATCGGAGCGAAGACCACCAGCGCCCCAAGCACAACAGTGAGGATGTGGACTGTTGTCGAGCTGTTGTCGCTTGGCCACTCCGGACAAAACACGAGGAGCAGTATGGCGAGTGCAGGCGCCAATGCCGCCAGCTTCCAACGCGTGGGGCCGACCCGCGGCAGAGTTCGTTGCGCGGTGAGGGTCAGCAACTGCCCGGCAAACGCAACGGCTGCGAAAATCCCGAGCCATGTGAGCAATTTATTGTGCGACCTAGCACTGATCCACATCAATGGATGCCTTGCCAAAGCGACGGAATCCGCCACGAGCGTGATGAGGACGGCGAGAACAACTGCTTGGTGCGACCTGATTACGTGAAGACGTTGCGCTGCGGAGGCGAGACCTTTCCGGTACGGGCGAAACACTCGCACCATGGAGATCAGCGGGACCAAAATTACGATGGTGAACGCGAACACCCCCACCGCGTCGCACGGATCCTGCTGCAAAGGAGTCATCCTGTGGCGGGCTAAGTTGTGCTTGGCGAATACGAGCACGGCGGCAAGTCCGAACACGACGACAGCATCGCGTTTGAACCGTATTGGCATCAGGAATCCTATTCGCGATAAATCCGGAAGTATAATGCTCCTCACGCCGTATGAAGCATCTCCTCACCTTGGCCTTACTTTTAGCAAGTCTTTTTGCGTACTCTCAGACAATAAATCAAGCAGATGGCGAGATTGGCGGGAACGTCATGATCAGAGTGGAAACCCGGTACCCGGCGCCACTGTGTACGTAGTACTGCAGGGCATCTCGTTGGACGGGATGACGCGCCGGTCAGTTAAGAAGGACAACAACGGGACGGTCGACTTTCGCGGGGGCTTTCGGTTAGGCGCATACCAGCTCTATTCGCGAAAAGATGCCGATGGCTATCCTGACTGTTCGGACAGCTTTTATGCACAGTCGGGCTGGGAGTTTCCTAACTTAAGGCAGATCTCACGGAAGATTATCCTTCAGCAACAATCACAGTTACGATGGGCGAAAAAGCTGTAGTGCTGGTAGGGCGAGCTGTCGATGCTAGAACGCGGGCTCCGGTAAAAGCGAAGCTAGTCTTCTGGGACGAAGATGGAAACGATCATTCCGTATTCGTTGAATGGCAGGGATTTTGTTCGCGTATAATTTTTTCTCGTGTTTCACATGTACGTGAGGGGACGATCAATCTCTGGAATTGAGCGCCCTTTGGTGCGAAACTGCGCCCAATCAAACACCAAATAGAGCGGGAGTCTACATCTGATGGATGGCGAGTGTGAAACTTCGTTTTGAGGCTGCACTCGAATGCATGCACGCACCCGCGGACTCAGACTGTTTGGGCCTAAATTTTGGGACTAACCAGAGTGGGTTTTGACGTGGATTTTTAGGTTAAGCGACGCCGAATCAGTGAGTTTCCACCGTGTCGCGAACCAGGTGCTCTACCAGGCTGAGCCACTCCCTGACGGTGAAAAGACAGCGCACCTTGCCACTCTGCAGCAACCAGGCGCACAAAGGGACTATAGCATCGTGCCGCCAAGCTCCTTGCCGTAATGCGAGGTCTGCCATCGTCGCAATTCGACAGCTTCGCTGTTTCCGATAGAATGATCTTCTTTCCCTTTCCGTCACCATGTTAGCTTGCACTGCGGCCGTACTGTACACGCCACTGGAGCGAATTGATCGACCTCTGGTTCTAGTCGATGACGGCGTGATCGCCGAGGTGACTTCCCGCACTCGACGCCCGGTTCCTTCGAGGGCGCGGGTGGTGGATTTTGGCGATTCTGTCTTGGCACCTGGGTTCATCGACATCCATATTCATGGTGGAGCCGGGCACGATGTGATGGAATCCGATCCCGGAGCGCTGCCCGGCGTCGAAGCGCTCCTGCTCAAGCATGGTGTAACCAGCTATTTTCCAACTACCGTCACCGCTCCTCTCGACGCCACATTGGGCGCCTTGGACCGCCTCGCCGTGGCGATCGAAGCCAGAGTCAATGGAAACGGCCGCCGCGCGCGGCCGCTCGGCATTCATCTTGAGGGCCCTTTCATCAGCCACGCGCGCCGCGGAGTCCATCCTCCGGAATACCTGCTGAAGCCGACCCTCCCTATGTTCGAACGTTTCTGGCAGGCTTCTCGTGGGCACATCAAAGTGATGACCATCGCTCCCGAAGTAGAAGGTGCTCAGGAGATTATTAAGGAGGCGACCAAGCGGGGAGTATGTGTCAGCCTCGGACATTCCGACGCTGATTTGGGCGCCGCTCGTTCGGCGATGGCGGCGGGAGCGCGTCATGCGACTCACACTTTTAATGCAATGCGCCCGCTCAGCCATCGCGACCCCGGCATTCTTGGCCTGGTGTTGGCCAATGCCAATATGACCGCCGACATCATCGCCGACGGTATCCATGTCGATCCGGCGGTAGTAGAGCTTTTCGTCAAGTTGAAGGGCCCCGAGCGGGCGGTCCTGATAACGGATGCTACCTCCGCAACCGGCATGCCCGACGGGCATTATCGTCTTGGTGCTTTCGAGCTCGAAGTGCGGAACGGCAGGTGTATTCTGGGCGACAAGCTGGCGGGCAGCGTTCTGACCATGGATCGCGCGGTGCGCAACATCATGAAATTTGCCAATCTGGATCTGCAACAGGCTTTGCGGACCGCCACTTTGAATCCCGCGAGTGTTGTGGGGATCTCCGGGCGACACGGGGTTCTGGCTTCAGGTGCTGACGCTGATTTCGTGGTGTTGAATCGGCAACATGAAGTCATCCAGACAATTGTGCGTGGGGGGTACCTATATCGAAAAACGAGAGAACCAGAATGAGTAGTGAGCGCCAGTTCCGCCATCACATGATCAAGGAGATCTTCGAGCAGCCTCGCGGCTTGCGCGACACGATTGCTCCTCGTGTGTCCCTTGCCGACGGACTGGTCCGGTTGGAGGACGTTCATCTTAGCGTCGACGACTTGCGTGGGTTGCACCGTATCAATATCGTTGCTTCGGGAACCAGCCGCCATGCTGGCATGGCCGGGCAGTTCATGATCCAGGAATTGAGCGGCGTTCCCGTCGACGTGGACTATGCCAGCGAGTTCGAATACCGCAATCCCCTGACCGGTCCCGGCGAATTGGCTATTCTCATCACGCAGTCGGGTGAGACTGCCGACACTACTGGCGCTTTGCGCGAGGCCAAGGCCAAGGGCGCGCGCACCATTGCCATCTCCAACGTGATCGGGTCCACGATAGCCCGCGAGGCGGACGGCGTTATCTATACTCTGGCGGGGCCGGAGATCAGCATTGCCTCCACCAAGGCCTTCACCGCACAGATGGCTGTCTTATATCTGTTCGCGCTTTATCTCGCCCATGCTCGTGGCTGCTTGAATCAAGAGCAAATACGCCAACACATTCGCGAGCTTCTCGATCTTCCCGCCCAGACCGAGCGGGTGCTGGAAGGAGCGAAGCAGTGTGAAGCTCTCGCGAACAAACACCACAAGATCGAGGACTTTCTCTTCTTAGGACGCGCGGTGCACTATCCGGTAGCGATGGATGGTGCGTTAAAGCTGAAGGAAGTGTCGTACGTTCATGCCGAGGGCTATCCCACGGGAGAGACAAAACACGGCCCGAATGCGCTAATTGACGAGAACCTGCCGGTCGTGACTCTTGCCACCTGCGATCGCAGCGATCCCGGTTCCCTGCTGCGCTATGGAAAGACGGTGGCCAACATACGAGGATTCAAGAAGCAGGGCGGCAAAATTATTGCGATTGCGTCTGAAGGCGACGGCGAGGTGTCCGGCCTCGCGGACCACACCATTTTTGTGCCCGCCGCTCCGGAATTGCTGGCTCCAATTCTGGAGATCGTGCCTTTGCAATTGTTCGCTTACTACATGGCGGTACACCGCGGGCTGGATGTGGATCGGCCGAGAAATCTGACTAAGTCGGTGACAGTGGAATAGAAGTAAAGAGGTGAGCTAGTTCGGCTTGCGAACTTTCCCCTCCGGCAGATACCGCATCATGGCGGCATCTGTAGCCTGCTTGATCCTGTCAAAGAGGCTTAGTTCAGGAGTGGGCGACTTGTCCCCAGACGGACTTTGGCGCAGAGTCCGCCGCAGCTTTTCGTCCATCTCCAATTCGCTGGTAACGATCTGCATGTAGAACCAGAGGAAGTGCCGCATCTGGTCGAGCGCGGACTTCAGAGTTTGAATCGATTCCATCTCACTTAGCTGACTGAGCGATTCCATTAACTCCGGATCGGCCGGGGCCTGCATTGCGGCGCAGTTCAGTTCCCGTTGGATGGCACGCAGATCCTCGGTGACTCGCAGGATTCGCAGATCAATCTCGTCCATGTAGTCGTTCGCGTTCATCGTGCGTTCGATTCTGACATCTGAACATCTCACTCGCAAGAGCGAGCGAACAGATGTCCGCTGTGCATGAGCTTTGGTAATTCTCAGTTACCTTGGTGTGAAAGGTGCGTCCCACGCGAGTTTTCACACGGAATTGGAGCCGGCTGACGCAATGCCGGCAGTGCCGCCACGGATCTCGGGCTCCCCACACACGCACTCCTGAACACGGACTTTCGAGCGCAGCGACGAGCGCGCGAATCATCTGATCAAGCTTCACCGGTCCGAAACGCCGAGCGCCCTCTCGCGTTGACGATATGCTTTCAAGCAGCCAATACATAGGGATCAACGCGTACGGCCAGAAATATCCTGGCCCAAGAACGTACTAAGGTCGCAAGATCGAAGCGCTCAGGCCACAGTCCCAGATGATGCTTTTCACACTCAGCTCTGACCCGAACATAAGCCTTCATGACCGGCGCGAGCTGCGCCACGCTGACGTGAACGAAATGCTCGATTCTGGCGTGCACAGCGGCTGACACTGCTTCACGCGCCGCTACTAAGTCGACAGCTCGAAAGTCGGCTGCCTTGGACGGGTTGGGATGAGAGACACCAACGATTGTATGAAGGTACCAGCAGGCGCAATCTGGTCTTGGTACGAATTTCTGTCGAGCGGATTGCCAGAGATGCTGGTGCAACCCTTCGGAAGTTTCGACTCACACCCAGGGCGCACCAGGGCTCGAACCTGATGACCTGGCTCCAGTAACTGCGGAATCAATCGCCGACCCCATGTAGCCGGTGCCGCCTGCCATGAAGATTCTGTGCGGGTTCAGCAAAATGTCTTCCGCTACCTTTGTGTATAGTCCACCGATATCTCTGCCCCTTCCACCGGATTGGGAATCGTCGCAACCACTTGCTCCATTGCTGGCTCGTAGCTCCAGCCGGTAAGTGCAGTACCGGCGGTCAAAACCTGCTTGGGCTGTCTTGCGATCCCGAAGATTTCCAGCTTCACTTGATTCCACCAGGGAGAAAACGATCCCTGGGCCGGCGAAATCTTCACGCGAACCGAATCGGGCGATGCATCACAGGTATAGTTCACGCGCAAGTACTCGCCTTTCTGATAGGCGAAACTGATGCCGTCGTCCAGGTAGAGCGAGCCACGACAGTCTTCTCCGGGATAGACCTGCAGCGTCAATGGGCCATCGGGCTTTTGTGCCGTGTACTGCACCAATGGCTGCTGCGCAAGGATGGCGCCTCCACGAACATAGACCGGAAGCACATCAAGCAGAGGTTCTAAGCGGATGTCGGTTCCGCCTTGCAGCTTCTGCCCAGTCCAGAAGTCGTACCAGGTACCGTGCGGCAACTCGACTTGCAGCGGATCCAACATCTCCACGACTTTCGGAGCAATCAATAGATCTGGCCCGAACAGGTACTCAGGGAGAAAACCGCTATCCACCTCTTCGTAGAATCTCTCGTCGTTCGGATACTCAAGAAATAACGGCCGTTCGAGCGGCAACCCGGTCCGCGTGGTCTCTTCCACGCCGGTGTAAATGTAAGGCAGAAGCCGGTAGCGCAGTTCAATGTAACGACGGCGAATCGCTTCCTGCTCCGGACCATGCACCCAGGGCTCCTGGTCGGCGGTTCCCTTCGCGGTGTGATCGCGAAAAATTGGCGTGAAGGTTCCAACTTCGATCCAGCGCGTGAGCAGATCTGGCGTTGGCGTTCCAGCGAAACCGCCGATATCAGCGCCCACCAACGGGTAACCCGACAGGCCAAGATTCTCCAAATTGGGCGTCATCATGCGCAGGTGATTCCATGAACTGGTGTTGTCGCCGGTCCATGATGCGGCATAACGTTGTGCGCCCGCATAGGCCGCGCGCGTCAAAACAAAGGGCCGCTCATTGGGACGTAGACGCAGCAGCCCTTCGTAGGTGGCGCGAGCGTTTTGCATGCCGTAGACATTGTGGATGGCGCGATGACTCTCAGTTCCACCCCAGTCCACACGATGAACGACGTCCAGCGGCATAGTCTTATCGGGCCGCAAGAAAACAGACGGTTCATTCATGTCGTTCCAGAAACCGGCCACGCCCACATCGACAAAATCCTTGTAGAGAGTGCCCCACCAGCGCCGAACTCTTTCCAGCGTGAAGTCTGGGAAAACGCTGTCGCCGGGCCACACCTTTCCCACGTAGACTGAGCCATCCGGATTCTTGACGAAATTGTCGCCGGCAATTCCTTCATCATAGGGCTTGTAGCCAGCTTGCTTCTTGATGTGTAAATCCGTGATGAGAATAACCTTGAAACCTTCCTTGCCGAGGTCGCGAATCATACCCTCAAAGTTCGGGAATTTCTGGCGATCCACTGTGAAAGGAGCGTTGCCCAGCTGGTAATCGATATCCAGGTAAATCACATCGCAGGGAATCTTGTGCTCGCGGAAGATGCGGGCAATCTCGCGAACCCGCGCTTCCGGATAGTAGCTGTAGCGGGATTGCTGAAATCCCAGCGCCCACAGCGGCGGCAACGGACTACGCCCAACCAGTGTGGTGTAGGACTGCAGCACCTTCTTAGGATCGGGACCAAAGAAGAAGTAATAGTTCAGTTCGCCGCCTTCCGCCCCAAACGAGTATACATTGCGATCCGCCCGTCCCAGGTCGAAGCTGCTGCGATAGGTATTGTCGAGAAAAACGCCATAAGACACGCCATGGCGTAGCGCGAGAAAGAATGGAATGTCTTTATAAAGAGGATCGGTAGACTCCTGCCATCCATAAGCGTCGGTATTCCACATGCTGTAGGCCTGGCCGCGATGATCAACCGATCCGGGCTTATCACCCAAGCCGTAATAATGTTCGTCTTCGGGCATCACCTTCCAGACTCGGAAAGAGCTCCCACTGAATGCCATCGGACGCGCGTCAGCCAACAGAACCTTTCCTTTGGTGTCCAGGAACACGATCTGAAGCGGCGATTTCTGCACGCGCACTCGCCCCGTGCTGGTCGCGAATTCCACTGCACTTGACGAGTCGGAGACCTGTAGGTTGGGCACAGACTGAGCTGCTTCTGGCACAACTGCCCAGGAATGATCAGCCGGGAAAGTCCCCTCTGTTGCCACCCGGACTCGCACGGTCGAGTGGTTGATTGCAACCACGCGCACTGCCGACGTTCCTGCCTTCAACTCAACGCCATTGGGTAGCTTTTGAACTCTCGTGACCGCCGCGAGCGGCTGCCACGATGCTTCGGCAACCTGCGCCGACGTACCAAGAGGGAAAAAAATGGCAAGAACAACCAATATGCCAGCAATCCGTTTCATCTCAATTCCTGTAATACTGAATTGCACGCCGAGTAGAGGCTTCATTCTATAATTTCGGGTCCGCCCGGGAGGTCCCCAGGCGAATTTGCTTCTGGTGGTCGGTCGGGGCAACCGGACTCGTCGGCAAGAAAGGTTGCGCTGTGGCCACGCAAGAACGGGGCAGCGGTACTCGCGCTGGTTCGCGGCGGTGCCCAATCGCGGAGAAGCAAAAGCGCTTCTCGATGCCGGATCCGAGGTGGTGGATGGAGATCTGACCCAACCGGAAACTCTGGCCCCGCCCCTGCGCCGGAAGTCACACGATCGTGTGTACCGCCACCTCGATGCCGCAGGGGTAGGATGACGGATTGAGGCGGGTCGATCACGACGGCGTGCTGAGCCTGATCGATGCTGCCGAGCAGGAGTCAAGAAACTCGTGTACGTGTCTTAATTCAGGAAATATTAAGTTTGACTCTCCCCTGGAGACCGCGGAGAGGGACTGCGAGCGGCGCCTCCTGGCCAGCCAGATGCAAGCGATAATTCTCTGTCCAACGTGGCTTTATGGAAGTGCGGCTTAGCACAATATTGGGCTTTGATCCGGCCAATGCGACGGCGCGAATCTATGGTTCAGGAGAAGCGCCTGCCAGCTACATCTCCGCCTTTGATGTCGCCGATTCTGCCGTGGCTACAGGGTTAGGGAGCGACACCGGCAACCAGGTTGTCGAACTCGGGGGGCCGAGCCGGTTTCGCAGCTGCAAGCGGTTTGCATCTTCGAAAACGAGCTCCACAGGAAATTTACTCTGCAGCATGTCTCGGTGGAAGCTTTGCAGGAGCAGCATCGCTCCGGCGAACCTTTGCAGAAGACCGTTGGCACGCTGCTGTTGGGATACGTCGCCGGCGATGTCATCCCCACGGGCCGGGATAACGCGGCGCGTTATAGGGTGCGCCTGCATTCGGTAGACGACTATGCAGCTCAGTCTGCTGCTAAGCATTGACCTTATTTCCGCACCTGCGGCCTTCTCTTTGTGAACAATCTCCTCATCTGTTACAAGCATCTCTGTGACTGAAGCGAACTCAACCGCCCTGGTGCGGGCCATCGGACGCTGGAGCATGGTGGCGCTGGTGGTGAACTCCATCATCGGCAGCGGAATTTTCGGCCTGCCCTCCCAGCTCGCCGGACTAGTCGGACAATACAGCCCATTGGCCGTGTTGTTGGCGGGTGCGGTGATTGGCGTCATCATGTGCTGCTTTGCTGAGGTGGCTTCTTATTTCACCGAAGCAGGAGGTCCGTATCTTTACGCGCGCGCCGCTTTCGGCCGCCTGATGGGTATCGAGATGGGGTGGATGCTCTGGCTCTCCCAGTTAAGCGCGCCCGCGGCTAACGCGAATCTTTTCGTTATTTATCTCGCAGAATTCTGGCCTTGCGCCAATGATCCCCTTCCGCGTTTCCTGATACTCGCGATTCTTGTGGGTATACTGGCTATCATCAATTACCGCGGCGTACGCAGCGGCACGCAGGTCAGTAACTTCTTCACCATCGCGAAGCTGTTGCCGATCGGCATCGTCATTATCGCGGGTGCGGTCTACATGTTCACCGGACATCGCGTGGCAGGCGCGGCGGGAACCCCGGGCGGTGCTGGAGCCTGGCTAAAAACAATTTTGCTGCTGGTCTTTGCCTACGGCGGTTTTGAAAGCGCACTCACGCCTATGAGCGAAGCGACAAATCCTCAGCGCGACGCGGCTTTTGGTCTACTCGCAGCCCTGGTGATCTGCACCCTGGTCTACACCTTGATTCAGTGGGTCTCGGTCGCTGTGCTCTCTAATGCCGGCAACACGCAACGCCCGCTGGCTGACGTCGCTCGGCTTGCGCTTGGCGAGAAGGGAGCTGTCCTCGTAACCATTGGCGCGCTGATTTCGTTCTATGGGTATCTCAGCGCAAAAATTGTCGGTGTTCCTCGCGTGACCTATGCCCTCGCCGAACGAGGAGACTTTCCAAAAATATTTGCTGCAGTCCACTCCCGGTACCGCACTCCCTATTTCTCAATCCTGGTCTTTGCCTTGCTGACCTGGTTGCTGGCTCTCTTGGGAAGCTTCGCGTGGAACCTGACACTCTCGGCGGTAGCGCGGCTCGTCTACTACGGCGTCGGATGCGCAGCCCTCCCGGTGCTTCGCAGACAGCGGCCCCGGTTAGCCCTGTTTCACCTGCCCGGTGGTCAACTCCTTTCAGGAGCCGGCGTTGTCCTTTGCGGGGTGCTGTTAACACAGGTGGACTTCAGAAAATCCCTCATCCTCATTGCTACTGTGGTGCTTGCCTTCCTCAACTGGCTGTTCGTGCGACGTAAACCAGCCGCATAGCGAGTCAGTCAAGCCGCGAAGCAGCGCAAGAATGAAGCCCAGGGGGTAAGCCGTAGTTATCGGCGGGAACCGGATTAGCCCCCGGAGGATCGAAATAATAGCTACAACACAGACTCCGTAATGAAACACCGGATGTCTCACGCACACACGTCAACGTTCGGAAAAGCAGGAAGCTGAGCGAGCCCCAGCCAGGGGCAGCACAGAACCACCGGTTCGGTATAATTCCCGCCTGGCGAAAGCGGCGAAACCTACTTGGGAGGTGCGTTTGCGAACGCATCGTCGGCTATGCGCAGGTCTAGGGGTACTGTTTTCGACCTTATCCTTATTCGCTCAGCGCAAACCCGTGCTCCAGCAGATCGACGCACCCCATCCTTATTACTATCGCGAGATGTATCTGCCCCAACTGACCACCGGTCCGAGCGCGGCCGCCTGGCTGCCCGATTCGCAATCGCTGGTCTACTCGATGGCAGGTTCGCTATGGCGGCAGAAGCTGAACTCGGACGTCGCAGAGCAACTGACTTTCGGCCCTGGTTATGACTATCAGCCCGACTGCTCTTCGGATGGGCGCTGGATCGTGTACGTGTCCTATTACAAAGATGCAATGGAACTCTGGTCGCTCGATTTGCAGAGCGGCCAGGCTAAGCAGCTTACTCGTGGAGGTGCAGTCAATGTAGAACCCCGTTTTTCGCCAGATGGCATGCGCATTGTGTTCGTCTCAACCGCCTTCAACGGACGCTTTCATATTTTCGTGGGGCGTTTTGCAAGCGGCGAACTCAGCAACCTGCAACGACTCACGGGCGAGACTCGCAGCCCCTTGCCGCGCTATTACTACAGCCAATTCGATCACGAGATCAGTCCGGTATGGTCGCCCGACGGAACTGAAGTCATTTTCGTTTCCAACCGGGGTCACATCTACGGTACCGGTGGCTTCTGGCGGATGAAAGCCGAGCCCACTGCCGAGGCGCGCGAACTTCACTACGAAGAAACCACGTGGAAGGCTCGTCCTGACCTCTCTCCCGATGGCAAGCGCATCGTGTACAGCTCGTATCTGGGGCAGGCGTGGAACCAGCTATGGATGATGCCTTCCGACGGTGGTGACCGGTTCCCTGTTTCCTACGGCGACTTCGACAATACCAATCCTCGCTGGTCGCCCGACGGCAAGCTGATCGCTTTCATCTCTAATCGCGACGGCAATACTTCTCTCTGGGTACAACAGATCCCTGGAGGAGCTCAGACCCAGGTCGTACCTAAGCAAAAGCGCTACAAGAAACCCATGGGCGCGGTCGTTATCACCGTCCTTGACCTTGGCGGTAGTCCAACTGCAGCCCGAGTTTCAGTTACGGGAGAAGATGGGCGTGCCTACGCTCCAGACGCTGCCTGGATGCACGCCGACGACAGCTTCGATCGTACCAGGCACTTTTTTGAAGCGCATTACTTCCACTCGCCGGGTAAATCTGAGCTGGCCGTTCCGGCAGGCCGGGTCGGAATCGAGGTGATGAAAGGCTTCGAGCATCGCCTCGAGAGCCGAACCCTCGAGGTTCTGCCCAATCAGAAGGCGGACGTGATCATCCGCCTGGAGCCAATGGAAAAGCCGCGGAGCCCAAGTTCGCGTTGGGTCAGCGGCGATGTTCACGTGCACATGAATTATGGCGGGTCCTACCGAAGCACGCCGAAGCATCTGATCGACCAGGCGGCCGCAGAAGATCTCTCGATTGCCGAGAACCTTATTGTCAACAAGGAGCAGCGCATCCCGGATATCGCCTACTTCCGGACCACTCCCGATCCGGCCTCAACTTCTGTTAATCTGCTGCTGCACAGCCAGGAGTTTCACACTAGCTATTGGGGACATCTCGGGCTGCTGAACCTGACGCGCAACCTCATCCTTCCCGATTACGCTGGCTACCCGAATACTCCCGCTGCCAGCCTCGTGCCTACCAATGCCGATGTCGCCGACTTGGGGCATCAACAGCAGGCGCTCGTCGGCTACGTTCACCCGTTCGATGTCACTCCCGATCCTTCCAAAGATGAATCGCTCACAAACGAGTTGCCGGTGGACGTGGCCCTGGACAAGGTCGATTACATTGAAGTGCTCGGTTTCAGCGATCACAAATCGACTGCTGACATCTGGTATCGGCTTCTCAATTTAGGATTCCACCTGCCCGCCGCCGCAGGCACCGATGCTATGGCGAACTTCGCGTCGCTGCGCGGACCGGTGGGCCTCAATCGCGTTTATGCAGATGTGCCTTCTGGACCGCTCGACATTACCCCGTGGCTCCGTTCATTGAAAGCAGGCAGAACATTCGTGACGAACGGCCCCTTACTCGGGTTCACACTCGACAGGCATCAAGGCGGGGATGCAATCAAGCTTCCTGCGGGGGAACATCAACTGAAATTTACGGCGTGGCTGCGGTCCATGGCGCCCCTTGACCACTTGGAAGTCGTGTGCAACGGGCGAGTGGCGCGCCCGTTGAGCTTAAGGGAAGGCCGCGCCAGCGCCGATGTCAGCGGGACCTTGCCCATTTCGCAGAGCGGGTGGTGCTTGTTGCGTGCCTGGAGCGACAAGGCAGAAGACCCCATTTTTGACGCATATCCCTATGCCACAACCAGCCCCATCTACATAGCTGTTGCGGGCGCGCCGTCACATCCGAAGAAAGATGCAGAATACTTTATTGCCTGGATCGATCGTCTGATTTCCTCCACGCAGGCCAACAAGGATTGGAATACTCCGGCGGAAAAAGATTCGGTCCTTAAGAAGCTGCGCTCCGCGCGGGTGGTTTACGCGCAGTTGGCGAAGTAAAGCTTGTGTGGTGACCGGTCTCGGACCCGTCCAACGCGGGTCAGAGACCCGCGCCACAAAAATTTAATTGTGCGGTCAATCCCCCACTGTCTCAACCAGTTCTTCTTCTGCCGCTCGCTCTCTTACTTTCGCCGATGTGACCAGGATCACGGAGGCGATGACGATCGCGCTGCCGGTAAAAATGAATTGATTCACCACTTCGTGCTCAATCGCCCATCCCAGAAAAACGGCCACGACGGGATTCACATAAGCATAGGTCGATACTTTCGACGTCGGCACATGCCCCAGCAGCCAGATGTATGCGGTGTATCCGATCCAGGACCCGCACACGATCAAATAGAGCACTGCGCCCATGCCTCGCACTGTCCAGACTACGCGCGAGAAATCTCCGATGACCACCGCCAGCAACAGATTGCCGACTCCTGCGAAGGTCATCTGCCAAGCGGTAGAACTCAGGCGGTCGGCCCCTGATTCCCATCTCTTGGAGAGCACTGACCCTAGCGCCCAACTGAATGACCCCAGAGGCAGAGTCAGCGCGGACCACAATTCTCGACGACCTAGAGCTCCGGTAGCGCGCAGATCAGGCCACAACAACACCACCATTCCCGCAATCCCCAGAACCAACCCGATTACGCCGCGCTTCGAGATGCGATGATGCCCGAGCAGCAGCGAGTCGAGGACCAGAAACCATAACGGAGTCACCGACACCAGCAGCGCCGCTAGACCTGACGGCACAATCAGCTCCGCGTACGAAAGCGTCAAATTACCGCCCATCAGCAGAAGAATCCCGATGATCGCCATCTGGCCAAGTTCCCGCGGGTTGTAGCGGATGGTCCGACCACTGACTCCGCAGTAGAAAAGTAGCAAGGTTCCCGCCGTGATGAATCGCGCGCCACACATCAATGCGGGCGGAATATGCTCGACGCCAATGCGGATGCCAAGATAAGTCGAGCCCCAAAACAGATACACCAGCCCGAAGTTGAGGATCACCGTCCACCGGTGCTGGCGCTGAGCTTCAGTCATGGCGCTGTAGGAAAGCTACAAGATCAGACGGCCCAATGTCCCTGCAAGATTCTGAAATTCGAGGCAGCCATTGGCCTCATTGATGACCAACGGCCACGAACGAATGAGTGTACAAGGGGTTACGCCGAAACAAGACGCAGGCTATAATGTAACTAGAGTTGCTGCGATGCGTGCCCTGCAAAATCCGAACTCGCACCTGCCGGCGTGCTGGCTGCAGTTCCTGGTGTGCCCGCGTCGTTATCTGGCAGTGCTGCCTTCGCAAGCGCGCCCCAACCTCTTCGGCAGCGACTAATCCCGATCCTGGCAGCGCAATCGAGTTATCAAGCCTCACCCGCCTGACAACTGGGAACTGAGAACCGGTAACTATTTCTGGAGGATCCCATGAATAAGACCCTGACTGCGGTCGGCCCGCACATCAAAACCGCGCTGCCCGGCCCGAACGCGCAGCGCATTCTCGAAGCCGACAATCGCCTGATATCTCCTTCCTATACCCGTTCGTACCCACTGGTGGCCAAGTGTGGTCACGGCATGGTCATCGAGGATGTTGACGGGAACGAGTTTCTCGATTTTTCCGCCGGCATTGCCGTGGTTTCCACCGGACACTGCCATCCACATGTGGTCGCGGCTATTCAGAAGCAGGCTGCGCAACTCATTCACATGTCGGGCACCGATTTTTACTACGAGAGCATGGTGGAGTTGGCAGAGCGCCTGACCAGGATCGCGCCCATGCCCGGTCCACATCGTTTTTATTACGGTAACTCCGGCACCGAGGCCGTTGAATGCGCGCTGAAGCTCTCCCGTTATCACACCAAGCGGCAGCAGGTCATCGCGTTCTACGGCGCGTTCCATGGACGCACCATGGGCGCCCTCTCGCTGACGGCGTCGAAACCGCAACAGCGGCGCCGTTTCGCGCCGCTCGTGCCCGGCGTCACGCACGTACCTTTTCCCCATCTGTACCGGCGACCCAAGGGCTCGGATGCAAAGCAGTACGCCATCGAGTGCGCACGCTTCATCGAAGAAAAGGTCTTTACCTCAACAACCCCTCCCGAGGAAGTTGCTGCGATCTTTCTCGAACCCATACAGGGCGAAGGCGGCTACATTGTGGCTCCTACCGAATTTGTGCAAGAACTCCGCCGGATTTGCGACAAGCACGGCATTTTGCTAGTCGACGACGAAGTTCAAGCCGGCATGGGACGCACCGGCAAGTGGTGGGCGATCGAACACACGGGCGTCCACCCCGACATCGTTTGCAGCGCGAAGGGCATCGCTTCGGGCATGCCGCTAAGCGTGGTCATCACCAAGGCCGAGATTATGGATTGGGTGCCGGGTTCCCATGCTTCCACGTTTGGTGGCAACCCGGTCTGCATTGCCGCCGCCCTGGCGACCCTTGATCTTATCGAGCGCGACGGCATCAAGAATGCTTCCGAAGCTGGTGCCCTTCTGATGAAACGGCTGGGCACGTGGCCGGAGAAGCACGCGATCGTCGGGGATGTCCGCGGGCGCGGGCTCATGATAGGGGTAGAGATCGTTAAAGACAAAGAAGCCAAGACTCCGGCACCGGACCTGCGTGACCGAATCGTGCAATTGGCCTTCGAACGTGGAATCTTGTTCCTGGGCGCTGGCCCGAGTTCAATCCGGCTGTCGCCTCCGTTGGTGGTCACAGGCGAGGAGGCCGCCGTCGCCATCGACGTGCTCGAGGAGTGTGTTTCGATTGTAGAAAGAAGTTAGTTCGCGTGGGGGCGGGTCTCTGACTCGCCCTATTCTTCTATTATTTCGGCCTCGTCATTAGGCGGATTTCAAAATGCTCTGTCATCCTGAGCGCAGCGAAGGATCTCTGCAGTTCCTGACTCTCTAAACAGCAATTATTTCGTCCTTGGCTACCGGCAGTTGCGCAGCCTGCCACGCGTCAAAGCCACCCACGACATTCGTCACACTCCGATATCCCGCTCGCATGAGCAGACTGCAGGCAATCGTGCTGCGATAGCCGCTCTTGCAGTGCACGGCAATCGCCGTCGTCTTATCCAATTGCGGCAGCACCTCTTTGAATCGATCCAGCGGCCAGAGCTGCGCATCGGCGATGTGTCCCCCCTCCCACTCTCCCGCACGACGCACGTCTAACACATGCCATCCTCGACCGCGGCGGCGCTCGTTCAAATCCTGAACCGTCATTTGCGGAAGCTGCGCAAGTGAAAATCCTGCTTGTGTCCACCCAGGAGGCCCGTCCTCGAGGTAACCGCTCAACTCCTCGATGCCAACTCGCGCCAGCCGCATGCGCGCTTCATCGATTCGCGACTGCGAGTCTGCGATCAACACCGGGCGTGATTTCAAACCCAGGAGCGAACCGGCCCAGGAAGCAAACTGTCCTGAAAGTCCGATACCGATTGAACCCGGCACATGCCCAGCGGCAAATTCCTCCTGCGGTCGCACGTCCAACGCGGAAGCGCCGTCGTCCATCATCACTCTCAGCTTCGCAGCCGGAATCGCATGCAGTTCAGGCAGTTCGTTCAAAAAAGCAGCTCCTCCCCGGTTGATTTCGGCATCCTGCTGAAAATAGTCGGGGCGCGCCGGCAGATTCGAGGTCAGCTGGTGCACAAATTCAGCGCGGCTCCTGATTTGCAGCGCATAGTTGGTGAGGCGTTCGGTCCCAATCGTAGAGGAGCGCTCGGCGCGCATGTTGCGTCCGCAAAGCGATCCCGCGCCGTGCGCCGGATAGACGAGCACTTCATCGGGCAATTTCATCAGCTTCTTATGCAGACTCTTATAGAGCAGACCTGCGAGCTCCTCGGGCGTATGGCTCTTGGAAAGATCGGGGCGACCGACATCGCCAATAAATAAGGTGTCGCCCGTCAGCACCGCCCACGGCTGCGGCGATTTTTCCAAGTCGGTGACAACCAGACAAATGCTCTCGGGCGTATGGCCGGGAGTTTCGACTACGGAAAGCCGGCACTGTCCGACCTGCAACTGGTATCCGTCGCGCACGTCCACATGCGCATAGCTCGCCCCCGCTTTCTCGCCGATGTAGATGCGGGCGCCAGTGCGGCCAGCGAGCTCCTTATGCCCGGAGACGAAATCGGCGTGCAGGTGGGTTTCGAAAATGTGACGGATTTTGAGCCCGTGCTCGTCGGCGGCCTTCAAGTAGATGTCGACGTCGCGCTGCGGATCGACAACTATCGCCTCGCCCTCAGAGCCCAGCATGTAAGAAGCATGTGCCAAACAACCGAGGTAAAACTGCTCGAAGTGCATATTCCCTCACCCGCCACAATCCATGGGGTCCGGTCCCGCCTATGATACTGCCATCGCAGGCATGCTGTCCGCCTGGTCTTTAAGGGGATTAAGGGGGCATGCCGTCATGGAGGGGGCCGCCAGGTCCCGAAGAATCTCGCGTGCAGCGCCGAGGCACTTTGGCTAAGGATTCAGGTTCCCACCTCGCGGTAGCGGAAGCAGCTGACCAAGTGATCATTAACCAGACCCACGGCCTGCATGAACGCATAGCAAATCGTGGAACCCGCAAAATTGAAGCCACGCCGCTTCAAGTCCTTGCTCATTGCGTCGGACTCGGCGGTCCGAGCGGGAACTTGTTTCAAGCTCCGCCAAGAGTTCACGCGCGGCTTTCCGCCGACGAATTGCCAGATATAGTGGTCGAAAGTGCCGAACTGCTCTTGCACAGCAAGAAAAGCCTTGGCGTTCCGGGCCGCGGACTCAATCTTGAGACGATTCCGAATGATGCCGGAATTGTTCAGAAGTTCTCGAACTTTTCGGCCGTCATATCGCGCTACCACCGCAGGGTCGAATTGCGCAAAGGCGGCCCAAAAGTTTTCCCGCTTTGCCAGGATCGTCTCCCAGCTCAGGCCCGCTTGCGCTCCTTCCAGGATGAGAAACTCAAAAAGCACCTTATCATCATGCTGCGGCACGCCCCATTCCCCATCGTGATAGGGAATGGACAGTGGACTTCGTGCCCACGCACAACGCACTAATTCCGGCTGTTTCATCCGCCGCGGGGACTCACTCGAGCGACTTCGGCTCCGATTTGTTCTTGGGCGAGTGCTTGTTCAACTCCGCCAAAAGTTCGTGGGCAGCCGCGGGAGCTGCCACCTTGCCATCTCGCAGGATTTGCTTCGCGCTGACCTCGCGTCCATACAATTTGCGGTTGGCGCGATTGTCGGACCGCAAGGTAGAACCCTCGAGCGAGATTCCCGCAAACAAGCCTCGGGAGCGCGAATAGGAAAGCATTTCAGCGCGCATGACTACATCGGTGGCGCCCTCAGCGCTGCGGCCCTTCGGTCCGGCGGCCGCCGAGGCATCAGCACCCAGTTTGACCTTGCTGCCCAACAGCGACTGGGCGCCCCGCGGATTCATTACCAGAATTACGAAGTCGGTGGCCTGCCCTCCCAGCTGAAATCCGATGTTGCCGCCTTCCAGCGCGTACATAGCCGGTGCCGTCCAGGGACCGGTATAATGCCGGCCCGATCGGCACGTCATCACACCGCGTCCATAGCTGATTCCGACTCCAAACGCAGCTTTTTTCACCGACGGCAATACGATCACGCACTCCGCTTTGTCAACCAGGTCTTTCGGGATGTTGTCGGGAATACCGATGATTTCCTTGAGCACCTCCCCGGCTTCTTTCACCCGATCTGTTTCCTTCTGGTTTTGTCCCTTGTCCTCAGCCCAAGCGAGCAGGGGCAACAGCACCAGCAAAACTAGTGCGAGCGGCTTCTTCATCGCTGTCCTCCAGGCTAGAAATATCTTAACCGACGCACACTGCTTGGAGTCCATCGAACTTCTTCTTCTTTGTGCGGCACAGTGGAATATCGGCGAACGGAATCTAGGTTTAACGGCATCTCGGTTTACCTGTCAGGTTAGAAAAATTCCAGTTCGGCAATAGCGCTGTATTTTTTCGGCCACGACTTGAGCCTGTCTAAGTGTCATGTCCCTCGGCGGTTAGCTTATGACCAAACGTGTGCTCCTTTTGTAACTTGGCTTTGGGCACGGGGTGACCTACAGTCGCGCAAGGCAGGAATTAAACCAGCCCGCCGGGCCTTTCGGCATTAAACGTGCATCTATAGAGATGGGAAGCCATTTGGCCGTGGTTGGCAGTGAAAATATTGGACTCCTTAGGAATGAAGTACACGAAGCCGATTTTTTGTCTCGCGTCGCTGATTCTGGCCGTCCTGCTGGGGTCTGCGCAGGCGCAATCGCCTTTCGAAGCTGCGTCCAGCAATTCGGTTTATGCTGACCTTGCCGGCCGCTCCTCGGCGCCGGCTGACGATCAAAATTCCGTTCTCACCATCAAGAAAAGAGTCGACGAGGTCAACGTCCTATTTATTGCCATGGACAAGCATGGCAAGTTTGTGCGCAACCTGAACGAGCGCGACTTCAACATCCTCGACGATCACAAGCCGCCGCAGTCGATCATCGCTTTCAGAGGTCAGACCGACCTTCCGCTGGAATTGGGACTCCTGGTGGATGTCAGCGGTTCGGTGCACAGCCGGTTCGATTTCGAGCAGGAAGCCGCCACCGGCTTTCTGCAGCATGTCATTCGTCGCGGATACGATAAGGCATTTGTGCTGGGATTCAATGCTCACGGGCAAATGACGCAGGATTTCACGGATGAGGTTTCCCTCCTTTCCGCAGGCGTGCGGCGCCTGCACGATGGCGGAGGCACAGCACTGTACGATGCTATCTACCGCGCCTGCAAAGACAAGTTGCTGAAGGAGAATTCCGAGCGCCCGATTCGCAAGGCGCTGATCGTGCTGAGCGATGGAGAAGACAACCAGAGCGAAATGACCAAGGCGCAGGCCATCGAAATGGCCCAGCGCGCCCAGGTCCTTATTTATGCGATCTCGACCGATGACAGCGGCCTTATCCTGCGCGGCGATAAGATCCTCGAGCAACTGGCCGACGCCACCGGTGGTCGCGCCTTCTTTCCCTACAAGATGAAAGACATCACGCACTCATTCTCGGCGATTGAGGACGAGTTGCGCAGCCAGTACGTTGTGTCTTACAAGCCTTCCGATTTCGACGCTGACGGCCGCTATCGCAGCATTGAAATCACCTCTCTTAAGAAAGACCTGCAGGTCCGCGCCCGCAAAGGCTACTACGCACCCCGCCAGTAGACAGCCATCCCCGAGTCTTACGCTCCCTTTTTCAATTCACGTTTGACCGGCTGGTATGTGCCAGGAGTGGTCCGGGCAGCAATGCTCAATCGATTCCACGCATTGATCGTGGCAACCGCCAGGGTCAGATCGGCCAATTCTTTTTCGCTGAATTCTTTCCGGGCCTGCTCGTAGAGCTCATCCGGCACGTGCGTCTCTGCAACCCGGGTTAGCGCCTCAGTCCAGGCCAGCGCAGCGCGCTCTCGCTCGCTGTAGAACGGGGTTTCCGACCACGCCTCGAGAGAATACAGCCGCTGCTCGCTTTCGCCGATGGCCCTCAGATCCTTCCAATGCATGTCGAGGCAGTACGCGCAGCCATTGATTTGTGAAGTTCGGAGTTTGATGAGATGAATCAGCGATTCCTCCAGCCCGCACTCATGAAGATAATGTTCGAGACCGAGCATGGCATGGTAGGCACCGGGCGAGACCTTGGTATAGTGAATCCGCTCTTCCATGTTTCCTCCTGTATAAATTGTCGATTACTTCGAGCGGTCTCACGTTGCACTTTTTCCAGTGCTGTAGCTGAATCCGTGTTGCTCCTCGGTTGCACGTGGGGCGGCGCTGTGTTACCGTCCGGTGGAATCCCCACTCCACAACCGGGAGCTGCACATGACCGCAATAATCGTCCTGGTTCTTCTTGTCCTGATCGTGATTTTTCTGATTGGGATGTACAACAGCTTTGTGCAACTGCGTGTGCGCTGTGACTCATCCTGGTCTGATATTGACGTACAGCTCAAGCGGCGGCACGACCTGATTCCCAACCTGGTTGAGACCGTCAAAGGCTACGCTTCGCACGAGAAGGGCACGTTTGAAAACATCGCCAAGTATCGTTCGCAGGCCATGCAGGCTACTACTCCTGCCGACAAAGCCGTCGCCGAAAACCAACTCACGGGAGCGCTCAAGAGCCTGTTCGCGGTCGCCGAGAATTATCCTCAATTAAAAGCTTCCGAAGAGTTCACGCAGCTGCAAGGCTCCCTCAGCGAGGTCGAGGATACGATTCAAAACGCTCGTCGCTATTACAACGCGGTGGTGCGCGACCTGAATACCAAGATTCAGTCCTTCCCGACTAACATCCTCGCCGGAATGTTCGCTTTCCAGCAGCGCCAATTCTTCGAGGTGCAAGCTGCCGACCGTGAACCTGTCGCCGTAAAGTTCTGAAAATGGCGCCGGCTCCAAAATCCTGGGTAGAAACGGGGCCGGCCCCGTCTCTGTCCCGTGCGCCGTGTGGGAGACGCAGCAAGCCGCGTCTCTCCCACACCGGGTTGCTGTTTTTCATCCTGCTGCTGGCGGTTCCTTTGCATGCCAAGAGCTGGCGCATCGCTGATTACCAGGACACAATCGGAATCAACCAGGATGGAAGAGCAGTTGTCCGCGAGCGCATCACCTTGGTGTTCATCGGCGAATGGCACGGGATTCATCGCACCATCCCCCTTGAGTACCCCGGCCCACGCGGCACGAACTACACGTTGTTCGTGGATGTCCGGAGCATCACGGACGGCAGCGGAGCCAGGCTGAAATACGAGTCGCACGCGTCCAACGGTGATCGCGATCTGAAGATTTATCTTCCCGATGCGGTGGACACCACCAAGACGGTCCAGATTGACTACGCCGTGCGCAACGGCATTCGTTTCTTCGACAACTACGACGAGTTCTACTGGAACGTGACTGGCAACGACTGGACGGTTCCCATCGATCATGCCGGCGCTTTCGTGAACTTCCCGGACAATGCTTCCGGCTCGTTGCGCGCACAAGCCTTTACCGGTGCCTATGGATCGACGGGACATGAAGCTACTTCCGAGGTCAAGGGCGCGGACACTGTTTTCGAAACATCCAATCCTCTCCCCATGCGCGGCGGTTTGACCATTGACGTTTACATTCCGAAGGGGATCCTGAAAGAGCCCTCTGCCCTCACGCGTTTTGGATGGTTTATCGGCAGCAATCCAATCCTGCTCCTTCCCCTGGTGACCTTCGCCGTGATGTTTGCTTTCTGGTGGTACAAAGGCCGTGATCCCGATTCCGGCCAATCCGTCGCGCCCATGTACGAGCCCCCCAAGGAGATTTCGCCCGCAGAAGCCGGTACCCTGATCGATGACACCATTCACCCTCGTGATATCACCTGCACTATCGTGGATCTCGCGGTGCGCGGCTACGTGAAGATTGAGGAAACGGTCGACCAAGGACTGATTTTCCACCACAAGGACTATACGTTTCACATGCTCAAAGGCGGTGAGGCCTGGCAAGACCTCGCTCCCCACGAGCGTGTGTTGCTTGGAAATGTCTTCGCGAGTGGAAAAACCGTTCGCCTTTCCAGCTTGAAGAACCACTTCTACACCGCGATTCCTGTAATCCGGCATGACATCTTCTCCCAACTGCGCAGCAAAGGCATGTACCTGCTCGATCCTGAGTCGGCGAATGGTTATAGCATCGTCGCCGCCGTGGTGATTCTCATTCCTTTTGCCATCGCCCAGTTCACCGGCTATGCCGATTTCTTCAACTCGATCCCGACCCTGATCGGAGCCGTGCTCATCTCAGCGGCGATCTGGTGGCTGTTTGCACGCCAGATGACAGCGAAAACAATTCGCGGTGGCCGCACTCGAGTGGCCGTACTTGGCTTTCAGGAGTTCATGAACCGCGTGGATGCCGACCGCCTGAAACGGATGCCACCCGACACCTTCGAAAAATATCTGCCTTATGCGATGGCCTTGGGTATCGAGCACACGTGGGCACAGAAGTTCGCCGGCATCGTGCAAAATCCACCACAGTGGTACGTGTCACCCAACGGAATGACCTTCAATCCCATTCTGTTTTCTAACACAATGCACAGCATGTCCAATGACATGCACCAGGCCTTCGTCTCCGCCCCACGCGCCAGCTCGACAGGCTCGGGTTGGAGCGGAGGCGGAGGCGGTGGAGGTTTCTCAGGCGGCGGATTTGGCGGCGGCGGCGGGAGTGCATTCTAAAAGCTCGTGGGGAGCCAGGTTTCTGAGCCGCCCTGCCCGGGCTCAGTGCCAGTCGCGTCGTGGCGGTCTCTGACCCGCCTGTCCCCACACTCAATAAAGTCCGCTCAAACCGCTAGCGGCGAGAGAAATTCCAACCCAAACGAGTATGCCGCACGGCTGCGGATGACGCCCATCACGCGGGTACCGGGCTCTTCGAACTGCACTTCCAAAAGATCGCCGGGATTGAGGTCAATCCCGGCGCAGAAGCCCATGCCGCCTTCGCTGATTTCCGTGGCGCGTCCCGGCACTACGATTTGCGAGTTGCCGTTTCGCACATAGAGTTGGATGGGAAGATCGACTTGGAGTCGCCTCCAGCGGCGAGTGTTTTGATGGGGGGGCATGTTGTTCACCCTAGTGGCGCTGTTGCATGGAATCTTAGTTCCCTGATTGGTCCGCTTCAAATTACGAAGGTATTCTGCGGTCACTTCGCCAATTACGTAGGTATAGTCGGAAGTCACTTGGGCGGCCTGCTCTAAGCCCGTCAAGAATCTGAAGGGCAGCTCTTTCTCTATGCGTACCTATCAGATACAAAGAAAAACCGGCGCCCGAGTGATTGCGGCGCCGGCGTCCAGAGGTTTAACTTCGGCTACCTTATGGTGACTGTGACGTCGTCCAGGTACATGTAAGTCAGGTCGCCGTATCCGTCCTGGTGGCTGCTGAAGTAGATGCGAATGGTCTGCCCCTTGTAGGCAATCAGGTTGTACGTCACCTGCGTCCATGCCCGCGAGTTGGAGCAAACTTTCATGATCTGGGCCAACAAGGCGCCGGAGCTGTTCTGCACCTGCGCTTGCTGCCAGTCATAAGTGATCGTGTCGGTGGTGGACGGCCAGTACCAGAAAGTCAAGGTGGCGCTGGTCGCCGTGCTCGGGATGGTGATCGTCTGGTAAAGCGGTGAATCCCCATTGGGCTCCGCGCCCGAGCTGGCGCCCAGTTGCGCGCTCCAGCTTCCGCTATGAGCGTGACCCGTCACCGCCGTCGGCGCAAACACGCCGCCACCAGTCCAACTGGCCAGACTGCCCGATTCGAATCCGCCATTCTGGATCAACTGGGTAGTCGTGTTGCTGACGGTCACGGCGACACTAGCCGAGGTACCCACATTGCTGGCCGCGTCGTAAGCCTTCGAATAAATGATATGCGACCCGTTCGCTACCGTGGTCGAATCCCACGCGTAGCTGATGGAATTCGCATTCATGTTCGAAGACTTAAGTGCGTTGTCGATGTAGATCTCCATCTTGCTCAAGGTCGGGTTATCCACATCCGAACCGGTCGCAGTGACAGGAGCTGTACCGGTCACCGTCGCGCCGTTGGCAGGAGCGGTGACTTGCGTGGTAGGCGCTGTGCTATCGGTGCTGGTCGTTAGGCCAACGTCGTCGAGGTACATGTAGGTGAGATCGCCGTATCCATCGCCGTGCGCGTTGAAGTAAAGCTGCACGGTTTGACCTTTGTAAGGAGTTAGATCGAAGGTGACCTGCGTCCACGCCTGCGTGTTGGAACAGACTTTCATGATCTGCGCCAGCATGGCCCCGCTGGGGTTGCGAACCTGGGCCTCCTGCCAGTCATAAGTGATTGTGTCCGTGGTAGACGGCCAGTACCAATAGGTCAACGTCGCTTTGGTCACATTGGAAGGAATGCTGACCGTCTGGTAAATCGATGAGTCGCCATTGGGCTCTGGTGCGGATGCACCTCCCAGCAGAGCGCTGTAGCTGCCGCTGTGCTTCAGCACGGTCGACGCCGTAGGCACCTTGACTCCACCTGTAGTCCAGCAACCCACGTCGCCGGTTTCAAAACCACCATTGGAAAGCGTGTTCGGTGTACAGCCGCCGCCAGGCGTCATTCCGGTGCCAGTGAGGCTGGCTGTCTGCGGGCTGTTGGTGGCATTGTCGGTGACGGTGAGCGTGCCGGTGCGCGTTCCCGACACAGTTGGCGTAAAGGTCACGTTGATGGTGCAGGTCCCATTCACGGCCAGCGAGGTTCCGCAGTTGTTCGTCTGCGCGTAATCACCACTCGTGGCAATGCTGGTGATACTCAGTGCGCCCGGACCGCTGTTGGTTAGCGTCACTGCCTGCGCCGCGCCGGTCGTGCCCACGTTCTGACTGGCGAACGTCAAGCTGGTTGGGCTGAGCGATGCGGAAGGCCCGGTACCGGTGCTGCCGCAGTTGGGAAATTTGAAGTTTGCGATGCGCGTGTTCCAGTTAAACGTACCGGTCGTCTTCATGTACTCGGTCGTAAACCAGAAGGTGCAGTCATCCACTGGATCGACTTGCATGGCACTGTAGTCGCCCCAGCGCGTGAGGGTGCCATTCTGCACTCCCGTGCCGGTCACCACACTGGTCTCCGCTTGCAGCGTACCCGCCGGATCGCTCGCGGCACGGCCGGTGAACGCGATGGAGGGATCCACGGAACTGCCGGAAATACTGTAGCCCACAGCAATGTCTCCGGATTTGTCCATCGCGATGCTTCCCATCCAGCGATAGTTGGAATCCGGGGCAAAGGTTCCTTGTTGGGCGAGAACGGGCGTGGCGCTGGGGTTCTGAATTTCATACCAGCGAACACCGCCACTGCCACCGGCCGCCACCGAATGGTTCACCACCAGCGACTCATGTGTGCCCAGGTTGCGATAAGCCAGGCGGTACATGAGGCGGTCGGCGAGCGAGTCCAACCGGTTATTGGTGCTAGGCTGGGGAACACAGGTTCCGCCACCGCAAAGGGGGGAGAACGCGGCCACTGGAATTACGGTCGGGCCGGTAAAGGTGGAGTTTGTCGGCGTAGTGAAATCCACATGGAATTTGTAGAGGTTCAAATTATTGCTGCCGTAGAACAGCATGTAGTTGGGCGAACCGGCCGGCGGGGCAGTTGTGCCGTCCAGATCGGAGGGGAGCAGCCCGCCTACCGACGAATTTTGCTGGAAGCAGACCTGCGTGGCCGTTGCGCCATTTAACATGGCCGTGCGGTTGTAGGCGCAGGCATCGGAGCCGACGAAGTTGTTCCCGTTGAACATGTTGAAAGTCTCGTAATACCCGTCGGACCAGACGCCCATCTTGGGGTAATCATCAAAATTGTTGTATTGGAAGGAATAGCGGTTGTAAGTGCCTGTGGCGTCGGAAGTCGTAGAGACGGCAATACACTGCAGGTAAGGTGTGGTGCTAACTGAAAACTGACTGAACACCCAGCGGTTCGCCAGCTTGTCGTAGAGCACGATGGGATCGCCGTCGTTGTTGTTCTGACAACCTCCCCCAAAGCCCGACCACAAGGTGTTGCCTGCTGTCGGCCCGGAAATCAGCCCTCCCGTGGATTTGTTGAACACGGCAAAGGAAGTATTGACCCACTGCACATACTGCGTCGCGCCGACCGCGCCGTTCGTGTCGGGAGGAGCGCCGGTGACGGTGAACCCGTGTTGTCCGTTGCCCAACCCTTCAAAGCCCAGGCCGACCACGGGAGCGAACGCGGCGATCGAAGCAGCGGTCCTCTGCCGAACCGGGTCGTCCGGCAGCGTCGACAGCCCGGCAGGCAAGGGAATGCGCCGTGCCGGCTCGGCTTCATGTCGGGTCAGAGCTTGCCTGGGTACCCGCGCAATCAGGTCGCGCAGGGGAGGAGAAATGTCATGGCGTTCCTCTCGCCGCACCGTCATTCTGGATTGTGCGAGCAACGGCAGAGTGAAGAACGCCGAGAGTGCAACCAGGACCAGAACCTTGCTTGCGCGCATTCGCTCGAACATCACTCATCTCCTGGTATTCTGAATTTGCCAGCAAGAGCAGATCCCCTCCTCCAGATCCACTCCTGAAGAAGGGCAGCACTTCTATCGCCTGGTTGGCGCCAGCAGCCACCAGGATTTTCGCGGACCCTCTTGGCGCACCTTGTTTTCCGGTGAACCACCGGCCGCAGCAAAGTGTGTTTCCGGCACGGTTCGGGAACCCTCGGCACAAGAAATTCGGCGGCGGTGCTGAAAAAGCCGAGTGGGTGGCAAAAATTATTTGGAACTAAAACATCGCAGAGCGGGCCCTAGCGTACTTCAGGCGCGAGATGCCCACAAGTGACCGAAGGGTAAATAGCTCGATTGGCCTGAAGGGTGGGAGAAACCGGCTGGCGCCAGGCAACACGAGCTGGCACCAAGCCTATCTCCGTGCCTCAGACCGTCCGGATCAGATCGAGGACATATACGTTCCCGGAATTGGCGTACGTGCTGCGCTGGGTGGCGATGTTCCCGAACCCTCTACTTTCTGGCCTCCGGTTCGGGCGAAATGCGAACGGATAACCCAAAGCGTCCGTCATGGCCTGTCGGGCGTGTCCGGGAGGCGCCAGGGACACGGCCTCACGGACTTGGAACGGCCTGAGAAGCCGCCGGAAGATGCTGGACGTTGCTGTTCCTCCTCCTGTGTGGGGACGGGTCTCTGAACCGGCCGGGCCCGTCGAAGTCCGGCCACGACATGATTCGCGTTCGCCGGTTCGCCAATATGTTCTTCAAGCTCAATCTGTACTTCTAGGCGCTTGGCCGAGTGTCCGACTTCGACTCCACCGGACTTCCAGTTATCGGCCAAAGCCGCTCCCCGTTCTCAGGTGGGTTGACAATCTCCGCCCTTGGCGGCCCTCCGCTTCGTTGCCGAACTCGAAAACTGTGCCTCGGGGATTGGTGCCCAGCCTCAGATACGGGCTCGATCTGAATGGACTGCGACGAGACGCCTCTGTCTGGGCAGTGTTGTTTGTCATCCTCCTCTTTCTGGTCATCGAAATAGCAATGCACGACTCCTCCAGATACGCAGGGGTAACCTCCGTCAACACGGCCCAGGCGAGCGCAGTCCCGAGCCAACCCACCGTCGCCAGCGACGCTACTACTTTGTCCAAGCCCCAGGCGGGCTTGCGCCAGCTGCACCCGGCCGGAAAAGCGACAACGCGCTCCGCACACCGGCGCCGCCAGCGGACCCACTCAGCTAACTCATCTACTAAATAACCGGCAGGCGCCTGAGGTCGAGCTTTGGATTATGCCTCCAGCTGCTTTGGGCCGTCCACCGGGCATTCTGGCCGTTCCGGAAAGAGGCTGGAACCGGGTCTGCACCTTAACAAATCAGTAATCCGGCTTTCGCTGGGGATGTCATCCGTGATATAACCGCCCCTGAGCAGATATAATCAGGCTCCGCCCAGGAGACGGTGGTATGGATCTGGCTTCTGCCCGCAGAGAAGGCCAGGAGGGAGGAGATATTGTGTCCGAAGCGCGTACGGGAAAAAGGTTCCCGTTGGAACTGCCCATCAAAATTCACAAGCAAGATTCAGGCGGAGAATCCAGCGGAGTAACGGGAAATTTGAGTGCGGCCGGAGTGTACATTCGTGCCGACGCCTCTCTCGAAGTAGGCACGCCGGTCGAATTCGAGATTGCACTCCCCCCAGAAATGACCGGAGCAAAGGAAAACGTCGTGATTCAATGCCGGGGCCGGGTGGTTCGCACCGACGAACCGGCATCGGGAGGCAAGCCGTCGGAGGCCCGAGGCGTGGCCTGCGTGATTGACTCCTATGAATTCGTACGTAATACGTAGACGGGAGTGCTCACATCATGCTTAAACTGATTTTGGCCGATAATCAGGCAATATTTCGCGCGGGAATTGCCAAAGTGCTGGCGGTAGAAGACGAAATGCGCATCGTGGCGCAGGCCCAGACTCCCGAGCAGATGATGATGGCGCTGGATAAATTCCGTGCCGCCGTCCTCATCGTGGCGGGGGGATTTCATTCGGACTTCAATTCCATCGTTCAAGCCGGCACCAAGGCGAAGACGCGAATCGTGGTCCTGGCCGACACCGGCGAAAGCGCTCAACGCTATATGAACAGCGGAGCGCATGGCGTCGTGTATCGCAACGTGACCAGCTCTTCCCTGGTGGACTGCGTCCGCAAAGTGGCTCGCGGCGATACCTGGGTACAGGACATCGCTGTCCCCAGCGAGTTGACCGAAAACGATATGGTTGGCTTGCGCGTGCGGGACCGCTTGACTGCCAAGGAACTGCGGATCGTCGCGCTCATTGTGCAGGGCTACAAGAACAAGGAAATCGCGTCGCAGCTTGGGACTACCGAGCAGGTGATCAAGAATTACCTGCGCAACGTCTATGACAAGATCGGCGTCTCCGACCGTCTCGAGCTGGCGTTATTTACCATCCACCACCGCATCCTCAACGAAGCGGCCGCGGCGACCACCATGACACAGCCCACCGCCGGTGCTGGGGCACCGTCGTAATTATCTGTGGTTTTTAGCAAGGCCGCCGGGGGCGGCCTTTTTGTTTGCCAACTCGTCCCAGGCGCGGCTTACTGCGGCGGCTGTTGCGCATTGCTTTGGCTGCCCGGAGTTTGAGGCTGCTGCCTGGCCTTCTCTTGCATGTCCACGAGCTTTTTTCGCTGTTCGGGCGTTAGGATAGCCTCGATTTTCGGAAAGTGGTCTCTCTTGATCTGCGCGACCTTCGCTTGCTTTTGCTCCATAGTGAGCGAGTTGTCGTTACGCACAGCGTCAATCTGAACCATCTCTTCCTGGATAATGGGCTGTAGTTTTGCTTTCTGGTCGTTCGTCAACTGCAGCTCATCCTCGGTGGGTGATCCCTGTCCCGCAGCCTGGCCTTGTCCGCGGCTTGTCGCGGATCCCGGTTGGCTCTGCGGCGGCTGCGTTTGTGAGCCGGCTTCGCCCGCCGATGGCGTCTGGGACTGAAAACCCGTTTGCCCCTCAGGCGCCGTCTGCGACTGCGAACCCGCGGGCGCTTGCGGCGATGCCTGCGGCTGTGTTCCCGGCTGGGTGGAGGGTGCGGTCTGTGATGGCGCAGTCGCTCGCCCTTGCGTCGGCGATTGGGACCTTGAGGTCTGAGCCGCCGCCGTCAGGGTGACTGCTAGCGCCAATATGAGTCCTGCGATCGTGTAGTGAGTTCGCATATTGCTCCTTCTGACGAAATGGGGATTCATATCCCGGAAGTGCCGCAAGGGCCAGGTCGGCGCCGGGTCATCCTGAGATGAACTCCCTGCGAGCCCGGTTGTTCAGGAAAGTCGGAAGCACCCGGTCGGAGCGATGCCCCGTTTGTTTTCAGGGCGTCAGGGCTAGCGCACGCGTAAAAAGGCTGGAGGCAGTCGTCTCCGGCTCATCGAACATAAATCGGGATCGTGTCAGGGCACGCGTTGAGCCGCCGAGAACCACTTCTACGAGAACCACTTCTAGAAGATCTTCTCGCCCACCGACTTGCCCTGCGTGAACAGGTAAAGATAATCTGGCCCGCCGGCCTTGGAATCCGTACCCGACATATTGAACCCGCCAAACGGATGCGCACCCACGATGGCGCCCGTACACTTTCGATTGATGTACAGGTTGCCGACGTGGAACTCACGCATGGCACGCTCGATCTTGTCGCGTGATTTGGTATACACGGCACCGGTCAACCCGAACTCAGTATCATTGGCGATCTCCAGCGCCTGGTCGTAGTTCCTCGACTTGATCACCACCAGGACCGGTCCAAAGATTTCTTCCTGCTCGAGCTTTGATTTTGGTGCAATGTCAGCAATCACAGTCGGCTCGATGAAGTATCCTTCTCCGGCGCTTTTCGCAGCCTTGCCACCGGTGAGCAGACGGCCAGCTTTCTTGCCGGTCTCGATGTATTCAAGAATCGACTTCATCGAACCTTCGTTGATCACGGCACCCATATTGGTGTTTTCGGCGGGATCGCCCACAGTGATTCTTTCGACCCGCGCTTTGAGTTTTTCCAGGAACTTGTCATAGATGCGCTCATCGATGATGGCGCGGGAGCAAGCCGAGCACTTTTGTCCCTGGAAGCCGAACGCAGAAACCGCAACACCTTCGACCGCGGAATCAAGATCAGCGTCCGCATCTACCACGATGGCATCCTTGCCGCCCATCTCCAGGATAGTGCGCTTGATCCAGATTTGGCCCGGAGCCTGATCGGCAGCAACTTTATTGATGCGCAGGCCGACTTCGCGCGAACCAGTGAAAGCGATGTAGCGCGTCTGGGGATGCGCCACGACAGCATCGCCAAAACTGGCGCCCGCGCCGGGACAGAAGTTCACCACGCCCTCCGGCATCCCCGCCTCTTCCAGCAATTCGACGAATCTTGCGGCGATCGTGGGCGAGTCGCTCGAAGGCTTCAGAATCACCGTGTTTCCCGCGACAATCGAAGCCAACGTCATGCCGGCCATGATCGCAGCCGGAAAGTTCCAAGGAGGAATTACCGCGCCTACGCCCAGCGGAATGTAGAAGACGTAGTCGCGCTCTCCCGGCAGTTGTACTGGCGGCTCTACCTTGGACAGGCGCAGCGCCTCGCGGCTGTAGAATTCGCAGAAGTCAATCGTCTCAGCAATATCCGCATCAGCTTCGCCCCAATTCTTGCTGACCTCAAAAACCAGCCAGGCGCAGAATTCGAACTTGCGTTCGCGCAGCAAGTCGCCGGTACGGAACAACAGCGCGGCGCGCTCTTCGACCGGAGTGCGGCTCCAGGTTTCGAACGCCTTCAATGCCGCATTCATCGCGGGCTCAACCTGGTCCTTGCCCGCCTTCTGGTGCAGACCAACCAGTTGCGAAGGCTTCGCCGGATTGATGGACTTGAGCTTGTCCTGGGTCTTGACGTGCTTCCCGCCAATAATCAGGTCGTACTCACGGCCAAGCTGGGCACGAACTTTTTCTATCGCCGCCCGCATTTTCCGGGCATTCTCTTCCTGGCTGAAGTCCGTGAATGGCTCATTGACGAAAGGTGCTTTGTGCAGACGAGTTTCGGGACGGGCAGGAGCTTGCAGGGTCGCCATAAGTCTACCTCGGAGAGATCTCTAGTCGGATGTACAACGACGCTAAAACACTTCATTCTACCACCCAGAAGCAGCCGACTTTTGTGACCGATTGTCCGATCCTGCCGCTGCTTAGTCACACCTTTGTGCCATTCTCGAATTCGCTTCGCCAGCACACAATCAGCTCTCCACCCTCCCCAGCCATTTGTTTTGACTTCTTGCGAGCACAGGAGCGTGCGTGAACAAAGCAGTTCTGGAAGCCGGAATCTCCCTGTTCCCCGAGGGCCTGGTCGGACCTGTGGGCCTGGCTCTTCACAAATTCTCGACTTAGTTTCAAACGGCCGAAGGTGCGCGAACAACCCCGCTCATTCAGGGCGGGGTTTTTGATAGGTCTGTTTCTCAATAACAATTCCTAATGGGATTCATAAATAGTTTCGATTTCCCCCGCCCGGTCTGCCCTCGATAAAGTAGCTTGCCTGCCGCCGAGCCGGGCAATTCTGATGGCAAGGTTCTTGTCCAAAATTCTGCTCACGTCGTGCCTTGTCTGTCTGGCGGCCAATTGGATTGCCGCGCAGACAGGAAGCCCGGCCCCCGCGACCGCCGACGCGCGAATTGCAAAGCTTGAGCAGCAGGTGGCCGAGGCCAAAGGCTCTGCCGACAATGCCTGGATGCTAGTCAGCTCAGCTCTGGTGCTCATGATGACTGGCCCCGGTCTAGCGCTCTTTTATGGCGGCTTAGTACGCAAGAAGAACGTGCTGGCCACCATGATGCAAAGCTTCGCGATGATGGCCATCGTGACCGTCCTCTGGGGACTCCTTGAGTACAGCCTGGCGTTTGGCTCAGGCAATCGTTTCATTGGCGGGTTTCACCATCTCTTTCTTCGCGGTGTCGGACCTCAGCCGGATGCGGACTATGCCGCTACGATTCCGCAGCAGACCTTCATGGTCTATCAGTTGATGTTTGCCATCATTACTCCCGCTCTGATCAGCGGAGCGTTTGCGGAACGCATGAAATTCAGCGCTATGGCATTATTCATGGTGCTCTGGTCCGTCCTGGTGTATGCACCCATGGCCCACATGGTTTGGGGAAAAGGGGGCCTGCTGAATGCAGCGCTGGGCGGCCGGTTCCCGACCCTCGATTTTGCCGGCGGCACGGTCGTTCACATCACCTCGGGTGTCTCGGCGCTGGTCTGCGCCTTGTATCTTGGCAAGCGGTTGGGCTATCCCCATGAGCCCATGCCGCCGCATAGCGTCGTCCTAAGCTTTATCGGCGCCTGCCTGCTATGGGTTGGATGGTTTGGCTTTAACGCTGGCAGCGCGTTGGCGGCAGGGACCCTCGCGACCAGCGCCTTTGTAGCTACCCATTTTGGCGCCGCCGCGGCCGCCCTGGGTTGGAGTGCGGCGGAGTGGATTCGCAACGGCAAGCCCAGCGCGCTGGGAGCGATCTCGGGGGCCGTGGCAGGACTGGTGGCCATCACCCCGGCAGCGGGATTTGTTGGTCCAATGTCCGCCTTGGTGATCGGCGTAGTTGCCGGCGTCTCCTGCTACCTGATGGTGGCCAAAGGGAAAGCTCGCTTCGGTTATGACGATTCGCTCGATGCCTTCGGCGTTCACGGGGCCGGCGGTACGATCGGTGCTCTGCTGACCGGAGTGTTTGCTCTGAGTGGCATCAATCCCATATTCAAGGACTCCCAGGGCAACCCGCTGCCCTCCGGATTAATTGACGGGAATGGCTACCAGCTCGTGAATCAACTCGTCGGCATCCTCGTCGCGTGGATCCTGGCGATTGTGGGGACTTTGCTTATTTTGAAAGTGGTCGATCTCGTAATTGGACTTCGCGTGCCCGACGACCACGAGATTCAGGGATTGGACCTATCGCAACACGGAGAAGAAGGTTATTACTGGGAGGCCTCAGCCTCTTGAAAACATTTTCAAGGTTCCAGTTTCTAGTTTCGAGGAGGTACGGAAGCACAACCGCTCACGCCCGAAACCTGAAATTCGAAAACTAGACACTGTCTGGGCATATGACAAAAATCGAAGCGGTAATTCAAACCTCGCGATTAGACGCGGTTAAGGCTGCTCTCCACGATGTTGGTGTCGAGGGGATGACCGTAATCGAAGTCCGCGGACATGGCCGCCAGAAGGGCCACACCGAGTTTTATCGCGGCCGCGAATATACCGTTGACCTGTTGCCCAAAATCAAGCTTGAAATGGTCTTGGCTGATGCGCTAGTCGAGAAGGCGGTGCACGCTATCACCGAGGCGGCACGCACGGGAAAGATCGGGGACGGGAAGATTTTCTTGTCTCGCGTCGATGATGCGATTCGCATACGCAACGACGAGCGGGGCGATGCGGCGTTGTAGAACCATGCGGCGCGGGAACACGGATCAGCATCTTAGCTACGCACCTCTCGTCGGATGGATAAGCTGAGCAGTGCAACCGGAATTTTAGTATGGCGGCCCCTTCGATCACCAGTGAATTGCGCGAGTTGCAAGCGGGCGCATTGGCCCGCATCCGGCAGGGTTTCGGCAGCGTCATTCACGGCCGCTCCGCCGTAAGACAGCGCACCGAGCTCGTCGACACCATCGCGCTGCGGCTATGGAAAGAGTTCATTTCTTCCGATCTTAACGGTCCTGCAAAACTGGCCCTGGTCGCCATCGGCGGATACGGACGGGGAATACTCTTTCCGCATTCCGATATCGACATCCTGTTTCTGTATGACGGGAACGGAACCGAGAAGAAACTCAAGGACGAGGTGCGCCGTTTCTCGCAGGAGATGTGGGACCTCAAGCTCCGCCTGAGCCCGCAGCAGCGCACTGTCTCGGAGTGCGATCAGCTCGATCCTGATAACCTCGAATTCACCATTTCCCTGCTCGACTGTCGCTATCTAGCGGGTGATCGCGAGTTGTTCACGCATCTGCACGAATCCACGGTGCCGCGGCTGGTCATGCGCGAATCCCAACTCATCGTGCAGCGGCTTGCCCAGGTTACACAGACTCGCCATGCCAAGTACGGCAACACGATTTTCCACCTCGAGCCGAATATCAAAGACGGTCCTGGCGGATTGCGGGACTACAACGTGGTGCACTGGCTGTCGCTGGTATCCGCGCTTGAAAGAAACCGCTATTGGCCAAACCAGGAATCGCTGATTTCGCTCTCAGTGCGGGCGCAATTTGATTCCGCGCTGGATTACCTCCTGTCAGTGCGCTGCTTCCTGCATTTTCGCCATGGCCGTGATGACAACACGCTTTCCTGGGAAGCGCAGGTTGAAGCTGCCGGCCGCGCCATTGGCATGGAGAATGCCGAGGCAAGAAGTCCTGAAGAGTGGATGCGAATCTACTTCCGCCATGCCAAATCGATCCACAAGGTCGCGACTCAGTTGCTGGAAGAGATTCCCGCCGCCCGCTCCTCGCTCTACCGGGAGTTCCAGAACTGGCGCTCGCGCCTATCCAATTCGAATTTTTCCGTGGTGAATGGTTTTATCCTGCTGCAGCAACCGGGAGGCGTAAAGGATCCTGACCTCCTGCTGAGTATGTTTTGCTTTATGGCCCAGCACGGATTAAAGCTCAGTACGGCGACCGAACAAAGAATCGAACAGGTGAATACTGTGATCGCTTCTCACATCCCCAGGGGAAGCGACATCTGGAAGCACCTCCGCGAACTGCTCGCTGCCCCTTATGCTGCCGACGCTCTGCGGGCCATGCATCATCTGCAACTCTTGACGCTTTTCCTGCCGGAGCTGCGTCCTATCGATTCATTAGTGATTCGCGATTACTACCACCGTTTCACGGTCGACGAGCACTCCTTTCTGGCGATCGAGAGCCTGCATCGCTTGCGAAAGCCTCAGTCCGACTGGGAGCGGCGCTTCGGAGAACTCCTGGGCGAGCTTGAGCAACCGGAACTGCTGTTCATGGCGTTACTGCTGCACGACGTCGGCAAAGGACTGCCGGGTACGGATCACGTGCAGGCCAGCCTCGATGTCGCCTGGAAGTGTCTGGCCCGCCTGCAACTCGCGCCTCCCGATCGAGAGACGGTCTACTTCCTGATCGCCAATCACCTGGAAGTGTCCGCGGCGCTGCGCAAAGACATTTTTGACCCGAACACAATCCGCGCCTTCGCAGAGAAAATGGGCACGCCGGAACGCTTGAAAATGCTCTGCCTGCTCACCTACGCCGATATCAAGTCGGTCAATCCCGAGGCTTTGACGCCTTGGAAGGCCGAAAACATCTGGCAGCTCTACATCGCAGCCACCAATCAACTGAATCGCAGTGTCGACCAGGAAAGAGTTCACTCCGATGTAGAGGATGAAAATCTGGCTCGCGTCCGCGCCCTCGCGCCCACTCTGGGGAAAAAGCTCAAGGGTTTTCTGGAAGGATTACCTCAACGCTACCTGAAGACTTACCCGGCAGAGGCCATTCTCAGCCACGTCGAGATGGCTAACGCGCTTGGCGCGGACCCGGCGCAACTCGATCTCAAGCGAGGCCGCCACTGGTTTGAGCTGACCCTGGTCACGGCCGACAGGCCTGCCCTCTTTGCCAAGGTTGCGGGCGTGCTTTCCGCCTGGGGCATGAACATCGTGAAAGCGAACGCAGTCTCCAATAGCGCCGGGGTCATCATAGACACGTTCTACTTCACCGATCGCTTCCGCACTCTGGAATTAAATCTTCCCGAGTGGGAGCGCTTCAAGCGCAGCGTCAGCGATGTCCTGTGCGGAGAGGTTGACCTGGATCGACTGATGCGCGACCGGCTGCGTGCAGATAAAAACGGCATTGCCAAAGTGAAGGTCGCAACGCAGATCGAATTCGACGACAAGTCTTCGACCCACAGCACCCTGGTTCAGGTGATTGCCCAGGACCGTCCAGGCCTCCTGCACCGGATCAGCTCCACTTTGTCCTACCAGAAATGCAATATCGAGATCGCTCTTATCGACACCGAAGGCCAGACCGCCATTGACGTCTTCTACCTGACGTCCGGGGGTGCAAAGCTGACTGCTGCGCACCAGGAAAGGCTTCGGAAAGCCTTGTCGGAGACACTTGTCGAGCAATAGGATTCCCGCTTCGCTACCCCTCAGCCTTAGTGAGATACGGCGCGGCGGGTAGAAGTTTCGGTTCCGCGAAGAACACCAGAACCGCCAGCCGCTCAGTGATGTCGTAGAAGGAATGGTGCACCCGCGCCGGCACGTAAATGATCGTGCCTGGAGAAACGTCAAAATTCCTAGCATTCCCATTTGCGCCGACCTTCATTTTCGCTTTCCCGCCCGCGACGTAGTAAACCTCGTCCAACGTATGCGGCTTCTGGTGGTCGGTGGCGCCCTCCTCGAGCACGTAAATTCCGACGCTAAAGGAGGAGACGCGCACAAATTCCACGTAGCGTTCCCTGGATCGTGGCAAAAATTGGGAAGAAGTCAAACACGTTCACATGCATGGGACGCCTGTTGTAAGTAATGTCGGAGTTCGTGCGAAATGATCCGCCGGGGAAGGCGGCTTCGGGACGGCGATTAAAATCGTGCACGCGAAGATATCACGTGATGCCCGATATCTGGGCAGCTTTTTGAAGGACTGATCCGTAAAACCTGCTGAACGCCTTCACCACTTCAAATCCCTTCTCATCCTCTAGCCCCAATCATCCAAATTAATGCTTTGTCATCAAGCGAAGCGGAGGGATCTCGGTTCTTCCGCAACCCCAAATGTCGGGCTGCTCGAACCTGCTGGTCAAACATTGTGACAACACCGAGCACCGCGCTCACCGCGGGCTACAGGCAACCTTGCCCAGCAGGGCTTTCATCAGAATTGGGCACCACTTCAAATCTTAAGACCCTGGAGACGAATACGATGAAAAAGCTATGTATGTTGACAGCTGCTGTTCTGCTGTCCTCGGCTTGGGTGGTTGCACAAAGCACTTCTCAGTCCGGCGGTTACAATTCTTCTTCTCAGTCCGGCAGCAGTGGTAATGAAACTACGATTGAAGGCTGCCTCTCCGGATCGAGCGGCAGTTTCACCTTGAGCGATAATTCTGGCAAAACTTATCAGCTGCAGGGCGAAAGTTCCAAGCTGAAGGACGAAGTTGGGCACCAAGTGCGCATAAAGGGGACCGAATCGGGAACCTCGGCCAGCGCCGGCTCGCCTTCTGGCTCCAGCCAATCGTCCAGCGGCAATTCCGGAATGAGCCCTTCTTCCAGCAGTTCCGGCAGCAATCCGTCCAGCAGCGCTTCCAGCGGGACGTCCAGTTCGTCGGGTAGCAGCTCGGCGGCAACGCAGTTCAACGTGAGCAAGGTCAGCAAGATTTCGGACACTTGCACGGCCTCTCCGTCGAACAAGTAGAACGCTGCTAGAAAATCGTTTCAGCCCCGCGAACCCACGCGGGGCTTTTTACGGCTTGGTCCCTTGTGTTTGGCAAGCCTAAACGCTTAGTTCGGCAACTTATGGGCAGGCCAGAAAACAACCTCGCCGCGAACAGCTCCCATCCAAGCCTCGGAACCCAACAGGCAACGCCCCGGGTCTGCGGGTTTTTTGGGCTCGAGCACAGGTGTGAATTACCAAGAAGCTGGCGAAAGCGCTTCAGGAAAACGGCGCTCTGGCAGCGAGGCAAAGACAGAGATGGGCGTGTGCAAGCGAACTGAAGGTTCCCTTCTCCCTTCTTTTTTCGTGATTGGCCCTCCCCGGACTGGGACTAGCTGGCTCCATGAAGTCCTGCGCGGACATACAATTCTTCCCAGCCCAACCAAAGAGACTCGTTTTTTCGACACTCATTTTCATCGCGGATTCGAGTGGTACCAGGCGCACTATCCGAGAGGGACTGGCTCGCGCCTCAAGGGAGAGGTCGCGCCCACCTACTTTGCATCCGAAACGGCCCGCGAGCGCATCGCCCGCGCGCTTCCGCACGCCCGAGTGGTGTGCATCTTCCGCAACCCCGTCGAACGGGTTCTCTCGCTCTATCGGCTCAAACGCGCTTACGGCATGATCCCGTGGGCCTTCGAACAAGCTATTCTCCGGGATCCCGAGTTGACGGAAACCAGCAAATACGCAAGCAACTTGAAAGCGTGGCGGAACGCGCTTGGCGCAGACCAGGTGCTAGCGACGATCTACGATGATCTGCGAGAGGATCCGCAGGCCTATCTGGATACGCTGCTCGACTTCATCGGTGTGCCCCGTTTCGAGCTGCGTTCGTCGCAGCGCAGGTCGGTGCACTCGGCCGAAAGCCTCACCCATCCCCGCAGCTACGCGGGCACTCGAAGCGCCACCTGGGTAGCCGACTGGTTTAAGGCGCGGCGTTTCGACAAACTGGTTGCGGTGGTCAGAAATTCACCGCTGCGCCAGCTCTTTCTCGGCGGAGGCCAGCCCTTTACCGAACTGGCGCAGGAAGCTTTAGCCCGCCTGTACGAACTCTTTCGCCCCGAAGTAGAGGAACTCGAAGTAATTCTCAATCGTGACTTTTCAGCGTGGAAGCAGTTTAGCGGAGCACGCATATTGCAAACTGCCGGATTGCAGTAGCTCATGGGTAAGCAAGACCAACTCCGGTGTGGCGCGGACGCTCTTGTCCGCGCTTCTACCTTGTGTGGCGCGAACGCCCTCGCCCGGCGGATTTCATGGCCCCTTTGGATGTCGTCATCCAAGTGGAAGTACCGATCCGGCGGTGCGCAATCGACTGGCATGCCACTGCACAGGAAATGGCTCGCCGGTTGCAGCCAAATTGTTGATGGTGCAGCGCCATCCTAAATGAGAGTTCCTTATCTCTGCCACTGTTGGAAAAAATAATTGCAAGCTGTCGATTTTACAGCAAATTTACATCGATTCCCGTCATCATTCTTGACCCAACGTGCTCTTTGACCGGGAGAGTATCTGGATGTGGTTTATGCGCCCGAATCTCCGAATCCATTCAGTGCGTCAAGGTGCCAAGTACCGGCGGATTTTGAGTACACAGGCGGGTTCTGATCGGTTTTAAAGATTTTCTACTTTACTTATTTTCCAACCGCTTACCAGCCGAACATCTTGATCGGTTATGACCGGAATTGCTCGGCTTTGAGCATGGAACTACTACACTTTTACTCCAGTCCCCAAGCCGACTGGGGGCTTGCTGACCACAAATTTGACACTGCCGAGTTCGGGACTCAGAATGCGTGCGAGATAATCGCGATTAATCGATTCATGGTGGAAGGAGGGTCTTATGGAACTTCGAAGTGAAGCCGCAGCTCAGGAAAAACAACCCGGCGCAGTTCGCCTCCGAGCCCAAGCCGGAAGTCGTCTCTGCCTCACGCGCCTTCGTCTCAAAAGAATAGTGAAAGCGATAATCGCCCCCGCCGCTGGGAAATCATTCGCATGAGGTTGCGGCCGCGGTCAGGGTGCTGCAATTTGGCCATACGCCACCTGCTACGCAAACCGGCAAGGGAAAGCGTGCGCTTGAAATTCAGGAGAAATAACCAATCCGGCTCTCGCCGCGCTCAAGACTGGGAAGTAAATCTACCTCTCAACTTGAAACCCAGCAATCCGCTTGGTCTGAGGCCTTAACAGGACCGGCGTGATCTCTGAATATATGGCTCCTAGCGTGGCAGCCACCACCTGCTCGAGCGCCAGCCTCTCTCCCACCCCTAAAGCAAAATAGCTGCGCCCGTATAGCTCGCGCGCCGCTTTCATTGAAATTGCAAACCAGATTTCCGCCACCAGCAGGCGCAGCAAATCCACCTCGAAACTGTGCTCTCCCATTGGGCTCCTCTCGGGGCACGTGCCAACCGAAACCAGCATTCTTCACCCCGATGGCTGAATCTTCGCATGTTTCTGCAAAATGGGCGAGCCTTATCTTGCGCAAGAATTTGCCTTATGTTTGCACGTCGCAGCCCCCCAGCCCTTAAAACCCGCCAGGACAGTTTTGAGGCGGAATACGGGCTCGGTTAGGTCAAGCTCCCGTAACTTATAGCAGGCCGGCGGATTGCATCGCAGTCTTTAACTGCTGAAAGGCCAGCAGCCACATGCTCTCGGGTAACTGCCCGCTCGCCCACGGTCCCGGCCCAGCACCCCAGATAGGAGCATAGGGGAAGGGCTGACCGCTCGCGGCTGGCGCGTAGCCCCCAAAGGGAGCCGCGGCAAAGTAGGGCGCTCCCCGAGATTGAAGCCCGTGTGAGACCTCAGGAAATGCTGCCATCGTCCTGCCCACCTCCGCCGGCAGAAACGCCCGGGTCGCATCCGGCAATCCAGCCCCGGTGCGCATCGGGTCGCCCAGATTCAAGGGCTGACCGCATTGGCGAATGATCTGGAAAAGCCGATCCACTCGCTGAAGATTACGAGCGCCAAACATGCCCTGCGCCTGGAAGTCCGGATGATGGGCCAAAATTAGGGCGGCGAGGCCGGAAATATGGGCGGCGGCAACAGCCGTACTATCCCATGCCGCGAAGTTGTCCGGTGGAGCGGAGGAGACGACCGCCACCCCAGGCGCACAAACGGCAATCGATGGGCCGAAACAAGTGAAGTTTGGAGAAAAGAAGCCTTGAGGGGTAAGTGGCGGCCTGGCTGTCAGGGCGTGATAGCTATCCGGCGGAAACTCCCCTTGCTTCCCGATTGCGGCAACGGCAAGCACGTTGGGAGACGAGGCCGGATACTGCACCGGGCCACCGGAGTTTCCTGCTGCGGCAATGCAAGCTATGCCCATTTGTGTGGCTTGGAAAATCTTCTGCTCAATGATCGCAGAGGGTTCAGCGGCACCCAGGCTCAAATTTATGACATCCGCTCGCTGGCCAATGCAGAACTCGAGTGCGTCCAATAAGCTGCTATATCGGCCACCCGGGAAAAGCTTGCATACGATTATCTCAGCTTCTGGGGCAAAACCCCGCATGCCCTCGCTATTCTCTGCATTCCCGGCAATAATGCCTGCGCAGTGCGTTCCATGTCCGATGGCGTCTTCTTCCCAGCCTTCCTGGCTCTTGGCTACAACGTCATAACCGGCCTTTACCTGTCTTTTGATACTCCTGTGCGTGGTGGCCGCGCCCGAATCGATAATCGCGACCTTGACTCCTTTACCCCGAAACGCGGAGGGAACGCTATCCAGGTGCATTGCCCTCTGGCCCCATCCAATGAACTGCTGAGAGGAGAAGTTCGGAAGGGTTGCGCCTAGATCCTTAAGCGAAATGACGTTCGGACCCTCGGGATTGAGAGTCGGCTGAGGTACCCAAATGCTCCAGAAATCCGACTGCGGTTTCACGTAGACGGCATGAATAGTGCTCGGTGATTCCCCAATCACATTCAATTCCACTCGACCCTGGCGCCCGGTCACACCCTGTGTGGGGAAAAGACTGCCAAAGATACGGACCAGAGCGCCTTCGACCGGGCCGTCGTCTCCCATTACCGTAATGTTGATGGTGAATCCGTTGGCTTGATTAAACCCGCCGGCATCCAACGGCAACGACGGTACTGCCGTATGCGCGTAGGTGAGCGCATGATCTCGCTCGACGATCACTTGGTAGCCACCCTCCTGAGCCAACCGCGCCGCTTTGTCTTCCCGCATGCGTGCCACAATGACACGCTGCGATCCTGACCTGCCGTTGCCGAACGCGCCCGTAGCGCTGCGCGGGGTCAGGACGTCGACCACCTGCACTTCCGGGTCGCTCCTCAGATTTTGCTCAAGCAAATCAAGTCCAGCCAAGGGATGGACGCCGGGCACGGGTCTTGTAGAAATCAGGAATTGCCCCATGCGCGAGCTGAGTACACTATCCCCTTCGGGGGAACCGCCGCGTTCGCGGGTTGCTTTTTCTCCCGATGACCTGCCGGCCGACGTCTTACTCTCCTGTTCTTCTCTTTTCGATGGCATAAAGCACTCTCCTTGAAATTACAGTCACGGCCGAGTCTGGCTCATGACACGAGTTGAACGGCCTCAAACATCTCCAGTCGTCTTCCTTTTCGACAATCAGCGAATCTTTCGATCTACAATTCTCTTTAGTTTGGATGCCCGGTCGTTCGTCTCACGCGCTAAATCCTGACTTAAAGCTTGCATATCAAGAGTGCTGCGGCGATCCTCGCAATACCTGCGCGCACTGAAAAGGTTACCCGTAGTGCGCGACTGAATGCGGCGAGCTTGCGCCCGCCGCATCGACTGTCGGGTTAGGCGACTTTCGTCTAATTACCTACCGGGTTTAGTAGTGGCCAAAAGGAGTTCCCCAGGGACTCCCCAACGAACCCAAACCTCCTATTGGATTTTGGAACAATCCGCTTTGCAAAGGAGTGTACGGGTTTTGGCCGATTATGCTCCCCAGTTGCGGCTGCACTCCAAAGGGCGTGATGTGCGGAACCTGCATCAGTGAGCCACTCTGCAAGAGCAGAGGAAGGATGCGGGTAACGATGGTTGCAACCTCGTACGGGTTCACCGTCGGAGGAATGAACTGCGGCTGACCGTAGGGATAGCCGAGCGGACCCTGTTGGCCCAGCCATTGCCCCACTCCGGCAATTGGCCCTTGCAGACCAAACGGCGACTGTTGGCCAAAAGGAGAGGCAAATGGAACCTGGCCGAGTCCGCCACCTAGGCCGAACTGACCGAACTGTGGTTGCGGGGTTCCCAAAGAAGTGAATGGTTGCTGGAACGGCTGGTGCATAGAAACTCCTTTTTCAATTCGGCTGGCGCTTACGCGCCAGGAAAAACTTTCGTGTGGATAGATGGATGTTTACTTCGGTTATCGGTTAACTGGATGACAGGCTTGACGACAACCGTACAAGCTAGCTTTTTAGATTGGCGCGCTCAAGAACCGTATAACTATGGGGCGAACAAATTCAAGCCCCAACAAGAATTTTCTTGTGGATTTTCCTGAAGATTTGCACGCTGGCACGATTAGTGCCAACCCTGCGATGAAGGGATGGGGTATTCACTGTAGAAGGGATGGAATATTCACTAATGGATGAAGTCGAAGATCGACCAAAGATCGCCCAGCCGGTTCTCGATCGGGGTGCCGGTCAGGGCGAACCGAACGGCCGCGTTTAGCTTCTTTACCGCTTGTGTCTGTTTGGCAGCAGGGTTCTTGATAGCTTGCGCTTCGTCAAGCACTAACAAGTTCCACGAGACATCGGCAATCCAGGGAAGGCGGAGCAGAGAGCCGTAGCTGGTGATCACGAGATCCACGGTTCGCAGTTGATCCGGCGTCATGGACTTGAGATCGTTGGCGGACATCTCGGTAGGATGCGCGACGATTGCGTTCAAACTCGGTGCGAAGCGTTCGAGTTCCGCCGCCCAGTTGGCTAACAGCGAAGCGGGCGCGACCAAAAGACTCGGGCGCCGAATGCCATCCGACTGCTGACGAAGGACGAGCAGCAACGCCAAAATCTGAATCGTCTTGCCCAGTCCCATGTCATCGGCAAGACACGCGCCGAGGCCGACTTTCGCAAGCAGATACAGCCACTGCACCCCGACTTGCTGATAAGGACGCAGCGTTCCCTTCAGCGCTGATCCGGGATCGACTCGCGTCAAGCCCTCCTGGCTGCGCAGGCCTTTCAGCGTTTCCGCGAGCCAGGGGCCGGCGATAACCTGCGCCCATTCCACTCGTGCAGCGTCAGAATCTCCATCGACCGTGCCGTCGGCGCCAGCCAACATGCGCATGGCTTCTTGAAAGCTGATGCGTTGCTCAGCGACTCTACGCTCAATCTCGCCAAAGCGAGCGAGCGTTCGGTTCAATCGCTCGGCGTCGAAAATCGAGCAGCACATCCCGCCCCAGTCCCGATGGAGGCTTACCACCCAATGTGGCCGTTACCTGCGGGCGGGGAGGGCGATTTCCTGGCAAGACCGCCGGCATGCGCACGACTACCCCGGCACTCTCTAGTTGCGGGACATCGAGCAAGAGCTGCATCGCCTGTGTTGGCATCCAGCGCAGAGGGTGGAAGATCTCTCCCGCGTCAGCCATGGCCTTCAGCCAGGGACAACTTTCGGCCGCTCGCTGCACAGGAAGAAGCAGAGAGAGCAAGCGCGCGCGATTAGACGCACCAGCGCACTCGCGCAGCGCCTGGCCAAGCGGCACATGCTGAGCCTTAGCATGTGCCGAAAGCCGCGTCGTGTAGGTAGCAAGAAAGGCAAAGGGCGTGGCTTCGTCCTTGCGGTTTTCGGCAAGGTTGAAATGGACGCGGCCGATCAGGTTCCAGGCCGAATTACGCCGCTTCAGAAATTCCTCAACCCCGCATTTCGCTTCCGACAATTCGGCACAAAATGCTCAGTCCAACGCATGCCAGAGATCACTTAAGAGTGCCGCGCGATGGAGAAGACCAACAAGTCGCGAGATTCAGCCGTCGTCACAATCGCATCTTTGTTCTCTCTATATAAGTTCATACGTGCGCATCAGTTGCTCCAGACATCCTGCTGCCCGACTTTTGAATAAACATAATGCAGAGCATTTTTAAATGCAGAGCATTTTTAGCTCGGCGGCGCGGCTTCGGGTAAGGCGCAAGCGGAGGGAGAAAATCGTAGAGCCGCGCCGGTGAGCTAAAAATTCATTGGGCTGAACCGCCGGCAGGATGTCTGCTAT